>LUMU01000380.1_pt1 | contig 11515 bp, 19 predicted proteins | sample 729751 | NCBI WGS metagenome assembly LUMU01 (sample SAMN03860300, study PRJNA289734) | marine metagenome | biome: seawater column; feature: ocean; material: water; isolation source: Red Sea water column Station 192 - depth 100m | place: Saudi Arabia: Red Sea | collected 2011-10-15 | depth 100 m
TAAAAGAGAACAAGCTTGGCTTAACAGAAAAGCCAATTCACACCCAACATACGATCAATGGGGAAAAAAAGCAGGAACATTAGAAGAAAGAATGAAAAAAAATAAAGTTCCTAAACCCTTTACACCTGAAGCAGAAGCTTGGGATAAAGAGTGGCACGAAAGATACGGGAGAACTTGGTATGCTTTTGACTTCTACAAAAGTTCGACATCTCAAGCAAACTCTTGGATTGAACAATTTAAAGTAAATGAAAGGCGATAAAATGATGTGCGATACAGATAGTAAAGTCTATATAAGCTTACTTCATAAATGCATTAATGATTCACTGGGAGCTATTTCAGAAATTAATATTGAAAAGCTGAACGGAGATAAAGAGGAATTCTCCAAAATTGTTAGCTGGATATATTTCGACAATTATGAAAAGTTTATGAAAAATGTTGAACAGGTTTTTGGCGAAGATAAAGAAATGCTTGCTGATTTAGTAAAAGATTTGACAAATTCAGCTGAAAATGTTAAAGCTTAACGGAGAACAAAATGGATAAAAAATTCCCAATACATGAAACATTGGATAATTATAAATACAGATTAAAAAGAAATGAGGTTTTGAGAAACCCTGACAAAATGACTTTTGATCCTGAATTTGCAGCTATTCAATATGAGCATAAAATGGTTATTGCAAACACAAGTCTAAGACAATATTTTAAATATAACACTGATGTTAAATTTAATTTATTGTTGAGTGTTTATATACTTGTAGTTGCAATTTGTTTATTTTTGCTTTATCTTGTAGAAAATGCAACAATCATTTGAATATTATATTGATGATATACACGCAAATTCAGAAAATAGTATTCTTTATGGTAAAGCAATAATGGTTGCAATGTCTAAGGATCACAAGCAATCTTGGACAAAAAAACAAAAAGAAGTATATTTCTACCACGATACAATGACATATGCAAAAATTGGTAAAAAATACGGAATTACAGCTCAATCTGTCAGCAGGATATATAAAAGAGCTGTTAAAAAATTGAATATAATAACACAGAATCTTCTCGCTGATCGTTGTTGTTATAATACCAAAGCCATATAGGGCTGAGCGGGGCGGGTTTTCTCAATATTCATTTTACCGCCCCAAATTTTAGGGTTATAATCTAAAAAAATTATATTCAGCAATATCAACACTTACAGCAATGTAATCTTCAAAATATCATCATTTAGGGTTTAAAATTTACATATATGTAGATGACGGACTCAAAAATTGACAAAATACTTAATCAAATTGATCAAGAAGTAGAAAACAGTAATGTTGGACATGAAGCATACAATAAAACAAAAAATATGCGAAAGTTCAGTCAAGGTAATATAGAAAACATAGTTTTAGCAGACCCACACGGCGACGAGGATCATACACCGCACGAAGAATGGGACGCACATTCTACTTTTGATGAAGAAAATTACAGCATAGGATATGATGAAGATAATTGAAAAACACCCGAACGAATTAATAGAAGCTGATTACAATCCAAGACAATTGTCAGAAAAAGCTTACGAAGAATTAAAAGAATCATTAGAAAATTTTGGCTTTGTAGATCCTGTTTTAATAAACAAAAACAAAGACAGAAAAAACATTATTATTGGCGGACACCAAAGAGTGAAAGTTGCTAAAATGTTAAACATTAAGAAAGTACCATGCCTCGAATTAGATCTTTCCGAGGAAGAAGAAAGAGAACTTAATATCAGATTAAATAAAAATACTGGAGATTGGGACTGGGACATGCTAGCAAATAATTTTGGCACAGAACAGCTTTTAGATTGGGGTTTTGCAGAGCAAGAACTAGGTGTTGAGTCAAAACTTACATTTGAAGTTTCTAACAACTACAATGAAACTATAGAATACCCAGAGGAAGCTGAATCAAGTCATGTACGCATGATACAATTGTTTTTAAATGACGATACAGAGCCTGTTTTCAAAAAAATGGAGTTGCAACTTAGAGAAGAATTTGGAACAGATAATTTGACTGATACAATATTCAAAGCATTAGAGAAATTGACAAATGGCTAGAGAAATATATTTAAAACCTGAATTAACAGATAAAGAAGCTAGTGAACTAGCTGGGGCATTGCTGAATGACACAAGCTATAAAATTCTTATTGATTATGACGCAGATGTATATGACGAAGTTTCAGGTAATTGTATTGCAAAATTTAGAAAAAATGTTATACCAGCAAATATAGCAAAAACAGCATACCAAAATTTAAAATCAGCAGCTAGAGCAACAAATAATAGGAATAAAGCTTCAGGAAAACAGGGCAGAAAAAGACTTAAAACTGACGGCACAATATCAAATACTAATCACGGGGATCAGGAAAAAGCTTATGGGATTATAAAGTTTGTCGATAATAAATATTCTGAATTAATGCCTGAACATTATGCTTTACAAAGAGAAGTTGCTGACAATACAGCTCAAGATTTTGTTATAAAAGACACCGCTTTCACAACAATTACTGTAAATAAAAATTGGCAGACAGCAGTGCACACAGATAAAGGGGACTTTGAAAAAGGTTTTGGAAATTTAGTTGTATTAAGAGAGGGCTTGTATAAGGGCGGATATTTTGTTATTCCGCAATGGGCAGTCGCTTTTGATATGCAAAATTGTGATTTATTGTTGTGTGATGTTCATCAATGGCACGGAAATACACCAATAACAAAAGTAGATGAAAAAGCTACAAGAATATCACTAGTAATGTATTACAGACATAATATGCAAAAATGTGGAACAAAATCATATACAGATTTTACAGGATATCATAGCAGAAAGCTCAATCAGGGGCATACATAGTTTTGGGTATAGCTTTGTTAAAGATAAAAAATTAATAACAAGAAAATACCACGATCTTAAAGAGGTTAAATTGCCTTTAACTAATAAGATTATTTATCATAATAGGTACTCTACTTCTGGCGATTTTAAAAATCATAAAAATAATCAGCCAATACATATAGACAATATGTCTTTGGTTTTCAATGGTGTTATTGACATGCGTACCAAAAAACAAATGGAAAATGCATACAATATTTTTATGGAAACCGATAATGACGGAGAAATATTAATTCAAAGATGCGGTAATGATAAAAAGCTTATTGAAAGATTTGTAAATGATATTAGGGGAAGTTTTGCAGGTATTATTCTTGATGAAAAAGAAAACTTATTTGTAATTAGAAATAAAAAAAGACCTTGCTGGATATTAGAGTATGATAATGCAAAGTTTGTAGCTTCAACAAGAGATATTTTTAAAAGAGTTGATAATACTTTTATGCCCAAGCCGTTAGAAGCTAATAAGATATATGAAATTTAAATATAAATTAAGACATGCTACACGAGCAGACGAAGACTTATTAAAACAACTTTACAAACAAGACAAAGAACACATAGGATCTTTTAATTTATATCAAGTATGGGATAAGTATTTGACTTCAAGTACAAACTACAAGTATTTGATTTGTGAAGATAAGGGCTTTGTCAGATATGGTTTTAGTAAAAAATACAGCAGCTGGATTATTCATGAGATAGCTGTATTAGATGATTTTAAAAGACACGGCATAGCTAGATATATTGTAGAAAATTTACCTAGACCGCTTATGTTAAAATGTAATTGTGATAATGAGATTGGCAATAGGTTTTATGAAAAGATCGGTATGACAAAAGTAGGAAAAACAAAAACCCGTAAAGGTGTTGAACAGAATATTTGGCAATGGTAAATGAATATATTGATTACCACATAAGATCCTCAGAAGCGAAAGACATTGATCCAGCTAATGATTGTCTGAAATATATCAGCAATAGATTTGAGCTAAACATTGAACAAAGATATTGGTTAGCTTTTTTATATGCTTGTTGTTATTCAGGAAGCACAGTGTATTACATATACAATGAGTTTCCAGATTTTGAAAATGTTGATGAGGACAGGTTAAGTAGGTGGTGGGATAGCAACAAGCACAAAACTATCTTTCAAACAGATCGTCTGAAAGTAAAAAGCTTTAATGAGTTTGTAAATATATTTAAATCATATAAAAGCTTGTTAAACGGCTTAACACAAGAGGAATATTTTAATTCTTTAAAACAGCCAAACAGACAGATGACATATGATAATTGTTATCAGGATCTAATGAAAATACACTACTTTGGCAGATTCACTATGTTCATTTATTTAGAAATGGTAAATGTTTTAACAGATTTTGATTTAGAGCCAACATATTTAGACCTGAAAAATGCCGAAAGCTGTAGAAATGGTTTAGTTTACAGCATTGAAAGATTTGATTTAGATACGCACGGCAAGAAAAAAAGATTAAATAAAAATGAATTAGGGTATTTACAATACCAATTCGAGCTTGTTAAAGAAGAAATAGAGCAGCTTGATATACAACATACAAACATTTGGAACATAGAAACTACACTTTGTGCTTTTAAAAAGTTTAAAAAGGGCAAAAGATATGTAGGTTATTACATAGATCGTCAGCGAAAAGAAATAGAAAAAATGCAAGATCTAGTTTCAGACGGGGTTAATTGGAATGTTTTATGGGATTTCAGGAACGAAACATATGATAAACAATGGTTAAAAGAGTTGTAGCAATAGGCGGTGTGCCATGCTCTGGAAAAACAACACTTGTAAGAGAAATATTAAACAAAGTGGAGGATGAGCCGAAATTTTTTAAATATGGGCTTCTCAGGGGCTATATATCAGGCGACACAGCAATACTTGGCATTTACCAGCAAAATGATACTTTTGGCGGGACTGACAAGCTTTCTATGGCAGTGCAAAAAGATTATGAGAAGTTTTTACAGATTACAGACTATAATGTTCTATTTGAGGGCGATAGGCTGTTTACTAGAAAGAATTTATTACACTTACAGGACAAATATGAGCAGAAGTTCATTGTTTTAGATCTTGATAAGAAAACATTAGAAAAAAGACATGAGGAAAGAAATGATACTCAGTCAGAAAAGTTTAAAAAGTCTAGGCAGACAAAGATAAATAATATACTCAGTGATGAGTGTTTGAAACCCGATTTGGAAGTAATTCAAATAACGGATAAACAGAAAGCAGGGGAAATAGCTGATAAAGTTATAAAATTCCTGTTTTAACAGGGAATTAACAGGTATGGCGAAGTTTAAAAAAGGACAGTCAGGTAATCCAAAAGGGCGACCAAAAGGCACAACAACATTAAATAGTTTGTTAAAAAAAATAGGATCTGAAGAAGTCAAAGGAACTGATGCTGATAAATTAGAGTTTATTATGCGTAAAGTATTTGATTTTGCAGTCAAGGGCGAAAGCTGGGCTGTTCATTTCATAGCAGACAGGCTTGAGGGTAAACCAAAACAGACTGTCGGTATTCACGAGGTAAATGAAGATCCAATAAAAGTGTTTGATATTGATGAAGTGGAAGATTGATGACACAAGAAAGTCTATATTGCACGATAAATCAAGATACAAAATTTTGGTTTGTGGTCGCAGGTGGGGCAAAACTTTCTTTTCGTTGATATGGCTTTTACATACTGAATTAAAACCAAATGAAAGACGCTGGATAATTTATCCAAGTTATAGACAAGCTAAAATGGTAGCTTGGGCTTTGGTTAAAAGAATTTTTGCAGGAAAAGATGTTAAGGTAAATGAGTCTGAATTGTCAATAACTCTTAATAATGGGGCTAAAATAGAATTAAAGGGAGCTGACAAAGAGGACAACATTAGAGGTGTCAGTCTTAATCGAGTAGTATTAGATGAATATGCTTATATGAAACCAAATGTATGGGGAGAGATCGTTCAGCCCATGTTAGCAGAAACTAAGGGACAAGCATTGTTTGTCGGTACACCAACAGGAATACAAAATCATTTTTACGATATGTATGTTAAAGGACAAAGCGATAACGCAGACTATAAGAGTTGGCAATTTACTACAATTGACGGCGGGTTTATTTCCGCAGAAGAAATAGACAGTGCTAAAAAAAACTTGGACCCGAAAACCTTTAGACAGGAATATGAAGCAAGTTTTGAAACAGCAGCGAATAGATGTGCATACAACTTTGACAGAAATATACATGTGAAAGAAATGGATAAAACACCTAGACTTTTTTGGGGTATAGACTTTGGTGTATCAAGCTACATGACGGCAATATTAATGTGTGAAAATACAAAAGGCGAAGTTTATGTATTTGATGAGATTGGCTTACAAAACTCAAATACTTTTGAATTAGCTTTAATGATGAAAAAAGTTGCACCTAATGTGCCAGTGTACCCAGATCCAGCAGGGAAAGCAAGAACAAGCAATAGCACAAAGTCTGATCATAGTATATTGCGTGAAGCAGGATTTACAGTGATTAGTAGAAAAGCAAACCCGACACAGAAAGACAGATTAAATGCATTAAACAGAATGCTGGGAGATGCAAGAGGTAAAACAAAGCTTTTTATAGATCCTAAATGTAAAAACACAATTAGAGATCTTGAATTAACAACATTAGAAAATGGACATATTTTGAAAACAGAAACTTTATCACACTTTCTTGACGGAATTATGTACCCCATTGAATACAGGTATGGTTTCAAAGGCAAAGCAAACACAATAGAGTGGTAAAAGGACAACAAATGATAATTACAAATTTGACAGAAAAAATGTTATACAATTTGCTTATGGAAACCATAAAAGACGGGTACGATAAGCAAATGGAAGAAAGAGAAAGACTTCTTGATTATTATGAGGGCATAAATCTTGAACACGATTTAAAACAATATTTTGACAGTGAATCACTTTCACAGATCCCGCCAATGTATATTAACTTGGTAAGAAATATAATCAACAGACGAGCATTGGTATATCAACAAGCCCCAGTAAGATATAATGATAAATATAATGAAGTTTTAGGGGACTTTGATTCCTTTATGAAACAATTTGAGCAACTGACATACTTGTTAGGTACGGAAGCTTTATATACGCACTGGGACGATGCCCAGCAAAAATTAAAATATAGACCTATTCACTTCTTTGTGCCGTTCTTTAAACCAAATGAAGATGAGCCGTTTGCAGTAATGTATCAAGCCGAATCACAGCTTATGGCAAGAACAGAAGACGCACAATATATGTTTTGGAGTAAAGACACAGAAGATATGGAAGGAAAGTATTTTATGATTTCTTCAAAGGGTAAAATCACTTCTATTGTAGAGGGAGATAAAAACCCGTATGGAGATATTATACCATTTAATATTTCACACAGACACCCGTACACTAGGGACTTTTTTAGAGAGGGTGCAAGCGATCTTGTTGACGGAATGCGATCTATTAATATTATGCTTACTGAATTAGCATTACACGGCAGATTCCAATTGGGACAGCCTTTGTTTACAGGATTAGACACAGAACAAATAATCAGAATGGGACAAGATAAAGCTATTGTATTACCTGAGGGGGCAAACTTTTCTTATGCTTCGCCAAACGCAGATATAAATGGTATGATAGAGTCAACAAAGTATATGGTTGACAGCATTGCACAAGCGAATAATGTAAGAATTAATTGGACTGATAAAGCAGCTGAAAGTGGACTTTCCAAAAAAATGAGTGAACTAGATCTTATGGACGCATTGAGAAGTGATGTTGAACAGATTTATAGACCATTTGAAAAAGAACAATTTAGAATAGCACAAAGAATATGTGAAGTATCAGGTGGCATACAACTTGGAGATCAATTCAGTATTGACTTTGCTGAGAGAGAAATACCTATGTCGCAAGACGAGGAAATATCATATTACACTTGGGCTTTTGCTAACGATCTTGAAACAAGACAAAGCTATCTGAGAAAGAAAAACCCAGATTTACAAGAAGAAGAAATTACAGAAATGGTTGAACAGCTGGACGCAGAAAGCCCACAGCAACAAGAAGCTAATCAAACACAGTCAATATTAGACAGAATAGGCGAACGAGTTGGCTAAGTTAGACTTTTACAATAAAGAGATTGCTAACATACAAGATCAACTTATCAAAAAGCTTGATAAGATTGTTATTGGTTTGACAACACTCAACGATACTGAGCTTGTTCAATTAGCAAGACAAATAGACTTTTTTGACGAGATGAACAGACTGGGATATGCTTCGCTTATTGAGAGAACAAGAAATGTATATGCTGAAGAAATAGCATTGATATTTAGTCAATTAAGTCAAAGACAATTATCGCAAGTGGCTATTGCAAGCATAGAAGCTGTTAATGATTTAATTGCATTTGAGTTAACATACTTAACAAACAATACAAGATCTTACGCAGATCAATTAAAGAATGCTATGATAAGAGGTGTTATTACAGGCGAATCAAATGCTCAAATAATACAAAACTTATCAAACGGCTTTGGTGTAGGAAAGTTTATCAGCAGTAGTGAATCATCATTTCTAATTAATGATGCTTTCGCAACTTTTTCAAATGCTACTAGGGCAAAAGCTTTTGAGGACTTTCCTGAGCAAAAATTTAGATATGTAGGTGTGAATGATGACAAAACTAGACCAGCTTGTAAAAAGGTATTGGAAATAGTTAAAGAAAGAGGTCCATTGACACGCAAACAGATTGCTAATCTTAATGTTAAAGATTTCGAGGGATTTAGCAGACGAGGTGGATACAATTGCAGACACGACTGGGTGGCAGTATGAGAATATTTGACATTCCAAAAGTCAGCAACAGGTTTATGAAGTCTGTGGCACAAAGGGGCATAGATCTTATTATTAAAGACGCAAGCAAAGGGATCTTTCAAAAAGATAGCACACAATACAAAAAATTTCCATATAGTTCGGGCTATAAAAAATATAAAGCGAACAGTATGAACAGATTTTCAGACGGGGCTAAGCTTAAAGGGTTTGCTAATCAGTCAACTGATACAACCACAAGCTATAAAAATATGCGACTGACTGGAAGAACATTAAGAGGTATGAGAGCAGGATCAAGAAAAAATACTGGAATTATTACTTATGATAGAGGGGAAATAGTTTTAGGCAATCGAGAAACTGACATATACAACTTGAGGACTATCAACAGAAACAAAATTATGAATAAGGTTGAAAGATTGTATGCTCAAAAGATTAGAAAGTATGCAAGAAAAACCATAACTATAAAATAAGGGGACAGTATGTCAGAAGATGTAAAAGCGGTTGAACAAGAAGCAGTAGTAGAAAGTCAGCCAAAGGAAGAAACTAACAATGAAGTCGGTGGCTTAATTGCAGAAAGTAAAAAGTACCGAACAAGAGCTCAAACAGCAGAAGCTGAGTTAAAGCAACTCAAAGAGGATCTTAAACTTCAAGAACAAAAACAACTTGAGGAAAAAGAGGAATTCAAATCTTTGTATGAAAATGTAAAAGCAGAAAATGAACAATTGAAACCAGTTGTTGAAAAGTTTGAAATACAAGAAAAACAAAGACGAGAACATTTGCTGTCTCAACTTTCAGATGAAGAACAGGAAATTTATGTAGATCTCCCAACGATGAAGTTGGAAAAGCACATTGAAAGATTGATCCGAAGCTTTGGAATCAGATATTAGAGGGCTATAGTAAAAACTAATATAACATATAAAGGGGCTTAAAAATGGCTAATGTGACGACTACAAAAGTCGATGTTTTTCTTGGGGAAATGTGGTCTGATGCAGTTTTAGAATTTGCTCAAAAAAGAATGCAATTGAGAAATCAAATTACAGACTTTTCAGCACTTGCTACTGGTGTAGACAGAATCAATATTCCACAAGTAAAAGAAGACACTAAAAGAGATAAGAGTGCAGACTCAGCTGTCACCTATGACGCAAATACTGACACTTCAAGAACAATTCCACTAGATCAACATATCTACGAAGCAAAAAGAATTGAGGACATTGCCAATGTGCAATCAAATCAGTCTTTATTCGAAGTTTATGCTAGTTCTATGGGTTATTCTTTAGCAAAAGGTGTAGAAGCATATATTGCTGGTAAACTTCAAGGACACACACAAAACTTAATTACACTTGCAACTGATGATATCATCTTGCCAGCTGAATTAAGAAGCGGACTTGAACTATTACTAGATCAAAACTATGACTACACAGACGGAGATACTTTCTTCTATGCAAATCCAAAAGCTTACATGGGCTTAATGGGACAGGGCGATTTTACTGAATCACAAAAAAGAGGCGATGCAGTAAACCCTATCGTATCAGGAAATGTAATGGAAATATATGGTATGCCTGTATATCCTTCAACAGACTGGTCTGAGGGCGGAGTAAATATATCAGGTACTGTATTCAAGAGAGAATCTGTTTACTATGCTGAGCAATTTGGCGTAAGAAGTCAAAGTGCATATGACATTGATCATCTAGCAACTTCTGTTGTGGTTGATATGTTGTTTGGTGCAACATTATCACACCCAGAGGAAAATGCATTAGGTGGTATTGTCAACTTCAAGAATGCATCATAAGCATAATTGAAAATCGACTAAATATGGGGCTATTTTCGGATAGCCCTATATTATCATTAAAAAAGAATTTGAAAGGGATCTAAATGCCAATATACGAATATAAATGCGAATGTGGTAAAGAGTTTGAAACACATCAGCCAATTAAAGACGAAAAGTTTAAAGATTGTTCAGAAATTGGATACTTTGAATGCGATAAACCTAATAAACTACAAAGATTAGTCAGCAAACCAACTCTTTTAAAATTAGGACATTTATCTGATAAAAAACTCAGAGAAGAGCTTGGAGATAATATTGATTCATGAGTAGTAATACTAACATAGGAAATACAGCCGTAAATCAGGGCTTTGTTCAGCTTATACACACTGGAGAAACAGGTGGTATAGATACTACTTTGAGAACTTTATTTGACGGGGACGGAACAGCTTCCGACTTGCAGATTGCAAGCAATAAAGTAAAAATATCTACTGAATTATTTATCGGGGCTAAAACTCTTACTGAGTTTATTCAAGATACAGTGGGGACAATGTTTACAACAGGTAATTCATTGACAAATATTTCAGTGTCTTATGATGATGCTAATAACAATATTGATTTATCAGCTACTGGAGAGATTACTTTAACAGGATCTCAAACATTGACAAACAAAACACTTACAAGCCCTGTGATAAATACAAGTGTAAGTGGGACAGCTATACTTGACGAGGACAATATGGCTTCTGATAGTGATAGTAAATTAGCAACACAACAAAGTATCAAAGCTTATGTAGATTCAGAGGTATCTGGCTTGGTTGACAGTGCACCAGGTGCATTAGATACTTTAAATGAATTAGCTGCAGCACTAAATGATAGTCCTGCTCAGATAGATAATATATTAAATAAAGTTGGTAGTATTAATAGTCCAGGCGCAGTAGGTTTAGGTAATGTAGAAAATAAATCATCTGCAACAATCAGAGGAGAAATTACTACAAGTGATGTACCGAATTTACCAACTAGTAAGATTACAACAGGTACTTTTGCTGATGATAGAATTTCCGAATCAAGTGTAACACAACAC
>LUMU01000313.1_pt1 | contig 11473 bp, 6 predicted proteins | sample 729751 | NCBI WGS metagenome assembly LUMU01 (sample SAMN03860300, study PRJNA289734) | marine metagenome | biome: seawater column; feature: ocean; material: water; isolation source: Red Sea water column Station 192 - depth 100m | place: Saudi Arabia: Red Sea | collected 2011-10-15 | depth 100 m
GGCTCGAGGGCGCCTGGACCAGCCGCCGCTGGGTCTTGCACGTCACCCGCTTCTTCGAGTCCGGCGGCACCACGGTGCTCGTCGGCACCCGCGGACTGCTCGGCGAGGGCTGGGACGCCCGCTCCGTCAGCGGCCTGGTCGACCTCACCTCGGTCACCACGACCACCGCCGTCGTCCAGACCCGCGGACGCGCGCTGCGCACCGACCCGGCCCGCCCCGACAAGGTGGCGGTCAACTGGTCCGTCGTCTGCGTCAGCGACCGGCACCCCCGCGGCGACCGGGACTGGCAACGCCTGGTGCGCAAGCACGCCGGCTTCTTCGGCGTCGACGAGACCGGGGAGGTCGTCGACGGCGTCGGCCACATCGACCCCGCGTTCTCGCCCTACGCCCCGCCCGCCGACCACGTCGCCGGCCGCTGGGCGCTCGCCCTCACCGTCGTGGGGTACGTCGCCGGGCGGGTCCGTGCGGAGTCCAGCCCCACCGCCACGACCGTGGTGGGCACCGTGGCAGCCAGCTCCTTCGTCGGGACCTCCCTCTTCGCGATCACCGGCCTGCTCGTGGGCGACCTGTCCGTGGGCGTCGGCGAGCTGCTGCTGGTCATCGGCGTCGCGGTGCTGTGGGACGTCGTGCTGACCCCGTTCGTGCTGCCGCCGCTCATGGCGCTCTTCCGCCGGCTCGAGCCGGCCCGGGTCACGTGAGCCGATGACCGACCTTGGCGAGGAGACCGCCGGGACCCGCCGGTCCCGGCTGCGGATCGTGGTCCTGCAGGCCCTGGTGCTGAGCCTGTTCGCGACCCTGCTGGGTCGTCTCTACTTCCTGCAGGTCGTCTCCGGCGAGGAGTACACCGCGCAGGCGGCCTCCCAGTCGGTGCGCGACATCGTCGAGCAGCCCCAGCGCGGCCTGATCGTCGACGACATGGGCCGTCCGCTGGTCACCAACCGGCTGGCCTGGGTGGTCTCGGTCGACCGCACCCTGCTCGGCAAGCTCCCGGGTCGCGACCGTCGCGAGCTGCTCTCGCGCGTCAGCACCGCCACCGGCGTCACCGTCAAGCAGCTCGAGCGCCGTCTGACCACCTGCGGCGACGAGGGCTCGGTCAGCGGCGTGTGCTGGAACGGCTCGCCCTACCAGCCGGTCCCCGTCGCCAGCGACGTCGAGCGCGAGGTCGCGCTGCGCATCCTCGAGCAGCCCGAGGACTACCCGGGCGTGCTCGCCGAGCAGCAGAGCGTCCGCGCCTACCCGCGCCCCTACGGGGTCAACCTCGCCCACGTCCTGGGCTACCTCAGCCCGGTCACCGCCGAGGAGCTCGAGCAGGCCGAGGCCGACGGCGAGGACTCCGTCAACGGCGCCTCGGTCGTGGGTCGCGCCGGCGTCGAGAAGGAGTACGACGCGTGGCTGCGCGGTCTGCCGGGCACCCAGTCGGTCGCGGTCGACTCGATGGGCCGTGTGCTCGGTGACGACTCGGCCGTGGAGGCCCGCCCGGGCGACACGCTGGTCACCTCGATCGACGCCAAGGTGCAGTCGGTCGTGGAGCAGCAGCTGCTGCAGACCATCCGGACCGCCCGCCAGACCCGGGACACCGTGACCGGGCGCAACTACGTGGCCGACTCGGGTGCGGTCGTGGTGCTCGAGGCCGACACGGGGCGGGTCGTGGCGATGGCCAGCCAACCGACGTACGACCCCGAGGTGTGGGTGGGCGGCATCTCCGACGACGAGCTGGCCCGGCTCTACTCCGAGGCCGCCGGCACCCCGCTGCTGGGCCGCGCGACGCAGGGCCAGTTCGCGCCGGGCTCGACGTGGAAGCCGTTCATGACCGCGGGCGCGCTGACCCACGGCTACTCCACCGACACCAGGCTCAACTGCTCCAGCGCCTTCCGCGTCGGCAACCGCGACTTCAAGAACTACGAGTCCGGTGCCTACGGCTACATCGGCTTCGACAAGGCGCTCGAGGTCTCCTGCAACACCTTCTTCTACCGGGTGGGCTTCCACTACTGGCAGAAGTTCGGCTCCGACGAGGCCGACGTGAAGGCGTTCGACCCGCTGGTGGAGGAGGCCAAGGACTTCGGTTTCGGCTCCCGCACCGGCATCGACCTGCCCGGTGAGGCCTCGGGCCGCATCGCCGACCGTCGCTGGAAGCGGGACTACTACCGGTCCATGAAGGACTTCTACTGCGGCATCTCCGAGAAGCCGCAGGACGAGGAGACCTCGGACTTCGTCTACAAGTTCGCCTACGAGTTCTGCGTCGAGGGCTACAAGTACCGCGCCGGTGACGCCGCCAACTTCGCGATCGGCCAGGGCGACACGATCGTCACGCCGCTCCAGCTGGCCCGGGCCTACGCCGCGCTGGCCAACGGCGGCACCCTCTACGCGCCGCGCGTCGGCAAGGCGATCGTCGGACCCGACGGCTCGGTGATCGAGCGGATCCAGCCCGAGAAGGTCGGGACCGTGAAGCTCCCGGCCTCGACCATCGGCTACATCGACGACGCGCTCAAGGGCGTGACCCGGCAGGGCACGATGGCCTGGCGGATGGGGGGCTTCCCGCTCGACGAGGTGGAGATCCGCTCCAAGACCGGCTCGGCGGAGGTCTACGGCAAGCAGTCGACCTCGTGGGTCGCCTCCTACTCCGACGACTACGTCGTGGTGATGATGGTCAGCCAGGGCGGCACCGGCTCGGGCACGTCCGGCCCCGCGGTCCGCGCCATCTGGGAGGCGTTGTACGGCGTGGAGGGCGACACGGTCCGCCCCGACCGCGCGGCGATCCCGGGCACGGTGCCACCGGGGCGGCTCCCGGAGTTCCAGGCCGACGGGTCGATCCTCCCGCCGGCGCGCACGAAGCGCCCCGACCGGCGCTCGGACCGGCGCTCGAGCCGGAAGGGGACCGCGCGATGACCACCATGGCCACCAGGACCGTCCAGACGACCCGGTCCGGCCGGGCCGCCGGCGTACGTCCCACCTCCTCGTTGGGCACCCGCCCGCTGCTGCGGTGGAGCGGCGTGGACTGGTGGCTGATGGCCGCCGTCGCCGGCCTGCTGGTGCTCGGGACGCTGCTGGTGTGGTCGGCCACGACCACCCGCGACGACCTGACCGGTGGCGACCCGCGGGCCTACCTCTACAAGCAGGTCACCAACATCGCCATCGGCCTGGTGCTGATGAGCGTCGTGCTGGCCGCCGACCACCGGTGGGTGCGCGTGGCGGCCCCGGTGGCCTACCTCGCCTCGGTCGGCGGGCTCGTGCTCGTGCTGGTCGCGGGCTCGACGATCAACGGCTCACGCTCCTGGATCGTCGTGGGCGGCATGTCGATCCAGCCCGCCGAGCTGGCCAAGCTGGCCGTGGTGATCGGGATGGCGCTGGCCCTGGCCCACCGCGCTCAGGGTCGCTGGCGACCCAGGGTCGGGCTGGTCGAGGTCGTGCTGATGCTCGCCATCGCGGCCGTGCCGGCGGTGCTGATCCTGCTGCAGCCCGACCTCGGCACGATGCTGGTGCTGACCGCCACCGTCACCGGCGTGCTGGCCGTCTCCGGTGCCCCGCGCCGCTGGCTGGCGCTGCTGGCCGGCGGGGGAGTGACCGCCGCCCTGGTCGCGGTCGCGGGCGGTGTGCTCAAGCCCTACCAGGTCGACCGCTTCCTGGCCTTCACCAACCCCGACCTCGACCCCCGCGGCGCCGGCTACAACGTCGAGCAGGCGCGCATCGCCGTCGGCAACGGCGGCGTCTGGGGCCAGGGCCTCTTCGACGGCTCCCAGACCCGCTCGGGCTTCGTCCCCGAGCAGCACACCGACTTCGTCTTCACCGTCGCCGGGGAGGAGCTCGGGCTGGTCGGCGCCGGGCTGCTGATCGCGCTGCTCGGCCTGGTCGTGTGGCGCGCGCTGGTCATCGCCACGCACACCGACGACGTCTTCGGCCGGGTCGCTGCGGCGGGGATCGCCTGCTGGTTCGGCTTCCAGGGCTTCCAGAACGTCGGGATGTGCCTGGGGATCATGCCGGTCACCGGCGTACCCCTGCCGTTCGTGTCGTACGGCGGCTCCTCGATGTTCGCCGTGCTGCTGGCCGTGGGGCTGCTGCAGAACATCCACCTGCGCGCCTCCGCCCCGCGCGTGCGCTGACGCCCGCCCGTGCTTCCCGCCGGGCCGACGCTCAGGGCACCAGCGAGAAGAACAGGAAGGTGGCCATCAACGCCAGGTGCACCACGCCCTGGATCGGCTTGGCCCGACCGGGCACGACGGTGAGCGTGGCGACGACGACGGTGATGAGCAGCAGCACGATCTGCATCGGCTCCAGCCCGAGCAGCAGGTCGCCCTCGAGCCAGATCGACGCCACGGCGATGGTCGGGATGGTCAGGCCGATCGAGGCCATCGAGGAGCCGAAGGCCAGGTTGAGGCTGACCTGCACGCGGTCCCGCGCGGCGTTGAGCGCCGCCGCGATGGACTCGGGCGCCAGCACCAGCAGCGCGATGACCACACCGACCACGGCGTAGGGCAGCCCCAGCGAGCTCACGGTGGACTCGATGGTCGGGGAGAGCACCTTGGCCAGGCCGACGACGGAGACCAGGGAGACCAGGAGCAGCGCGATGGACAGCAGCGTCTCGCGGTCGGAGGGCGGATCGGCGTGGCCGTCGCCGTCCTCGTCCTCGACCTCCAGGACCCCGGTGACCCGACCCTGGGAGTCCGAGCGCACGGGCAGGAAGAAGTCGCGGTGCTGCACGGTCTGGGTGAAGACGAAGGCCGCGTAGAGCACCAGCGAGGCCACCGCGGCGAAGACCAGCTGGGAGCCGGTGTACTCCAGCCCGGCCTCGGAGACGGTGAAGCCGGGCAGCACCAGGCACACGGAGGCGAGCGCGACCACGGTGGACAACGCCGCCCCGCTGCCGGAGGCGTTGAACGCCACCACGCCGTGCCGCATCGCGCCCAGCAGCAGCGAGATGCCGACGATGCCGTTGAGGGAGATCATCAGGGCCGCGAACACGGTGTCGCGGGCGTATGTCGCGGCTCCCTCGCCGCCGCCGAGGGTCAGCATCACGATCAGCCCCACCTCGATCACCGTCACCGAGACCGCCAGCACCAGGGACCCGAACGGCTCGCCCACCCGGTGGGCCACCACCTCGGCGTGGTGGACCGCGGCCAGCACGGCCCCGACCAGCACGACCGCGACCAGGGCCAGCAGCAGCGGCTGCTCGGTCTTGGGCCAGGACACGGCCAGCAGGAGCAGACCGAGGAGGGGGACCGCGACGGTCCACTGGAGAGGGCCGCGTCGCGCCGGAGAGCTCATGCCCTCACCTTAGGGAGCGGTCCAACAGGCAGCCGCGCCCTGGCACGGTGGGGACATGACTGAGCAGCGCATGGACCAGCCCGTCGTCGTGACCGGGGCCAACGGCCTCGTGGGGTCGCACGTGTGCGCCGCCCTCGCGGAGCGCGGGGTCGCGGTCCGCGCCGTCGTACGCCGCAGCGGCACCGCGCCCGCACTCGACGGCGTCACCGAGGTCGTCGGGGAGTTCACCGACCCGGCCCAGGCCCCCGGCCTGGTGGAGGGGGCGGCCGCCCTGGTGACCACGGTGCACCCGATGGGCACCGACCGCGCCACCCAGGAGCAGGTCGGCGTCGAGGGCACCACCACCATCGCCACCGCGGCGCGCGAGGCCGGGGTCGGCCTGCTGGTGCACGTGTCGACCGCGTCGGTGTACGACCGCCGTGCCGGGGTGGGGGACGTGGACGAGTCCGCCGACCCGGTGCCGGACGACGCCGGCGACTACCCGGTGACCAAGCGTGACACCGACGCCCGCCTCGAGGTGCTCGACGGACCGACCCGGGTGCTGGTGCGCCCGCCGGTCATCCTCGGCCCGGGGGAGAGCTCGCTGTGGAACACCCTGCGCCCGCGCGCGATGGCCGAGGACCCCGCGGAGGCGCACGCCACCCCGGATCTCACCTTCGCCTGGGTGCACGTGACCGACCTGGCCCGGCTCGTCGGTGACATCGTGACCGGGGCGGTGCCGATCGGCGAGGACCCCGAGGCGGGGCCGGTGGCGGGCGAGGTCACCGCGGTCAACGCGGCGGCCGGCGCCAGCACCTTCCGCCACTACCTCGAGACCGTCACGACCGCGCTCGCCGTCGAGCCGACCTGGGACGACGGTCCGGCCTGGCAGGGCGTCGTGGTCTCCGAGCGCGCGCGAGTCTGGGGCTGGCAGCCGCAGGTCACGCTGGAGGAGGCGCTGGACGAGCTGGTCGGCGACCTGCCCCGGGTGGTGTCCGGCAGGTCACGCTCCTGAGCGGTTCCCCCGTCGCCGGCCCCCGGCGTACGATGGTTGTCAATGGCAACGAACGCGTCCCCCGCAGCCCCGTCCGCTCCCGCGTCCGGTGAGTACACCCACGCCCAGGTCCTCACGATCCTCTCCGGGCTGATGCTCGGCATGTTCCTGGCCTCGCTGGACCAGACGATCGTCAGTACCTCGATCCGCACGATCGCCGACGACCTCAACGGTCTGTCCATCCAGGCGTGGGTGACCACGGCGTACCTGATCACCGCGACGATCACCACGCCGATCTACGGCAAGCTCGGGGACAACTACGGGCGCAAGAAGCTCTTCATGTTCGCCATCTCACTGTTCGTGGTCGCCTCGGCGCTGTGCTCGTTCGCCGACTCGATGTACATGCTCGCGGCGTTCCGTGCCGTCCAGGGCCTCGGGGCGGGTGGCCTGATGACGCTGGTGCTCGCCATCATCGGCGACATCGTCAGCCCCCGCGAGCGGGCGAAGTACACCGGCTACTTCATGGCCACCTTCGCCACCTCCTCGGTGCTGGGCCCGGTCCTCGGTGGCCTGCTCGCCGGCCGGGAGGAGATCCTGGGCGTCACCGGCTGGCGCTGGGTCTTCCTGGTCAACGTGCCCGTCGGCCTGATCGCCCTGGTGGTGGTGGCGCGCACCCTCAACGTCAGCGCCGAGCGTCGCGACGTGCGTGTGGACTGGTGGGGCGCGTCCGCGCTGGTCCTGGCGCTGGTGCCGCTGCTCACCGTGGCCGAGCAGGGTCGTGAGTGGGGCTGGTCCTCGGGGCTGTCCCTGGCCTGCTACGCACTCGGTGCCCTCGGGGTCGTGCTCTTCGTGCTGGCCGAGCACGCGATGGGCGAGGCCGCGCTGATCCCGCTGCGGATGTTCCGCATCCGGGTCGCGGCTGTGACGATCGCCGCCAGCGTCATCATCGGCATGGCGATGTTCGGCGGCATCATGATCCTGCCGCTCTACATGCAGATCGTGCACGGTGCGAGCCCCACGAAGGCCGGCATCCTGATGCTGCCGATGGTCGCTGGGATGATGGCGGCCTCGATCAGCTCCGGCCGGGTCATCTCCCGCACCGGTCACGTCCGGCTCTTCCCGATCATGGGCTCGGCCGTGATCGTGCTGGGCCTGTTCCTGCTCTCCTTCACCACCGCCGACACCCCGCTGCCGCTGGTCAGCGTCTCGATGTTCGTCCTCGGCCTGGGCCTCGGCTCGTGCATGCAGCCCCTGCTGCTGACCGTCCAGAGCGCGGTGCCGCCCACCGAGATCGGGGTCGCGACCGCCTCGGCCACCTTCTTCCGGCAGATGGGCGGCACCCTCGGCGTGGCGATCTTCCTCTCGATCCTGTTCTCGACCGTCGGCCCGAACATCTCCACGGCGCTCGACGAGGCGGCCGCGACGCCGGAGTTCCAGCAGGGCGTCGCCCAGGTCGGCGGCCTCGACGAGAGCGTGGTCGAGAGCATCCAGGACGACTCCTCGGTCCTCGAGACCCTGCCCGACGCCGTGGCCCACCCGTTCCGGGTCGGCTTCGCGGAGTCGATGGACCTGGTGTTCCTCAGCGCCGCCGGGGTCGGGGTGCTGGCCTTCCTCATCCTGCTGCTGCTCCCACCCGTCGAGCTGCGGGCCCCGAGCCGCCGAGGTGAGTCCATGTCCGCCCCCGCCGCCCTGCGCCGAGGACAGTCCGTCTTCGAGCTGCTCGAGCCGCACCTGCCGGGAGTCTCCAAGCCGATCCAGTACGTCGGCGGCGAGCTGAACTCCACGGTCAAGGACTGGGACTGCGGTGCGACGTCGGAGGAGTCAGGCGGCCAGACCGTGCGCTGGGCGCTGATGTACCCCGACGCTTACGAGGTCGGCCTGCCCAACCAGGGCGTCCAGATCCTCTACGAGGTGCTCAACGAGCGCGACTGGATCGTCGCCGAGCGCACCTACGCGGTCTGGAAGGACATGGAGGCGGTGCTGCGCGAGCAGTCGATCCCGCAGTTCACCGTCGACGCCCACCGCCCGGTCGGCGACTTCGACCTGTTCGGCCTGAGCTTCTCCACCGAGCTCGGCTACACCAACATGATCAACGCCCTCGACCTCGCCGGCATCCCGCTGCGCGCGGTCGACCGCACCGAGGACCACCCGGTCGTCCTCGCCGGCGGGCACGCGGCCTTCAACCCCGAGCCGATCGCGGAGTTCCTCGACGCCGCGGTCCTCGGTGACGGCGAGGAGGTCGTGCTCGCGATCTCCGACATCGTGCGCGAGTGGAAGGCCGAGGACCGGCCCGGCGGGCGCGAGGAGCTGCTGCGGCGCCTCGCGGTCACCGGCAACGTCTACGTCCCACGCTTCTACGACGTCACGTACGCCGCGGACGGCTCGATCGAGGCCGTCGTGCCGAACCGTCCCGGCATCCCGTTCCGCGTGCGCAAGCACACCCTGATGGACCTCGACGCCTGGCCCTACCCGGCCAAGCCGCTGGTGCCGCTCGCCGAGACCGTCCACGAGCGCTTCAGCGTCGAGATCTTCCGCGGCTGCACGCGTGGTTGCCGCTTCTGCCAGGCCGGCATGATCACCCGCCCCGTGCGCGAGCGCTCTATCGAGACCATCGGCAACATGGTCGAGAACGGCATCCGCAAGTCCGGCTTCGAGGAGGTCGGGCTGCTCTCGCTCTCCAGCGCCGACCACACCGAGATCGGTGACGTCGCCACGGGTCTGGCCGACCGCTACGAGGGCTCGAACGTCTCGCTGTCGCTGCCCTCGACGCGCGTCGACGCCTTCAACATCACCCTGGCCAACGAGTTCTCCCGTAACGGTCGTCGCTCCGGTCTCACGTTCGCCCCGGAGGGCGGCTCGGAGCGGATGCGCAAGGTCATCAACAAGATGGTGACCGAGGAGGACCTCATCCGCACCGTCGCGACGGCGTACTCCCACGGCTGGCGCCAGGTGAAGCTCTACTTCATGGTGGGCCTGCCGACCGAGACCGACGAGGACGTCCTGCAGGTCGCCGAGCTGGCCAAGGCGGTCATCGCGAAGGGGCGTGAGGTCGCCGGCCACAACGACATCCGCTGCACGGTCTCGATCGGTGGGTTCGTGCCCAAGCCGCACACCCCGTTCCAGTGGGCCCCGCAGCTGGACGTGAAGACCACCGACGAGCGACTCAAGCAGCTGCGCGACGTCGTGCGCGCCGACAAGAAGTTCGGCCGCGCCATCGGCTTCCGCTACCACGACGGCAAGCCCGGGATCATCGAGGGACTGCTCTCGCGCGGCGACCGTCGCGTGGGCCGGGTCATCGAGGAGGTCTGGCGCGACGGCGGTCGCTTCGACGGCTGGTCCGAGCACTTCTCCTACGACCGCTGGATCGCCGCCGCCGAGCGCGGCCTGGCCGGCACCGGCGTCGACCTGGACTGGTTCACCACCCGTGAGCGCGACTACGACGAGGTCCTGCCCTGGGACCACCTCGACTCCGGTCTCGACAAGGACTGGCTGTGGGGCGACTGGGAGGACGCGCTCGCCGTGGCCGACGGCTCGGCCGACATCGAGGTCGAGGACTGCCGCTGGACCCCCTGCTACGACTGCGGGGTCTGCCCGGAGATGGGCACCGAGATCCAGGTCGGCCCCACGGGCCAGAAGCTGCTGCCGCTCAGCGTCGTCTGACGTCGTTGCCCACCGCGCTGGTGACGCGGGGGCGGTGAGTGCTGAACCGTTGCGGGCGCGGAGACGGTTGACCACGCACCGCCGTAGCGTCGCCGGACGACGTAAAGATGCAGGTTGTTGCAACGCACGAATGTGAGGCTCCGAGGCCGCTCCGCGCGTGATCGTCCGGTCCTAGGGTCCTGCGCAACGCGCTGATCGGCGCGGCAGCCGCAGGGTCGTGCCCGGCGGCGACACACCTCACTCGGGAGTCCATCCATGACCACCAGCCCGTCCCGCCTGCGCCGTCTCGGCGCCGGCACCGCCGCCGCCCTGGCCCTCTCCGGCCTGGCCGCCCTCGCCACCAGCGCCCCCGCGCAGGCCGCCCCCGACCGACCCGGGCGCGGTGCCGACCGCCCCGCCCCGGTGCTGGGCGAGCAGCGGGCCTCGGCCGTGCCGGGGCAGTACATCGTCGTCCTCGAGGACCGTGCCGACACCGCCGCGGCCGCCGATGCCCGGCAGACCGCCCGCGGGCACGGCGGCCGGGTGCTGCAGCGCTTCGACCGGGCCCTCAACGGCTTCTCGGCGCGGCTCCCGCAGCGCGCGGTCGAGGCGCTCCAGGAGCGCCCGGGCGTCGCCTTCATCGAGGCCGACCAGACGGTCAGCATCGACGCCACCCAGACCGGGGCCACGTGGGGCCTGGACCGCGTCGACCAGCGCGACCTGCCGCTGAACGGCTCCTACACCTACGACAGGACCGGCAGCGGGGTCACCGCCTACATCATCGACACCGGCATCCTGGCCGGCCACAGCGAGTTCGGCGGCCGCGTGCAGTCCGGCTTCACCGCCATCAGTGACGGCCGCGGCACCAGCGACTGCAACGGCCACGGCACCCACGTCGCCGGCACCGTCGGCGGCTCGACGTACGGCGTCGCCAAGCAGGTCACGCTGCGACCGGTGCGGGTCCTGGACTGCGCAGGCAGCGGGTCGACCTCCGGCGTCATCGCCGGCGTGGACTGGGTGACCTCCCACCACGCCGCCGGCGCCCCCGCCGTGGCCAACATGAGCCTGGGCGGCGGCGTCTCCTCGGCCCTCGACGCGGCGGTCAACAACTCGATCGCCGACGGCGTCACCTACGCCGTCGCGGCCGGCAACGAGAACACCAACGCCTGCAACGGCTCGCCCTCGCGGGTGCCCGCCGCCCTCACCGTCGGCTCCACCACCAGCACCGACGCGCGCTCCTCGTTCTCCAACTACGGCTCGTGCCTGGACCTGTTCGCGCCCGGCTCGAGCATCACCTCGGCCTGGTACACCTCCACCACCGCGACCAACACCATCTCCGGCACCTCGATGGCCACCCCGCACGTCGCCGGCGTCGCCGCGCTCTACCTCCAGGGCTCGCCCAGCGCCTCGCCGAGCACGGTCTCCGCCTTCGTGTTGGCGTAGACGTCGGCGGTGTCGAAGGTGCTGATGCCCGCGTCGAGCGCGGCGCGCACGCACGCGGTGGCCGCGTCGTTCTCCACCTGCGATCCGTGGGTGAGCCTGTTGCCGTAGGTGATCTCCGAGATCTTCAGACCACTGTTGCCGAGGTAGCGGAACTCCATG
>LUMU01000157.1_pt1 | contig 11435 bp, 13 predicted proteins | sample 729751 | NCBI WGS metagenome assembly LUMU01 (sample SAMN03860300, study PRJNA289734) | marine metagenome | biome: seawater column; feature: ocean; material: water; isolation source: Red Sea water column Station 192 - depth 100m | place: Saudi Arabia: Red Sea | collected 2011-10-15 | depth 100 m
TACAGAAATTACGGTTGATATTGATCAAGTTGGTAGTACAACTCCTGGTAAAGGTCTTAAGCTTTGGTTGCTTGGATACAGGACATAATATCATGCTTGGAATTTTTAATTCATATCGACATTCAGTCCCGCCGGCGTCAGCAAGTTATTTTGTAACAGTAACGTCTGATTATCCTATACAAGTAGATAAAGAGAACGCAGCATATCGATACATCGAAATCGATAGCACAACTTCAAATGCCTTTACAGTTACTAATGCAGGAGGAAGTTATACATCTACTCCAACAGTAACTATTGCTGATCCTACTGGACCTAATGGAGAAACAGCAACAGCGTTTGCAACTCTTGAAGGAGAGTCAATTGCTTCTATCACTATTATTAGTAGTGGTAATCAGTATACAGAAACTCCTGATGTTACCATTAGTGGTGGAGGTGGATCTAGTGGAGCTGCAACTGCTGTGATGTCTCCAAGTTACTACACAATAAATAGTTCAACTCCAGTAACGTCTGGAATTACTACGTTAACTCTTGCAGAAAACTTGATCAATACTGTTGGTGTAGGAAGCACTGTATTCTTCCATCAGCAAAGTAAAATTATTGCTAGTTCTCATACTTTTGAATATATTGGTGCTGGTAACGAAATAGCATCAGCTACACCTAAACGTGGTGGAGTAACTATTCAGGCAAATGAAGTTGTTACTTCTAATGGGGGAAGTGTAGTTTATACTAGCACTGACCAATCAGGTAATTTTAGAATAGGTGATGACTTCCAAATTGATCAAACTACTGGTACAATTAGTGGAAGATCCTTTAGTAAAAGTTTATTCTCTGAAATGACACCATTTATCCTAGCACTAAGTTAAGATGGCCCAATTAGCACTTAATAAATTTCAAACTGAAACGCTGGTATTAACTACCTCGAATCAAACAATGTATACTGCTCCTACAGGGTATACTTCTATTGTTCTGTATGCACATATATCTAATTACGGATCTGCAGATACTACGGTAACAATGTCTCATGTAAGAAGTAGTACTACAACTGAAATAATCAAGGGTGCTAATGTCCCTGTCAATGATGCTTTTGTCCCTATGGAAGGAAAATTAGTATTAGAAACAAATGATTCAATACAAATTTCTGCTGGTGCAAACTCAACTTTGAAATGCATCTTGAGTATTCTAGAAACCGCAACGTAAACCAATGCCATACATAGTCGGCCCAACTACTCCTAGTCACTTAAATATGAGTGCTGGTATTGTTCAATCTGGTATTAAAACCACGGAGGCAACTGGTGCGAATAATTTGGTTTCTTTAACGGCTGCTGATTATCAATCAGTCGATTATCAAATACAAGTAGTGAGAGGAAGTAGTTATAATTCAGGATTAATAAAAGTAATTCATGATGGAACAAATGCATATATGACTGAGTATGGTAATATAAATCAACCAAATGTAGGTATAGCAACCTTTTCAACTGACGTTAATAGTGGTGATCTTAGGTTACTTGCTTATCCCGATGCAGCTACTGCAACAACGTTTAAATTTATCTATAGTGCAATAAAATCATAAATATAAAGGTAGAGTCTGTTATTTAATGAAAAAGTGTCCTCCAGGTGAGTACTATTGTAATGATAGTAAAAAATGTAAGAAGATTCCTAGTGGCTATCATATAGGTGCTAGAGGTTATCTTGCCAAAGATAATGAAAATGGAAAGAAGAATGGTAACGGTAACGGAACCAATGGATACTCCAATGGTAATGGAAATGGTAACGGATCTAACGGTGGTGGTAATGGTGGAGGAATGAGTGAATCCACAATGCTACCAAGAAGAACGGGAAATATAATAGATGTATATGTTGGTTGGAGAGGAAAAGGTTACATGATAAAAATGTTTTTCCCTCAAATCAAACGCCCTTCACGCAGAGAAGTACTGGATCAAGTGAGAAAAGTGTATCCTGGTGCTCAACTCTGGTCTTACCAAGTTTCCAATTATGAACCAGGAGAACCACTCCTCCAGACAGGAGGCAGAAACTAAACAGTTAAAAAAGAAAGTAGAGAATTTAGAAAAAATATTAGAACTACAACAAAAAACTAGAGATCACGATAGAAAATTTGGCAAATACGAAATGATGTAGGAGGTTATTATGGATGATGTTTACTTAGGTAATCCGCTTTTAAAAAAGGCCAATGTTGCTCAAGAGTTTACTCAAGAACAAATTCTTGAGTTCATGGCTTGTAAACAGGATCCTGTTTATTTTGCAAAACAACATGTAAAGATTGTGAGTTTGGATGAAGGTCTTGTACCTTTTAAACCTTATGATTTTCAAGAAAGATTAATTCAAAATTTCCACCAGAATAGATTTAACATTTGTAAGATGCCTCGTCAGACTGGTAAGTCTACAACGTCGGTATCCTACTTATTACATTATGCTGTTTTTAATGATAATACTAATATTGGTATTCTTGCTAACAAAGCAGCAACTGCCAGAGACTTACTGGGTCGTTTACAAACTGCTTATGAGAATCTTCCTAAGTGGATGCAACAAGGAATTATATCATGGAATAAAGGATCACTGGAGTTAGAAAATGGTAGTAAAATCTTGGCAGCTTCCACTAGTGCTAGTGCTGTTCGGGGTATGTCTTTCAACATCCTCTTCTTGGATGAGTTTGCTTTTGTTCCCAATCACATCGCTGAGTCTTTCTTTGCTAGTGTTTATCCTACTATTACTTCTGGTAAAAGCACAAAAGTCATAATGGTTTCAACCCCTCACGGGATGAATCATTTCTATAGATATTGGCATGATGCAGAAAAAGGAAAGAATGAATATGTACCAACTGATGTCCATTGGTCAGAAGTTCCAGGTAGAGACTCTGAATGGAAAAGACAAACGATTGCAAACACATCTGAACAACAGTTTAAGATTGAGTTTGAGTGTGAGTTTCTAGGATCTGTTGATACTTTAATTGCTCCAAGTAAATTAAGAACACTTATCTATGAACAACCAGGAAAATCAAATGCAGGTTTAGATGTTTTTGTTGATCCTATAAAAGGTCATGATTATGTAATTACGGTTGACGTAGCAAGGGGTGTATCCAAAGACTACTCAGCCTTCATAGTTGTAGATATAACTGAGTTTCCTCATGCAGTGGTGGCAAAGTATAGGAACAATGAAATCAAACCCATGCTTTTTCCAAGCATTATTCAAGATGTGGGAACAAAATATAATGATGCATTTGTTTTATGTGAAGTAAATGATGTAGGAGATCAGGTAGCCTCTATATTAAACTTTGATTTAGAATATAAAAACCTTCTGATGTGTTCGATGAGAGGTAGAGCAGGTCAGATTGTCGGGCAAGGATTCTCAGGTAAGAAAACTCAACTTGGACTTAAGATGTCCAAGACAGTTAAGAAGGTTGGTTCTCTTAACTTAAAAACTCTAATAGAAGAAAATAAACTTCTTTTTACTGATTATGATATATTGAATGAACTTACCACTTTTATTCAGAAAGCAAATTCATTTGAGGCAGAGGAAGGATGTAATGATGACCTTGCTATGTGTTTGGTCATATATGCATGGTTAGTTGCACAAGATTATTTTAAAGAACTTACTGATCAAGATGTTAGAAAAAGGTTATATGAAGAACAGAAGAATCAGATCGAACAAGATATGGCTCCATTTGGTTTTATGGATGATGGAATGGGAGATGAGAGTTTTGTCGATGGGGATGGAGATAGATGGTTCCAAGCAGATGAGTATGGTGATAAATCATATATGTGGGAATACTTGTCCTGATGGAAATAGACAAGCAAATAAAGTTAGGACATTTATTGCTGTCTAATAGAATATGCAGAACATGCGGAGAAGAGAAGAATTTAATAGAAAGTTTTTATAGAACTCGTAAAGACAGAGGCCCTGTTGCATCTTCTTATTCTTATGAGTGTAAAGTATGCACGATTCAAAGAATAGTAAGAACTAGAAGAAAAGATAATCCATTAACAGAGGAAAATTATCCCGATTGGTAATTGTTCACGGCATGTTTCCCCGTCGAAAATGTCAAAAACAATAAATATTTTCAGGTAAAACAGAGTATTTCGGAGAAGAATATGGCGACTCCTCAATTATCTCCTGGAGTAGTAGTTAGGGAGGTTGACCTAACTGTTGGGAGGGCAGATAACGTCTTAGCTAATATCGGTGCTATTGCAGGTCCATTTAAAATTGGCCCTGTTGAAGAAGCAATTGATATTACTACTGAACAGGATTTAATCAACACATTTGGTAAACCACTCTCAACTGATAGACAGTATGAGTATTGGTTGAGTGCATCATCTTTCCTCTCTTATGGAGGTGTTTTAAAAGTTGCAAGAGCAGACGGTGCAACTCTTAACAACGCCAACGCAGGTGCTCCGATTGGTGGAGTTGGTATTGCTTCTACCAGTAATATCAAGATTAAAAACTATGATGACTATCAAGGAAGTTATACAGATATAACAAGTGCATGGACATGGGCTGCTAAAGATCCTGGCACATGGGCAAACGATCTTCAAGTATGTTTTATAGATGATGTAGCAGATCAAACTGTTGGATTCTCTACAGTGGATCTGAGTAAGTTTGGTTTTACTGTTGGATTAGGTGTTACGTGGGCATACAGTGGAACAACAGCAGGAGTTGGTACAACATCAACTACTAATGGATATGTAAAAGGTATTATTACTGGTGTTGCTACTAACACAAGTACCACTGAAGAAAGCACAATCGACGTTAAGATTGTATCTAGAGTTCAAACTACTGGTGCAGGTGCTACTGAAACTGCAATCGACTATGCTCAATTTGATCCGCAGTCATCAATATCAAAAGGAACTACCCTATTTGCTGTTAATACCTCTGGTATTAATACTGACAATGGATCTACGTTATTAGCAAATAGTTTGATTACTGGTGTTACTACAGTATCTGACTGGTATAATAATCAGACATTGAATCTAACAAACTCTACAGTTTATTGGAAACAGATTGCATCGAAACCAACCACAAGTAGATATAGCGACGAAAGAAGTGGTAGAAATGATACCATGCACGTTGTGATTGTTGATGATAGTGGATCAGTAACAGGAATTCAGGGAAGTATTCTTGAGAAGAATTTATTCCTTTCTAAAGGTTCTAACTCTATATCTGATACTGCTGCACCTGAAAGAAGTTACTATAAGGACTTTATTTCACAACAATCAGCATACATATATCCTGGATTTAATGCATCTAGTGCAACTGATAGTTACTTCAAGACTGAACCAAAAGCCACTGGATTCACCACCTATTCAGGTGTTAAGTCAGATTCATTTACTGCTATTGGAGTTGCTGGAGGTCTATGGGGGCAAGAAACTCAAGGAGTTATCTTTAATGCTATAGGTAATGTAACTTATCCTCTGGGTGGTGGTGTTGATTATGCTGCTTCTGGTGGTACAGAAATGAAGGCAACTTTGGGTTCACTTGTAGATGCCTACGACTTATTCTCTAACTCAGATGAGGTAGATGTTGATTATCTCATCATGGGACCAGGTTGTGGTGCTAAAGATGAGTCTCAAGCAAAAGCAAATAAACTTCTTGCGATAGCAGAAGCTAGAAAGGATTGTGTGGCGGTTATTTCACCACATCGATCAGATGTTGTAAATGTTACTAAAGGAGAAAATCAAACATCTAATGTTGTTGAATTCTTCTCTCCAATAAATGCATCATCTTATGGAATATTTGATAGTGGATATAAGTACATGTACGATAGATTCAATAATGAGTTCGTATATGTTCCATGTAATGGTGACGTAGCAGGTCTGATGGTCAGAACAGAGATTGAGGCTTATCCTTGGTTCTCTCCAGCTGGTCAACAACGAGGAGTCTTGAATAATGCAATTAAACTTGCATATAATCCTAAGAAATCTGAGAGAGATACACTCTATGAGTCAAGGATTAACTCCATTATTAATCAGTCTGGAACTGGTATTCTTCTCTACGGTGATAAGACCGCATTGAATTATGCATCCGCATTTGATAGAATCAATGTTAGGAGACTCTTCTTGACAGTTGAGAAAGCACTTGAATCAGTTGCCAATGCTCAACTCTTTGAATTCAACGATGAAATAACTCGTGCAAACTTCAGTAATGTGGTGGAACCTTATCTAAGAGATGTTCAAGCAAAGAGAGGACTCATTGATTTCCGAGTCATCTGTGATGAAACAAATAACACTCCTAGTGTGGTTGATAATAATGAATTCCGTGCAGACATCTTCTTGAAACCCACTAAGTCTATTAATTATGTCACCCTTACTTTCGTTGCTACCAGAACTGGAGTCAGTTTTGAAGAAGTAACTGGAAGAGTTTAACTTTATAATTAATTACATAGGAGAAATTAACCAATGGCCAGTTTAAAAACCATTACCCAATTTAAGTCGAGACTTGCTGGTGGCGGTGCTCGTCCTAATCTGTTTGAAGTCAACATAAATGACTTCAAATATGCAGATGCTTGGGACAACGAAACTTTTCAGTTTCTTTGTAAGGCTGCTGCAATGCCAGCATCTTCAATTACACCAGTTGAAATTCCTTTCCGAGGAAGAGTTCTAAAGGTTGCTGGTGACAGAACCTTTGATACTTGGACAGTTACTGTTATTAACGATGAAGATTTCAAACTTAGAACTTCATTTGAGCAGTGGATGAATGGAATTAGTAAGTTAAGTGATGCTAGTGGACCTTCTAACCCTAATTCATATATGGGTAATGCGACTGTTAATCAGTTAGGTAGATCACCAGAAGGTCGTTTCGGTACTGCAGGAACAGCAGCAGGAGATAATAGTGGTGGTGGACCAACATTTGAACCATTAAGAACATACTATTTCGATGGTATCTTCCCAACAGAGGTTTCTACAATAGATCTTTCCTACGAAAGTGGTGATGCTATTGAAGAATATACTGTTACATTCCAAGTTCAGTACTGGATTGCAGGATCAAATACAAGTTCTGGTCAACCATCTGATCAAACTGGCACTGTAATAGTGTGATAAATAGTGAAATAAAGGGCATCTTAACATAAATCATGGCTAAGTTATTTGGGTTCTCGATAGAGGACAACGAACCACAATCTTCAGGTATAGTCTCTCCCGTTCCTCCGTCAAACGAGGACGGGAATGACCATTATTTGAGTAGTGGTTTTTTTGGTCAATACGTTGATATTGAAGGTGTTTATCGGACTGAGTTTGAATTAATTAAAAGATATCGTGAGATGGCATTGCACCCTGAGTGTGATAGTGCTATTGAAGATATTGTAAATGAAACTCTTGTATCAGATTCTAATGACAGTCCTGTTGAGATTAATCTTGATCATTTAAATGCAAGTGATGGAATCAAGAAAAAAGTAAGGGATGAGTTTAAGTTTATTCTAGAACTCTTGGATTTTCAAAAGAAGGCTCATGAAATCTATAGGAATTGGTATATTGATGGAAGATTATATTACAATAAGGTAATTGATTTAAAAGCCCCACATGAGGGGATTCAGGAATTGCGTTATATTGACGCAATGAAAATGCGTTATGTAAGGAAGCAGAAGAAAAATAATAAAGATCGTCTTGGAAATGTGAATCAAGGCAATCCAATGGAATATGAGTTTCCTGAATTAGAAGAATACTACTTATATACACCAAAAGATTTGTATCCTACTGCTACTCCATCAGCAATGGGAGGTGACAAAGGAGTTAAATTTACAAAAGATTCAATCACATATTGCACATCAGGATTAGTAGATAGGAATAAGGGATCAACATTATCATATTTGCATAAGGCAATTAAATCACTCAATCAACTTAGAATGATTGAGGATAGTCTGGTTATCTACAGATTATCTCGTGCTCCAGAACGCAGAATTTTCTATATTGATGTTGGAAATCTACCGAAAGTAAAGGCAGAGCAATATCTCCGTGACGTAATGATGAGATATCGTAACAAACTTGTATACGACGCTAACACTGGAGAGGTTCGTGATGACAAGAAGTACATGGCAATGCTTGAAGATTTCTGGCTTCCTCGACGAGAAGGAGGACGTGGAACTGAAATTTCTACTCTTCCTGGAGGACAGAATCTTGGCGAAATCACAGACATCGAATACTTCAAGAAGAAACTATTCAAGTCATTAAATGTTCCTATCTCTAGAATAGAAGGAGATGGTGGATTTAATCTTGGAAGATCTTCTGAGATACTTCGTGATGAAGTTAAATTCAGTAAGTTTGTTGGACGTTTGAGAAAGAGATTCTCAGCAATGTTCAGTGATATGCTTAGAAGTCAATTACTCCTTAAGAATATCATTACTCCTGAAGATTGGGAGATAATGCAAGAGCATATACAATATGACTTCTTATATGATAATCATTTCACAGAACTAAAAGAAGCAGAATTGCAAAATGAGAGATTGGCTCTTCTAGGTGCAACAGAACCTTATATCGGTAAATATTATTCTCAAGATTGGGTAAGACGTAATGTTCTACGTCAAACTGATGAAGAAATTAGAGAACAGGATGAGATGATTGAGAATGAAATTGCAGATGGTGTCATTCCTGATCCTGCAGATATGATGTTAGATCCTGAAGGAACTGGTGGAATGAGACCAATGCCAATGCCAGAAGAAGAACCACAACCAGATGTAGCGGATGCTCCTTTGAGATCTAGTGCTGTAGATACTGCAACCACTAGGGATACAATAAACCAGCTTCCAACACCGAAGGGTGGAGAAATATAAATACAACTAGTTAACTTTTTGAATAATACTTAAAATGGATGAATTAATGGATTTGATTGGTGCTGATGAGTCTGCTGCTCAGGTAACTGACAAAATTAAAGACTTATTATATGCCAAATCAGGTGAAAAAGTTGATGCTTTTAGACCTCATGTTGCTAACTCACTTTTTGGTGATCAAGAAGTAGAAACAGAAATAGATGATGAGACTGATGAAGTTTCTGATGAATCTTGGGTTGATCCTTTGGATGCACCTATTGTAGATTCTGCAGAAGAAGAGTCAGAAGAATAACTACTAAATAACTATTAAATGGACTTTAAAGAATAATGGCACACAGAGTAGTAGTTGGAACAGGGATGTCAGTAACGACGGCTTTAGCGTCGGTTGCTTCAACATCTTTTGTTATTGAATCCCAATATGTGAGATTGACTCCTACAACTGAAGGAGCACATATTTCCATTTCCCAAACTTCAGTATCTCCCACCGCAACATCCGCAGATTATTATATTCCTGCAGGACAAACGGAAACTCTTTCAATGCAAAGATATTCTTGTCCAGTAGTAGGAGTTACAACGAGTGATACTGCAACAATAATTGATTGCCCTGAAGGAATGCAAGTTCCATTCAGTGTGGGTAACTATGTAAGTTTAAGAACTGGTATTGCTACCATGCCAGAATTTAAATTTGATCATGCAAGAGTTACAGATGTTAATACCAGTAATGGAGTTAATGGATATCACCAGACTCGATTAACATGTGATGGTAATACTGGTGGAATTATGACATCATTTAGTGCTGATGGTGGATTTAATGTTCCAGGTGCTACCTTATATTCTTCTGCAAGAATTGCATCAAGAAGTGATGGTGGTGCAGGTGGACTTCATATTATACAAGTTCAAACTACAGGGGAAGCCTGATGAAACTCATTAGAGAAGAAATTGAAGACATAGAATTTCTCGTTGAAAATCGCAACGGTAAAAAGTCTATGTATATTGAGGGAGTCTTCCTTCAAGGAAACATTAAAAACCGTAATGGTAGAATGTATCCAATGGAGACACTTCGTAAGGAAGTTTCTCGGTATAATGAGAATCATATTCAATCAGGAAGAGCACTTGGTGAATTGGGTCATCCCGATACACCCACTGTGAATCTCGACAGAGTTTCTCATAAAATAGTATCACTTAAAGAAAGTGGTTCTAATTTCATTGGTAAGGCTAAGGTTCTTGGTACACCAATGGGTAAGATTGCATCTTCACTTATTGATGAAGGTGTTAAACTTGGCGTTTCATCTCGTGGTATTGGTTCATTGAAACCAACCCGTGAAGGTGTAAACGTAGTCAGTGACGACTTTATGTTAGCAACTGCTGCTGATATAGTTGCTGATCCTTCTGCTCCCGATGCATTTGTTGAGGGAATTATGGAAGGAAAGGATTGGGTATGGGATGGAGGTATTTTGCGTGAGAAGTTCGCAGAAAAGACCTATGCAACCATCAATACATTAGTTGATCAGAAAGCATTAGACGAGAAAAAACTCTCGTTATTTAATGATTTCTTATCAAACATATAAAACTTCTAAATAAATATAGGTTTTAATTACAGGAATTCGGAGAGTTACCAAAATGTCTCGTGGCACAAAATTACAAAGCATGGAAGAGGCTGTAACCCAATCCAAGACTGCGGTTAATGCTAACGCTAAACCAGCAGAACCAATGGGTAAGTTACAGAATACTCCTCAGGGGCTTACACCCGTAGAAGATTTAGGTGGACCAACACCTGAAAACTATAGTCCTACTAATGATTCAGCGAAGCTGAAGACTCCTGGTGGCACACTCAAACAGGTAAAAGACGTGGTAAATAAAAACGCAGTCAAGGCAGAAGAAGTTGAGACTGAAGAACCAACAATCTCCGAAGCAGAAGGTGCTGAAGAAAAAGAGGAGAAGATGAAGAAAGATGATGATCTTTTCGGAGCTCCTAACAAGAAAAAAATGAAGAAAGAAGACATCGAAGTAGAAGAGTATGACATGGAAGATGATGTCAATGCACTTCTAGGCGGTGAAGAACTTTCAGAAGAATTTAAGGCAAAAGCAAAGACAATCTTTGAAGCTGCCATAAATGCAAAGGTTGCTGAAATCCGTGCTACTATTGAAGAGGAGCACGAGGCAAGAATCGCTGAAGAGATTGCCGAAGAAAAAGAAGCACTTCAAGAACGTGTAGACTCTTATCTTGAGTATGTCTCAGATGAGTGGATGGAAGAGAATCAACTCGCCATCGAGCACGGTCTTAAGACTGAACTGACTGAATCATTCCTTAGTGGAATGAAGAGTCTTTTTGAAACTAATTATGTAACAATCCCTGATGATAAATATGATGTGCTGGAAAGCATGGTAGAAAAACTAGATGACATGGAGACCAAGCTCAATGAGCAGATTGAGAAGAACGTTAGTTTAAACAGTAGACTCGGTGAGTCTGTTGCTAATGGTATTCTTGAATCAGTTTCTGAAGGATTAGCAAGAGTAATTTTTGAATCTCAGGCTACAGGATGTCCTGTCCTTGTAACGGACGCACCAGGAATGGGGGATATTGTTATTGATGGTCAGACAGGCTATGTTTTTGAGAGCAATAACCTCGAAAGCCTTACTAATAAAATACAAGAAATTAAAACTA
>LUMU01000321.1_pt1 | contig 11388 bp, 11 predicted proteins | sample 729751 | NCBI WGS metagenome assembly LUMU01 (sample SAMN03860300, study PRJNA289734) | marine metagenome | biome: seawater column; feature: ocean; material: water; isolation source: Red Sea water column Station 192 - depth 100m | place: Saudi Arabia: Red Sea | collected 2011-10-15 | depth 100 m
ATGCCATACTTGTCACATCATCTTGAACATTTCGACTTGCTCGCCACATGGCTTGCTTAATCGATTTTTTTAAAGCAGTGGTTGTTGGAGCATCTGTTAATGACCCTTCTATCAAGGTCATAACTTCTCCAACCATTCTTTTGGTCTGGACATCCAGACTTTGTAACACTCCATTAGCATATACAATCTGCATTAGTTATTCATCCTTACATTACATTACATTTACATTCATTCAAAAGCGGGGGTAATTAACTTAATAACTACCCCCTGCTTTTCATATAGTCGATTTTTACTTCTACTAAGACTTTATTGACTATGTGTTCAAGTCTTGGATTTTAGCGTGAACGTCAAACCTGTAAGCTCTGAACTCTGCCATAGTGTATAGCAAACCTCTGACTACAAGTGCGTCAGCTGCGAAGTAATCTCTGTTCTCAATATACTGAGTAGGTTGAGCCACAGCGATTTCAAGGTAGTCAGTGTCCAACACATATACGTTTGAACCCTGTTTTCCACCACCAGCTGCTAATTCTGATTTTGTAGTATCAGCATCTGGCAAGATTGGAATACCTTGGTAAGTTGCGAGAACTAGTCCAGTTCTTGTACCCGGGAAAGTCTTTTCAGACCCTACTCCTACTTGGTACTCTTCCTGTCCCATGTATCTCTGTTGAGAGTTAAGTAATCTCTCTAGTTTGAAGTATTGGTCGTGACCCATAAGAATTAACTTAGGTTCTCCACCATTTGTCCTGATAGACTGGATACAGTCATCAAGTAGGTTTAGAGATAGGTCTCTTCCAACACCACTGTTACCTTTTACAGCAGCAGCAGCACTGAACGTACCAGAAGTTCTTTGTTCTGAACCACTAGTAGATACAGTTAAGTCATACGCTGAGTTCATTACTTGTACTCCGGCGTTTCCTTGTGATGCACTGTTGTTAATTGTAACGATGTCATCAATTGATGTTAAACCTGCTCTTGCAGTGATTGAGAGGTTGTCAGCAACTGTTGAAGTTCCTGCAGCTGGCGTACCTGACATTGTGCCAAGTGTTATGTCATTTCCAGAAATTGCTGAGATAGCTACGTTATTTGCAGTAGCTGCACCAGCATCTACTAACATTACAGTGTCACCGACTCTTAAGTCAGAACCATCTGTTACGTTAGCATCAGTTGCATCCGCACCGATTGCACCAGAGTTTGCTACCGAACCCGGTAGTAATAACTCTTGGTTCATTTCCTTGATGTGGTCAAGTTGTGCGTTTTCGTTTTCCAACGCTAATACGTCACCGACACCACCTTCTAATTGGGCAGTGTACATTGCTTTCACAGAAGCACCGAATGAAGTTGAAATAATCTTAGGCAAGCTAGAGATTGTTTCTAGGTTTGAAACATCGATATCTGGTAGACTACCAGTCTCTGTTATTGGTCGAGACCTTTGGCTACCTCTATCTGTTCTCACCCTCCAACCAACGGTGTTACCGAAAACTGTTCTTGGGATTGCATTGAAAAATCGAGTTTGGTTGTTCAAAGACTGCCATACTTTTCTACCGAAAGTAGAAGTAAACACGTTATCCGCAGCTGTAGTCGTAAAGATTGCATCCGCAGTTCCTGTGTTCGCAGCATTAAAAGCCTTTGATAAATACTCAGGTCCGAATACAGACTGGTTTAGTCCTCTATTCGATTGAGCTATGTATTCACTTAGTGAAGGCATAATTTATTTTCTCCGATTTTTACTAGTTAATTGTTTAAGTTTAGAGATTTGCTATTTCGTCTGGCAAGTTCTCTGTTAAACCTTGTCTCTTGAACTCTTGCATTTTTCTAAGTTCTTTGTAAGACAAGTTTGTGAGTTGGTCGACTACATCATTCACAGTTTGAGCTTTTTTGATTGGAGTTTCATCTGCTCCAAACACGTTGCTCAATTCAGGTTTCTGTAATCCATTCTCTTCCTTGAATCCCATTTTTCGTAGTCTGTTCTCGGATTCGTCTTTTACAGCTTTTGAGATGTCTAATGACTCGATTTGTTTCTGTAATGAAGAAATTTGTTTGTATAACTTCTTCACTTCGTCTTTTTCATCTTCTTCTTCGTGCATGGCTTCAGTCCCGTCTACATCCATTCCTAAAGGATTTTCTGCTAATTCAATTAATACTGCTTTAGCAATATCATGTATTAGTTCTTCCTTTTCTAACTGTGCTTCTTCTTCTTTTGCAATTTCGTATGAAGCGTCATCTTCAGCTTCAATTCTTGCATCCATTTTTTGCAACACTTCTGATAGTGCAGCTAATCCTAGCTGTGTACCTTCCATGTGCTTTTCAATTCTATTTAGAATTTCGTCAGACATATTATGTCCTCCTTAATGTAAAGTTTGTTTATTTTACTAAATTAATATCGACCTCAAAAAGGTTGGTCTAAGCCACCCCCGACCTCTTTAGAAACATTTATAATTTATGTACACTTATATTATACTAAATTATATTGAAATATAAAAAAATTAAACCTACTCTACGATGTTAGTATCTACGTCACCGCTTTGTAAACGTAACATGTCATTTCTAAAATCGTACAGTGGTACTTGAAGTAATTTCTTAAGTTTTTCACATTGCTTACCTTCAGGCATAGATGCCTCTACTAAATCTAAAATCTTACCTACCATTCTAGAATGCCTTGCGATTAACCATTCTTGTTCTTCTGATACATTTTCTATGTCCACCATTTTTATTATCCTTTTCTATTGTATAAAAAATTTATATTCTTGTGATGCAGGTCTCATATTTGCCTCTATAATTAACTGAGGTAACATCATTTCAGCCAACTCATCTACAGTCTGTGAAACAAAACCATTAGCATTTGCAGGAGCTTTTGGAAATCTAAAGACTTGTTGACCTCTAGAAATCATGGTAGCGTCTTCTCCATGTCCATCTATTAAAGATGCATATGGGGCGGTGTATTCGATTTCCATCCCAGTAGGGGTTTTTTTAATTGACCCTGATGCTTTTAGTTCCCCTGTTACCTGCGGGACTCTTGCTTGGGATTCTTCAAATACTTTATTAGCGAATGTTTCTATCAGTTCGTTAATGAACGCTGTAAAAGCTTCTGCTTGTGCATTAGACATTGCCATATAATAAATCTCCTTGTACTTATTATACTATTTTAAACGTAATTAACTAAAAGTTTTAGACCAAACATCAGGTAATATGTCATTAAACTGACCTTTACGAGAGTCATATCTATTTAGATAAACAATTTCTTTACCAATCTCACCATATTTAGGGTGATAATATAGAACTATTTGTCTTGGTTTATTAATAGCTTGAACTCTTTGCATGGCATATTCATCTCCACCCTTCATGCAACCACAGATATGTACAGCTCCCGTTCCTATATCAACTTCGTCTACTCTATGAAAATGTCCAAGTAGTGCTGTTTCAAATTTATCAGGCACATTTTCTAAAGCATTGTCTTGTAGTTGCTGCATCTCATCCACTAATCCTTTTCTAAATGCCATAACATTTCGCATATTATTTACACCCCTACTGATTGCAGTACCACTTCCACCACCATTGATAAAGTCTCCGTGTGCTAATAGTATATCTCTGTTACATACTTTAATTGTAGTCATGAAAGACTTTGGAATATGGAACTCGATGTTTTTCTGCTCTTGGCAGAATACAGCAATCCATTGATACAACATATAATCCCAGTCCATGTACTTATCTTTCATAGGAGGCTTCCTAGTCATACGACCATGATTACCTACTACACATGCAACTCTTACTTTATCAAAGTGGGGGGCTATAAGCATAAGTGCTTGTGATATAAGGTTAGCTCCTCTAATCATTTGTCCCATGCAGTGGTCATTGTTAGTCCGTGCTAACTCTTCATGTATATCCCCACTAATCATATCACCTAACATTGGAACTATAAGCTCTCCAACATCTGCAGAATTACGTCTAAGCTCTGCTAATGTAATAATTTGATTTGCCCATCCATATAATCTTTTGTTAAATACATCAATATTATATTCATTTAAGCCTAACATCTGGTCAGATTCTACATTATCACCAATGTGAGTATCTGTAAGAGGGGCAATCATAGACTGTGTGCTATCCCCTTTTATTTTACCTGTGGGTTTTCTGCGTTTATACTTCTTTACTTCTTTGTATGAAGGGGTAAATTTTTTAATTGATTCTATAAGAAGGTTTTCTTTAGCGTCTTTTTTAATAGCTGCTTCTGCAACTTTTTTCCAATATCTAGATTCCGCTCTATAAGTTTCTACTTTTTTAGCCAATTTAACATGTGCTTCAGGTGTAAAGTCTGTCTGCATATCTTCCATGTCTTCTGACTGTTGTTCATCGAGTAGCTCTACTTCTCTATCGTACCACTTCTGTAGTGTAGTTCTATGAACCGCTACACCCCATCTATCTTCTACCCATCTTGATAGAGCACTCCATGTTGCTCCTGCCATCTTTCTCTTTACTATCTCTTCTTTTGCCTCTTCTGGTATGACGAATGTTGTCATGTTATCTATCCTTTACTATTGTTAATCTTCTGGATTAGGGGTCCTCCTATTAGGCGGATTTCTATATCCTTGTGGGTCTGGTCTAGGAGTTCTCCTAGAACCATACGCTATTGTTCTTTTTCTGTTAGGTGGGTTTTCCACTCTACCTTCTTTTGATTTTTTATAAGTATTAAAAAAAGGCATATTATTTAATTCTATTTTAACACGTTTTTTCTTTCGTGTCCAATCAGTTTCCATAAATTCTAAAAATTCATCTAAAATACTCATCTGATTAGTCTTCATCATATTCTACATTTTCAAAAAAATCAATTGAATCATCTTGTAGCATCTCTTGTGCTTTATTAAGTTCAGATTCAATATAATCTCCGTTCTCTACTACTGTATCCTCTTTCTGAAGTTCTTTTCTTACATCATTTACTAACGTAATAATTGGTTTACTCATATTCTTTTTTAGATAATCATCTAATTTTTTAACCCCACTTTTACCTTTTTTATTATTACCACTATATGTTGGGGTAAATACAGCAGGGTCACTAGCAACAGCGACAGTTCCAGAAAATTCTTTTGCTAATTTATCAACTGAACTATCGTCTGTATCTCTAAACTTATCTAAGGCTTGGCTATGTCCTGACAATGCTCTTAAGTGTGATAAAGCTTTCTTATATTTCGCAACATCAATAGATTTAGATGTTTCTTCTAAATGATGTTTAGCAGCTGATTTGTGGTATCTAGGGTTAGAGTCTGCTTTAGGATGGTGTATAGCTTTTACTCCATTATCATAATAATAAACTGTTGAACCGTCTGGTCTTACTTCCCTATCTTTATAGTTATGGTCATCATATTGGTCAGGCTCTCCGGGTTTTTTAGGCAGAGCTGCTTTAGGTTTTGATTCATATTTAGCATCTTTTTTAGAGAAATCTTTAGCCATCGTCATCTTCCTCCTCTACGTTGACCGGTTCATTCTTTCTTGAAGACCCATCACCTCTTTCAGTTTGGTACTGGTCTCCATAATATTTTTTACCTTCCATACCTGAAAAGGAGGCTTTTGATATATTTGATACTCCATTTGCTTCTAGGTTACCTATGTAGTCAACTCCATTACTAATAAACCATAATTGACTACCATCTAAAGAAACTTCTTTAATTATAGGGTAATCATACCCTTGGTCAGCTAAACTATCAGTCCATGTAGATGTAGCTTTAGCTAAACCATACATCCTATCTTCAAATTTTTTTTCTCTAGTTTCTGCGTATTCTTCTATGTCCCGTTCTTCTAAAGGGGTTTTATCATTGTGGTCTGGGGTTCTGCCCGCAGTCCTTCCTTGAAATTTACCTTTACCTTTTGGAACTGCAGTATTCATATTAGCAAAAGGTTGTTGTAAAGGTTGACTTCTAACATCAGAGTTTAATACATTTTTTTCCAAACTCTTTTCAGTTTCTTCTCCTTCGCCTTCCCCTTGTGTTGCTTGACTTTCACCCTGCTCCATCTGAGCCGTAGCTTGAGCTTCTTGAATAGCTGCTTGTTGCTGTTGCTGGTCTAACTGGATAGCAGTCATCTCACCCTGCATTTGTGTGCTAGGTACAGGTTCACCACTTATTATAAAGTCTACTTCCATTAAGTCTACCTTATCATCCTTAAGTTCAACATCAAAGCCCATTTGAAGTAATTGATTAGCAATACCTGTTCTCTGTTGAGCATGTGATATTCTAGTAGCTTCTGCTTTTTCTTCAGGGTTTGGTAATACTAATTTGTAATCAGTCACACCAAAATTATCTAATATAGCAGTAAATACTTTTTCCATGATTTGTCTTTGGTCTCTTTCTACCACTCGACTCATCACAGTTAATTGTGTAGTCTGTTGAGATAATCCGCCAAAAGAATCAGGAGCACCTTGGAATACTGGTGATACACCATATATTGCAGATACTCTTTCTCTTATTTCAGCTCTCACAGGTAAGTAATCCATCTCCTGTAATGTGTGAAACATTCTAACCATATCTACCCTACCTCTATTAGTTCTAGAAGATACAGCAACCATTGGTATATAGTTAGGGTCTTGTCTTACTTTTGCGGCGATAGCTTCCCTTTCACGTTTTAAACTTTCAGGGTCATCTGTAGTTACCATAACCATAGATGCAGGCATCTTTCTTTCAAAGAAATACCTATATAAGTTTCTATCCATACCTATAAGTGTGAGAGCTTTTTCAAATATTGTTAATACAGGAGACCAACCATAAGTTTCTGTTGGATTAAATTTAGATAGATGCACCACTTCTGTATCTAAGAAGTAGTGAACCTCAGTCCTATATAAGTATCTATACATTGCAGGTTGTTTCTCTTGTTCACAACCTTCTTCTGAACATTCTTCTGGTGATTCAGATATGTGCTGTCTGTGTAAAGGACAGAAAAAGTGTGAGTTTTTAGGTAAACCTGTTTCATCTAAATCATATTCTATAAGAGCAGGGTTTATTCTTCTAATTTCTGTTACCCTTGAATTTAATTTACCATCACCTGCGTCATAATATTCCTTAGCAAAATACAAAAATGCATCATCTACAGTATTTAAATCCCAATGAAACTGTCTTAATACTTCTTCTAATCCTTGGTCAAAAAGATTACAATCATCCATAAAACTCTGTAGTCTTTTAATTTGAGACTTGTCAGGGTCAGTAACGATAGGTTCAATTTTAATGCCTCTTCTAAATACTTCACCTGTAATGTGCATTATAGGGGCTCGTAATTCTTCACAGGTGTATGCTATTGTTTGTAAATCTTGTACAAGTTGTTTACGATACGCTAATTGATTTCGTATATAAGAATTTACTATATAATCTACACCAAATGTAGGTCCACTACCTGTGTCCCCAGCTGATTTACTCAACATTAATTCGTTAAATATCTCCATCTGAGAGCCTAATTGCCCCATTTGTTTTGCCATTTCAGGAACTTCTGGAAGATAATCTCCTAATTTCATACTTATTCCTTAGTTATTTCAACACTATCTATAGCTACTATCTTTGCTATGGTGTCTATTGCATGTTGTTTCAACCCTGCCTTTTCTTCGTGAGTAACTTGAACTGCAGGGGTAGTATCAAGCTGTAGTTGTAATTTACTATTTTCTTCTTTTAAATCTGCTACTTGGTCAGCCAAAGCTTCATTTTCTATCATAGCAGCATTTTGTAATACTCCCAATCTAGTAGCTTCTCTGACTAAAGCTAAAAAGCCGCCCTCAGATAAAACAGTTACCGCCTCACTTGAGTCATCTATTTCATCTTCTGGGTTTAACTTTGTTAAATCCTCGTGCCAAGTATCAAGTATTCTCCAAGTACCCGCACCATCTTTTTGTGCGACATACTGTTCTTGTCTATCTCTTAACATATTACCTATCGGCATATCTTTTCTCCTACTATTATTATACTGTTTTTTTATAAATTTGTGAATTTTATGCTATATGACAAGCACTCCATCCACAAACTTTACATGTCTTACAACCAGATTCCATTACTATGTTAGGTTCTGCACAACATTCTGCATCTTCTATTTCTTGAAAGAAATTAAGTTGCTCTTCTATTTCAGGGACATTTGTCTCATCTGATTTGTGTGCCGTTACTAATACTTCTTTATCTCTGCTACCGGCTCTGTAAACTGTAATTCCTTTACATTTTGTCTTCCAAGCTAGCATATAAGTTGTGTACACATCTTCTATTGTAGCATCATTTGCGAAGTTTATGGTCTTAGATATCCCAGAGTCACAGTGTTCTTGGAAAGCTGCTTGCATTCCTACATGTGCTTCAGGAGATATTTCAGGTGCTGTTGTATAGATTTCTTTTATTTCATCTGGCACTTCTGTTCTATCTTTTAATGAACCGCCATCAGATAAGTATTCCATAAGGTCTTCTGAATAAAAACCCATTTCTTTAGCATCTTGTTCAAAGTATTTATTTACATAATAGAGTGTTTCCCCTTCTAATATGTTCATCTTTCTATATGCTAATGAGAACAACGGTTCTACTCCACTAGATGCATCAGCAAACATAGAGATAGTTCCTGTAGGGGCTACAGTTAATCGGCAAGCATTTCTATATTTTTCATCTTGCCCGTAATCACTGTTATCCCACGCAGGGAAAGTTCCTCTTTCTTCTGCTAATGCTATAGAAGATTGGTCTGCATGACTCTTTAAAAATCTCATTATATCAGAACCTATCTTTCTACCTTCTTTAGAGTTGTAAGGCACTCTTAATTGTGTAAGCATGTCAGCAAATCCCATAACTCCTAATCCTATTTTTCTTGTAGATTTAGTCATTTTTTCTATTTCTGGGGTTGCATATTTGTTTGCATCAATTACATTGTCTAAAAATCTTGTAGCTGTTTTTATTGTAGCTCTTAGTTCATCCCACTTTATGTAAGGTCGTACTTCTCTAGATTCTACAAAGTTGGCTAAATTAATTGACCCTAAGTTACATGACTCATTTCCTAACAATGGTTGTTCACCACATGGATTAGTTGCAATCATTTCTCCGTATTCTTCTGTAACATGATTATCTTTATTTACTTCGTCTAAGAAAATCATACCCGGTTCACCATTTCTCCATGCCCCATATACCATTTTATCAAATACTTCTTTAGCATTTAACTCACCAACTACTTGTTTACTCTTTGGATTAATCAGTGGGTAATTAAGATTAGCTTCTACAGCTTTCATAAAGTTAGAGTCTACACCTACTGATATGTTAAAGTTATGTATATCACCCTCTACTTTTTTACAATCAATATCTTTTGGGGTAAACAAAGGTTGGCGATGAAGGTTTGATAGAGAAACAGTATCTTGATCAATTAAATGTAATGACCCAATTCCTGAAATTAATAATGATTGGGCTGCAGGACAGCCTAGTCCACCCATTCCAACAATTGTAACTTTTGCTTTTGATATTTTTTTCTGACCATCTATCCCAACCTCTGATAGTTCATTAATGTCGGAGAGTTAGGTATAAAATTCAACTCTGTCATCATGTCATAGAACTCTTTTTCAGTAAGCTGTACATCAGCATCTGTTTTTCCATACAATTTTTCAGAAGAGGCTATCGCCTTAGCCACTCTTTTTAATAATGCATTTGCATTTTCTTCAGGTTTTCCTGATTCGTCTTTTAGATAGTATCTTTTTGACGCAACTGTTTCTGCTTGTTGTGTTAATGTAACCAATGTAGTCCTCCTATAATTGTCCTCTATAATTGCAGTGTAAACATAATTTTCTTTTTGGAATCCAAAATGCTGGATTGCATACATCCTCTGTACACAAGGGGTTGGGAGCACCTGATTCCGAAGAAGAATTACTGTTATTATTATACTCATTTTTTGGGAAATCCAATAATGATTTTTGGCTATCTTTCGGTTTACCAACTGGTGGTTCCAATTCATTTGCAAATTCTTGCATACTTCCAATAGTTTGCATTCTAAATATACCAGTTTCATACGCCGCTTGTAAAGCCATAGCGATAGAAAAAAATGCATCACCGTGTCCCATAGGAGTTTCTGGAGCTTTCAATTCATTGTTTACAGACAATATTTGTTGACGTTGCCTGTGGTCTTGAATCAAAAATAAGTTCCCAGAATGTACATACTCTTCAAAGATATGTGCCATATTATTCTTAGACTTTAGAGTAAATGCTAAAGGATACCATGTTCTATGTAATCCTCTATCTTCTAACTCACCTCTAGTATTATCTATATATCCTTTGCTAAGTCCGAAGTTCTCAGCTACTTCATTAAGATAAACTATCTGTTCAGAATAATCCCAACCATCTAACCACGACGCAAAGATATCTTCATCTTCTGCAAATGTATGTTTAATTGTAGTCGGTAGCGACCTCAAATTAGCATCCTCACATTTTTCTATGTCTTCTGAATCAAAGTATGCCTCAGTGTTAAAGTGTGGCTGAAGTAAGAACTCTGAAGCAAATGATTTAGGTTTTGCTTTTTGTTGTTCTAACAACCATTCCTCACTATATAACTCAGGCATAAGCACTCTTCTACCCGGTTCAGGGTCTAGTGCTGGCATCTTTCTAGTAACAAATCTATCATCTTTTTCTAACACTGTCAACAAATCTCCGGGCATCATTGGAGTACCCACTATAACAACAGGAACACCTTGATTAGGTATGAATAAAGACTCTGTTAAAAAATGGTCTTCAATTTTTGACATTTGTCCTATCGCTAGTGGACTCTCTGGGTCTTTTAATATGTCATCAGCAATCAATGCTCCATTAACGTGCATACCTCTTTTGAAGGAGAACAACCCACCATGTAATATTTCTGCACTACCCCCGTTACCTGTGTCATATCTAAATGTGAAGTCTGCTTTAGGAGCTCTATTAGTCATCATCTCTTTTAAAAGAGGGTTCCTGTTCACTTCTTTATTTATTTCAGATATGTGGTACTTTGCCATAGTATCACTGTAAGATAAATATAATATATTTGCACTGCCTTGAATCTTTAAACTTCTCCAAATACTAAATGCATGCCCTAATATAGTAGATTTAAAATGTGCTCTTGGTAAAATTGCTAGATAGTTAAGACCGTCTTCAATACATTTCTCAACTTCTTCAGTTAATTTACCCACATGCCATGCTTGAAAGTATTCTGGGTGCTCAAATCCCTGAGACCATATATCCCTAGTAAACTCCCAAAAACTACCTATCTTATATTTATTACTTTTTTCTAGTTTTTCTGCAAGTAGTTCAAAGGCTTTATCATATGTTGTTAAATCGTCACTCATTATCTTTTGATGCCATCAATACTTTCAATTTAGCTGCTATTTTTTTAATTAACTCTTGGTCTTCTATTTCCTCTACTAGTATATTAACTACATCTTGTATAAAC
>LUMU01000293.1_pt1 | contig 11386 bp, 13 predicted proteins | sample 729751 | NCBI WGS metagenome assembly LUMU01 (sample SAMN03860300, study PRJNA289734) | marine metagenome | biome: seawater column; feature: ocean; material: water; isolation source: Red Sea water column Station 192 - depth 100m | place: Saudi Arabia: Red Sea | collected 2011-10-15 | depth 100 m
GGGTAGTTTTGGACTGTGGGAATGCAGTACCGGGCCCTCTGGCAGTCAAAGTTCTGGAAAGGCTTGGAGTGGATGTAATTCCACTCTACTGCGATTGGGACAACTCGTTCCCGAATCACCCCCCAGATCCAACTAGACAGGAGAATATGGAAGATTTGGGGAGAGCTGTTCTAGAGCATGGTGCAGAGTTTGGCATAGGGATGGATGGAGATGGAGACCGCCTAGGTGTGGTTGATGAGAATGGCCAGTTCATACACCCTGATCGACTAATGGGAATTTTCGTCGAAGAAGTTCTCTCGGACCTTCCTGAAAATTCAACAGAGGAGCAACGCACTATTTTCTTCGACGTGAAGTGTAGTATGGCTTTGGAGGAGGCAATAGAGGAACTGGGAGGAGTACCTAAGATGGTGAGGACTGGTCATACCTTCATGAAAAAGGAGTTGAGGGAATTCCCAGGCTCTCCGATGGCCGGGGAGATGTCTGGCCATTTCTTCATGAACGACCACTGGGACGGATTTGACGATTCGATTTACTGTGCTGCAAGGCTTCTAAGCATAATTGGAATGGACCCGTCGCCAGAACAAGGAGGTCCCCAATTCTCTGAGAGGTTCAACTTCATGCCAGAATATCCCACTACTGATGAGGGGAAGGTTCCTCTGGTTGGTGAAAGAGAAGAGGTGATGGAAGCGGTGGTTTCGGCATTCTCGGACATGCCCACTTCTACAGTGGATGGAATTAGGGTGAGGTATGATGATGGTTGGTATTTGTGCAGACCGAGTAACACAGAGCCGATACTTGTGATGAGAGCAGAAGGTCGCAATCAAGCGGCATTGGATTACATCCTCTCGGATGTGGGAAGGAGGATCGGCGAAATAGTCGATCTGGAGAAGCTGAAGTAGCCTAGTAAACCGATTCTCTTATCCGAATCTCCCAAGTGGCCGCGACGCTGCCACTGTAGCTTAGACTGGTAGAGCGTCTGATTCGTAATCAGAAGGCCGGGAGTTCGAATCTCCCCAGTGGCTCCACATTGAGAATGTAAAAAATGAGTGTTAGCCGAACTTCCGGAAAGATTCCTTCAGAGAGGCGATTACGGGCATTGGTTCCCCAGAAAGGAAGCTCATGGTTGACCCCCCTCCAGTACTGTTGTGTGAAACTAGCGAGGATACGCCCCTACTATTGACCAGAGCACTGGTATGGCCGCCGCCGATTATGGTCATTGCATCTGTCTCAGTGCACATATTGAGAATCTCTATCGTACCAAACGCGAAGTCGGGGAGCTCGAAGTAAGATGCTGGGCCGTTCCATAGAATGCATCCTGCATTCTCAACTAGTGGCTTCAGAGATGCGAGAGTCTGAAGTCCGATGTCGTAGATTGGATCCTCTGTAGGTAGATCGGAGACCAACAATGGTCTCCTGCTACCCTCTGATTCAACTGCCACGTCAATTGGAAGGAATATCTTCTCAGGATTTTCCGAGAATATCTTCTTTCCCGTTTCCCATGCAGTTTCGAAATCGTGACCAAGGGTGGTTCTGATGAATTCCTTGTTCCTATCGCCAATATCGTTTCCTGCAACCCATAGCATTAGATTCCCAGTAACTCCTACGAACGCAATCTTATCCACCTGGCCCTTAGATATCAGATTCAAGGCAACCCTGACTGAATCGTCGCATTTTGCTCCTCCAAGGATTGCAAGGTATGGATTGGGAGGATTCCTCAGTGCCGTCCTCAGATTCCTAATCTCTTTCTCCATCAGAGTTCCGGCCACACAGGGAATGGAGTTGGTGAATCCGGTAAGCGTGGGAGACCTGCGATGAGCCGCTGCGAATGCATCCGTGACGAGTAGGTCAGAAACCGAGGATAGTCGGGACACTAGTGAAGTGTCCTCAGTCTGTTTGTTAGAGTCATACTTAGTCCCATATTCCTCCTCATTCATCCTAACATTATCGAGGAATATCATTTCACCGTCGGAGAGAGACTTGATCGCTTCAACTGCTACATCCTCACAGATATCTGGAACGAATCTGATTTGTTTTCCAAGAAGCTTGGAGAGGCGGTCACAATGTTTCTGCATATTAGTGAAGTCGGATTTACCAGGTCTGGACTGATGACCCAAAATCACTACACGAGAAGAAGATAGGGCGTCCAGAGTTGGGATTATAGCTTTCAATCGTCCATCGTCTAGCAATCTCCCTGTTGAAGGTTCAAGCGGAGAATTGACGTCCACCCTGTATAGGACTGTACGACCACTGAGGTCCACATCGTCGAGGGTGAGCACCCCTTCCACGGTAACTGGACCGAGGGTTTGGTTTTGGCCGTTGTGGACAGAAATTTGATTGTGTTTTACCCAAAACTGCTTTCCGCTGTGCCCACTCAAGTGATTACATGGACTGGGACCCATCGGTATTAGTCGGCCCTGAAGGCGATGACTGGAGAGTTCCGGTATCAGAGCTCGAGAGCAGGCAGAAGAGGCTGTCTCTGGCCTTGGCAGAAGAGGGTTTCGAGTCGGCGTTTATTGAGGACCCTGTGGAGTTGTATTGGCTTACTGGAGGGAGGCAGAACTCGGCATTCCTGATAGGTGCCGAGGGTTCTGACATTCAAGCAAGACACTGGGTACGCAGATCAGTAAAAAGAGCCACCTTCGAGAGTGGCGGAGATGACTGCCCACATGTAACAGAGAAGCACCCACGTATGGGGGATTTGTCACAGATGCTAGTCAGATCCGGTTGTACAATGTCTCCTGCAATGTCTGGAGGGAAGATTCCACAAAGCCGGTGGAGTTTCATTCAGGGGAAGATGAAGGATCTTTCAGAAGGTGAACATGACTGTACTGAAGTCCTGTATGGATTGAGGGAAATAAAGTCAGACTGGGAATTATCTATGATCAGGGAGAGCGGTGAGGTAAACCGTTCAATGTTCGAAGCAATTCGGGACTCCGGTGGTCTTGGTAAAACAGAGTTGGAAATGGCCGGTGTTGCCGAAGAAGTCAGTAGGTCCTCGGGTTTTGGAGGTAGAATTCGGATGAGGAAGTGGCCGATGGATTGTGATAGGGTCGTAATCGCTGCTGGAAGGTCGGGCGGAGTCCCATCATATTTCGACTCCGCAGTAGGAGGTCTTGGAGCTAGTCCAATATCCTCACTTGGTGCTGGATTCGCCAAGGTAAGGCAAAATGAACCCGTACTAGTGGATATCGTTCACTTGCACAGAGGATACGTTTCGGACTGCACTAGGATGTTCTGTTCTGGAAAGCTAGACGAAGAATGGATGCTGAGATTGGAAGACATGACCGAGATTAGCGAATTGGTAAGAAGTAGTTTGGGGAAGGGCGACAATTGTTCAGAGGCTTGGGAAATCGGTTTTGATGCTGCTAAGGAAATGGGTCGGCATGAGAATCTGATGGGGATGAAGCCAGAGCAGGCGAGATTCCTTGGACACTCCGTAGGATTGGAGCTTGACGAGACTCCGGTGGTTGCAGAGGGGTTCGAAAGGCCTCTTGAAATCGGAGGAACGATGGCGATTGAGCCGAAAGTTATCTACAGAGACGGAGCAATAGGGATTGAAGACAGCTGGACTAGGTGTTCGGATGGGATGGAGAGCCTGACTCCCGGTGCCGATATGCCACCATTGATCCACTGGTAGTGTAAAATGCCACAGTTAGCCCTATTTCCTGATTCATCCGGGGCATAACATGAGTGAGAGCGCGAGCCCTGTCCATAGAGTCGTTGCTAGAGCGCTCAGAAAAAGAATGGACCCTCATGGAAAACTGATTGTGGATCCTTCAATCCTAAAGGGAGTAGAAATTGATGAGTCTGGAATAGTGGAGCTTTGGATCAGACCCAACCACCCTCATTGCCCCTGCTGCCTAGATGATCTGATTGACTTGAGGATTTCATTGAAGGATCAACGAGGAGTTCTTGCATGCCACATTGAGATCGTCGGAATTCCCGAGTCGGAAAGGTGGACTGCAGCCATTAACGAATGATTAGTCCTATTCGCCCTTGCCTCCGCCCCAGTTGTTTCGCTCCTCTACCTCAGTGAGCTTCTGGGACACCCTGGTGTACAGCCACCAAGACATAACGGAAATTCCGATTATTGATATTGTTAGTGAGAACAAGAAGTCGGATGCCTCTGCCATCCCGAATTCACCGGTCCTCCCATCTCGTCCATCTTCCAGTCTGCTTGTTGAATCGCAACCCTGCCTTCTTCATCCACTTGTTGAACTTCGTAGCTCCTGCACCAGTCGCGATGATGAACTCCTCTCTGTCCTCTTGGGCCTGGATGTATCCCTTTGCAGCGATCGTCTGGTCTATCCACTCATCTATGCTCATCAGAACACCAGAGAGGGTACTGGATTCCAAAGCGGCCTCCAATTCGTCTGCAGAGGCACCGGCAGACTCCAAGTCCCTCATCATCAGATCAGTTATCGAGCTTGACTGATCCTTGAGTGGAGCCTTGACCACCGGGAGGCGTGGCTTGACGTTCGGGTCGATTGAAATCCTGGATCCATTGTTCAGCCTAGATTCCACGGACTGGGCCATTGGAGCGTGGAATTCCTCCTCGCAGTCCCAGCATATGAACGAGAAATCGGAGGGGCTCTCCATGATATTGCTCCCCCTGGGGTCCATCTCCTCCCCACAATGCGGACACGCGTGCAGACAGAGGACTGGGGCGATCTTCCTGCGGAAGTCTACGATATCCTGGGGAGTGCCGGCCAATTCCAGCATCTCGTGATCCCTAGCGGCCTCGAGGCCACGAGTCTCAAGTTGGTCCCTAAGCTTCGATCTCTGCTCGTCCTTGGACTCATCGTCCAGGTTGTTCTCAAGCTTCACTATCAGCTCAATCGTCTTCCCGAGGCGGTTCATCACTAGCTTCTTGTTTCTGAAGTCCTCGACCCTTGCTAGACGAAGTTGCTCCTTCTTCTCTTGCAATTCGGCATGGATGTCCTTCTGTTCTCGCTTGAAACGGGTCTCTTCTATCTTGTCGACCTTCTTCTTGTCATCGGAGAGAACGTCCGCAAGGAAACGCTGCCTGCTCGACGACCTCGGTCCGGACTTTACGGCGTCCAAGACCGATTTTGCCACCTCCTTCTTTATGCCGTAGTTGTTGATCAGTGTCTCGGAATCTAGCTTCTTCAGGTCACCGATCTTGATGCCGCCGTCTGCGAGAATCTGAGCCGTCGTCTCATCTATCCCCCTCCTCAGCAGAGCGAGATAGGTGTCCTTCTTTGCCACTAAATCCCTCCCTGTGTCCCAGTCTGCTTCACGTCCGGGGCAACGTCTCGGAAGGGGGGGGCCTCTATCAAGTCGATGTAAAAATGCGCTTTGGGCCTATTTCGAGGAAAGTTCGCTAACTATCGTCACCCAATCCAACGGGTCTAGATTCTCCGGCCTCATATCTGCCCAGCCTCTCGCCATCTCGGTGGATTCGGATGAGAGGATTTCAGAGGAGGCCTTCTCCCATCTATCCTTGTGCCAACCATTTATTCTCGAAATTCGAGGAGGGGGCTTGGACAGGAGAGTCCTCAGCTTCCTCCTCCTGTTTGAGAAGCAGTGCTTTGTAATCATCCGGAAGAGTCGCTTATTGATCCCACTGACTTCTTCCCGATTCACCGGCTTCATTACGACCAGTCTGGAGTTTACCCTAGGCGATGGGCTGAAGGAGCTTGGGGGGACCTTTCTATCTAGGAAAACATCGAAGTCGAGCCACAGATTGAGTCCCAACGGACCGATATCGTGAGGAGGTGATGACATTGCCATCCTGTGTGCGAACTCCTCCTGAACTAGGATTATTGCCAGTTTTATGCCATCTGAAGAGTTGTACCTAGTTATTCTTTCAATTATCGGACTAGATATCTGATATGGAAGATTGGAAATCACGTGTGTGATTCCCTGGGGCCAATTCTCCTTGACTGCATCTGCCTCCTGGATTAGTAGAGATTTTGCCCTGTTACCGAATACCCTTTCCAGGTGGGCTACGGATTCTTCGTCAATCTCGATCGCTGTAACCTTAGCATTGGTTCTGAGAAGCGCCAAGGTTAGCGAGCCCGGGCCTGGACCAACCTCGAGGATGTGTGAATCTTTGGATGTCTGTTCCGAGAACTCCCCCGGGATATCCATGGTCCTGTCTATCACTTGGTCATCTACCAGATAGTGCTGACCCAGAGATTTTCTTGGGTCGCTGTGGTCCCTCAGTAGATCGACCAGTAGGCGAGTATCGAGGTCATCCAGCCCATCCATGTTACTGCTCTATGCGGACTAGCAAATCAAGTAAGCGGGGAGTCTGTGCTGTATCCTCCATCTCCTTCACGTATCGTTCAGCCAGTAGTCTAACCGACTCGATGCCGCAGTCGTCATCAACGTCCTCGAAGGAGTTCCACCCGGAGCCTCCTCTCTTCTGGACCATCTGGATAGCCTTCGCGTTACCTATTCCTGGAAGTAGTTGGAATGCGTGAAACTTGAGTGACATTGGGCCTGCGCTGTTGAAGAAAGAGAGGTGTCTTTCTGGTTCGGAAGATATCGAGGCGGATAGTGAAGCTACTAGCTCCTGTTGTGATGAGCCGCTGAGATCCTTGAGGCGTACCTCGGAAAGGGGTCCGACATTCTCCGAAGGGATGTCTACAGTTTCACCGACGGAGAAACCGGACGCATCGGACACTCTAGCCCTGAGGATGAACAGAGAGGGTTCGCTTATGCATTGAACCTCGTGACCGACGGGTCTCCTCTCCTGAATGTCCAGAATCCTGATCCTAGATTCATTCTGGAAGGGGTCCTCAGCCTCGTCACCGGCCTCGTTGGAATCCCTAGGCTGCATATTCTCCACCCTCCCGAGATTGGTTCTCCCTCATGAATGAGTTGTTTGTATCGGCCTTAGGCTAGAGCACGTGTTGGCGGATCACTGTGATGACTTCCTCGATTTCCGAGGTATCCATTGCGATTCTCTTGCTGGCGATAATTACCCTGACATCTGCTACCGTGAGTGGGGATAGCTCTGCAATCTTGGCAGAGACCTCTGGATACTGCTTAAGTTTCTCATTCTCCATCAATTCGGCGAATAATCCGGAGAAGACCGCTGGATCGGTCTTGATTTCGTTGGACGGATGTCCACTGGCGCTAGCCTTCCACTCTGCGTGCTGCAGAGCCATTGTCTGCTCGTAGGAAATCTCCCCTCTCCTATCTATGGCCTCCAGGAGCTTGTCTCTTACGGTTGCGAAGTCTACGAATTCTCTCTCAGTCACTCTTACCACCTACTCTATTGGTCTAAGATGCTCTGGCCTAGCGACGACCGTCTTCATCATGTTCCCGTCCGCGACCCTGATGACATACGCCCTTCCTTGGGTACCAGCGATTTCTCCCGTCCTTCCCTGGAAGCGCCTGTGTGGCATTCCCTTCTGCTGGGCGCCATCGAGAACAATAGCCACTTTGTCGCCCTCCTGGTAGGTGTGCATTGTCCTGCCAATGAAGAGTCTCCTTCGCTCCCTCTTGCTCTTTCTGAGGATGCTGCGAGTTCCCTGTCTAGACCCCTTTGTCCTGGTAACCATGTTCTCACAACCCCATTATCGCGAATCCGGGCGACCTGTGGGGCGTTCTTAAGGACTCGGATGGCGGTGTTCTTCTCAGTCATCGTGAATCTCGAGTACGTCTAGCCATATCACTTCACAATCTGAATCAAGGACGCTCTGAACCGACGGTTTGGTTCTACCCTCGTCCGAGTGGACCAGTTCCTTGACGTATGTTCCTGCCTCGCACCTTAGCGTCAGCTCGATCTCGCCCCCTTCGAAACTGACATTGTCGATCGAGGTTACTTTTCGTCTCCTAGTCTTTGCAGCCCTCCTGTGGGAGACCCTCCTGGGAGTCTCCTGATCGATGATTTGTCCAGAAAGGGAGAGTATTGCCTCCTCTGCTTTTTTCTCGTCCTCGATTCCTTCTGCTCTGAACCTGATCGTGTATGTCTTCTCGGACCTGGACTGCTTAACCTCGTTGACCTTCTTCCTAGTGCACCAACTCAACTCGTCTACCTCGACCTTGCCCGAGGCGTGAGCTTGGACCATGCCCACCAAATCCTTTGTTGGGAGGTTTCTCCTCAGCGGTCGTTTTATCTCCAGTACGAACGGCCTCCCTGAGCCCAGGCAGCGGACATCGATGTCTTCCCTGCCCATCCCATGAAATGAAGGCCAGCGTGTCTGAGGGATTCCACGAGAGACCTTCCTGTACCTTCCGTGTAGGAAAATAGGCCTCACGTCCACGTCTACCCTCAGAGTAAGGCCGTCTACGAGAACCATGACATCTGGCTTCTCCTTGACGAACTCGATTTTTTTATCCAACTCTCCTATCCTGGCATGAATTGCCTCGACAATTGCTCCTTTGAGGTGGTAAGAACCCTGGGCGCCGTACTTGCTCCTGATCCTGTCCTCTTCTTGGACTAGATCCTTGGGGAGATGGATGCCGAACTGCATGGTCTTAAATTCGGTCTCTGAGAGCTCACCTAGTACCCTGTCCACGATATTCTCGATGTCATCGAACAGATTCTCACACAGAGGGCAGTAGTCCTGGGCTATCTTTGATTCCAGTTCATTGTCCCTGGAGTATGCCTCTTCCCTGATTGAGGCGCCGGCATCGGAAGCATCCCCCCTGATCAGGTTTCCAGAGACTCTAGCCAGGCAGTGGTTGCAGACGCCTATCTTGATCACGTGAGCGATACCCAGTGGAGCGGGGCATGGCGGAGAGTCCCAGTTCACAGTGCTTCCTTCGAAGTCGAAATCATCACCATCGAACCAGATTTCTTCCTGTTCCTGTTCGCTCTCCGTTTCCTCATTCTCGGACTCGGATGAGGCGTAGCCGGCTGAAGCGTAGAGCTGCCACTCGTCCTCTTCGTCCAGCTTCGTGCCGGAATCCTCCGGTTCTCTGTCTTCCATGTTAACCCCACCGAAGAGGCCGGGAAGACCGGTCACCTCGATGTGGTTCGGTGGGTAATCGAGGATTTGAGTCTTCGTATTGGGCTAATCGGACTTTGTTCCGTGCTCCTCACAGACCTCTCTGAGGTGGGAGAACGAGTGGATTCCGCTAGAGCAACCTGTCGGCCACTCGAGTTGGATTCCGTAATGGCCTACGGGACTCGCCTTCGGCTTCTCCAGCCTGAGCCTCATTATCTCCTGCTCGAATTCTATTTTCCTCTGTTCGTTTTCCTGTCTGGGCTTGCATTTCGCGCATTGGCAATTGGAGCGTATTTTCAGATAGCCTATACGAAAAGACTCGCCATCGGCAAACCTCATGATGCAGTATTCGTCTTTCCTATCCAGTTCCACAAGCAATTCTCGGGACATTGCACCACCTGTCAATATAATTGAAGAGGAGGGAGCATAAGATATGATGCATTTGCCTCGTCACAAAGAAAATCTACCTCATTCTAGTGGATTGTCTGATGAGGTCCATAGGCGACGTTGTTTCATTCCCAGACTGGCCAGAGTTCCAGCCTAACATGACTCCCAGAGTGATTTTCTCAGAGGGTAGCTTTGGGGGTTTCTACTGGAGGCCGATTTATTCCTCCGTAGTCTCAATGGATCTTAGAAATGAGCACTTGGAATTCGATGACTGGTGGGATGGAATAGACGAGAGCCTGCTCACCAGCGAGGAGTATGACAAGAACAGGAATCGATACAAGGTGAAGTGCGGGACCACTCTTGACATGTGGGAAGAGAAAGGATGGATAGTCGAGCAGGACCCCTACGGATGGGTGCAATGGTACTGCAGATTCTACAAGGGCAGGAGATCGGAGGATGACCCCCGGCAGGTCAAGAGATGGAAGGCATTCGCAGGACCAAGGGGGAGGTTCAGGAACAATCTCATCAACAGAATAATCGCGAAGGGTGGGGACTATGATGACGAATCTATTAGCCCGGTCGTCAGGCAGTCTCTGCAGCACTGGGGTGGGGTTTTTTAGCATGTACCAATACAAGCACGAGACGGAGGTGGATGCCGACGCCGAATCGACGTTCGCCTGGTTCGAACACGAAGGGTCCTTCCGCAGACTGATGCCTCCATGGGAGGTCGCCGAGGAGGTCAGAGCCGATGACTCATTGGAAGTCGGCTCCCAGAGAGTGTTCAGGTTCCCCATGGGGCCAATCAAGATGACATGGGTAGCGGAGCACACCGGATACAGACCGCCTCATTTCTTCTCCGACACCATGGTCAAGGGCCCATTCTGGTCGTGGAACCACGATCATCACCTCATCGAAGAGGGAGGTGTGACCAAAGTTGTAGACGAGGTTAGCTACCAAGTCCCATTCGGACCTCTCGGAAACCTGGCTGACAGAGTTCTGGGCGGTAGGCTGGTCAGAAGGCGACTCTCGCAGATGTTCACTGCCAGGGAGCTTCGTCTCAAGAGAGACATGGCCCATCATTCGAAGTTCGACGATTCACCTCGTAGGAAGATCCTTGTGGCTGGTTCTTCGGGGATGATAGGCACCCAGTTGGTTGCTTTCCTGGATACTGGGGGGCATGAGGTTTGGAGGCTAGTCAGAAGGAGCCCCAAGGAGGGGAAGAAGGAGCTCTTCTGGGATCCGGACTCGGGAGAACTGAATGCAGAAATCCTCGAGGGCTTCGACTCCATCATCCACCTCGGAGGAGAGGGAATCGGGGACAAGAGATGGAGCAAGAAGAGGAAGAGCGCGATCAGGAGCTCCAGAGTGGATAGCACTACCCTGCTTTCGGAGGCAATAGCGAATATGGAGAAGAAGCCAGAGGTTTTCATCGTGGCCAGCGCAATCGGCTGGTACGGGGACCGCGGAGACGAGGAGCTGACCGAGGAGAGCGCGATCGGCGAGGGCTTCCTCCCGGAGGTCTGCTCAGACTGGGAGGGTGCATCCGCAAACCTACCCGACGAAGTCAGGCACGTGTACCTCAGGTCTGGCATAGTCCTCTCTGGAACTGGCGGGGCTCTTGGCAAGATGCTGCTTCCCTTCAAGATGGGAGCAGGGGGGCCAATGGGCAACGGGAAGCAGTGGATGTCGTGGATATCCCTCGACGACGAGATATACGCCATCCACCACCTGCTGATGGAAACCGGTTCCAAGGGAGTATACAACCTAACCGCACCCAACCCCGTCAGGCAAAAGAGCTTCGCCAAGACGCTAGGCAGAGTGCTGAGAAGGCCTGCATTCGCCCCCTTGCCCGGTTTCGTAATCAAGATACTATTCGGAGAGATGGGAGTGAAGCTGACGCTGGAAAGTCAGAAGGTGCTCCCCAACAGGCTGCTGGAGGGAGGGTACGAGTTCCTCCACCCTGATCTGGAGACGGCCCTGCAGGATACTTTGGGCCTCTGGTCCTCATGAGCTGGTCGGGCTCTCTGGGTAAGCGAGTCTGAGCACTGCTGGAGCAAGGATCAGACTGGCAA
>LUMU01000607.1_pt1 | contig 11370 bp, 15 predicted proteins | sample 729751 | NCBI WGS metagenome assembly LUMU01 (sample SAMN03860300, study PRJNA289734) | marine metagenome | biome: seawater column; feature: ocean; material: water; isolation source: Red Sea water column Station 192 - depth 100m | place: Saudi Arabia: Red Sea | collected 2011-10-15 | depth 100 m
TGATGGATGGCCGAAGACAACTATATCGTTCATTAAATAGTTTATCTTTAACTAAATGGGCAAATAAGGAGATAGATACAAGATTAAAATATGGACCAAACAAGTTGTTAAAAGTGTTTCAATTTGAATTACAACAAAAACTTGAAGATAGTAATGAATTGGTTCTTGGTCCTATAAAAACTGAAAGCGGTTTCAAGTATGAAGTTCAAATAAAATTATCAAAAGATGTAAATTACATAAAATTTATAAATCTATTTAAAAGTCTTAATAAAATTGATTTAACAAGAGTAAGGTATATTTAATGAACGATATAGTTGTCTTCGGCCATCCATCATTAACAAGTAAATCAGAAAATATAATCAATATAGATGATTATGTTGTTAATTTATCAAAAAAGATGATCGTTATTATGTATGCTGCTCCAGGAGTTGGTTTAGCAGCCCCTCAAATAGGTATTAATAAAAATATATTTGTATTTGATGCTGGAGATGGGCCTAAAGTTGCTATAAATCCAAAACTTGTTAAAACCGAAGGTTCTATAGTATTTATGGAAGGATGTCTATCTTTACCAGGTTATTATTGGGATATTGAAAGACATGAATACGCTAAAATTCAATGTCTCAATGAAAATGGTGATGAAACAATATATGAAGGTGACGAACTGATGGGTCGAGTGTTGCAACATGAACTTGATCATTTGAAAGGAAAATTACTTCTCAAATCTATGACACGAAAACAACGAAAAGAAGCTTTGAAGGAAATTTCAATTAAAGGTTTTCCTGGTGATAAAATATAAATATTTTTTCGGTTCAGATGAACGAAGCTTAAATTTTCTAAATACTATATATACACAGTACAACAAAGTTAAAGTTGTAACCCTTGAACCAAAGAAAACTGGTCGAGGTAGAAAAATCACATCAAATCCGGTTCAAATTTACTGTGAACAAAATGATATTGAATATTCATACTATCAAGAGGAAAATATATATGAAGATATGGAGTATGGAATAGTTGCTAGTTTTGCAAAAATTTTTACAAATAATTTTATAACTAACAATAAACCACTATTTAATATACATTTAAGTTTGCTCCCAAAATACAAAGGACCTACTCCAGTTGAGAGTGCTCTATTAAATTTAGAAAAATTTTCGGGTTATACAATTTTTAAAATAAATAAAAATGTTGATACTGGAGATATTATTTATCAAAAAACATTAAATATAGAAGGCAAATATGCAACAGAGGTTTATGAACAAATTTATGAATCTTTTCATATTGATATTTTGAATATAGATTTTTACAAAGATGGACAAATTCAAGAGAATATTGTTTCTAATACAAGAAAATTTTTTAAAGAAGATTTTAATATTCAAGAATTAACTATTCAAAATGCTAAATCAAAAATAAGGGCTTTCGACTATCTAGGTCCTGCTTTTATAAAATATAACAATATAAATTTAAAAATTCTTAACTACAGTGAAATTGAACAAGGAAGTAGTATTGAACTAAGTGATGGATTATTGTACCCACTAAATGTAATTCCGGAAGGTAAAAGTAAAATGCTATTTGAAGACTATTTAAGAGGACTTAAATGATCATTTCGGCAAGTATTCAAGCAGCAGATCAACTAAACATCTTACAGAGTATTCAACAACATTCATCTGAGTTTGACCAAATACATGTAGATATTACTGATGGTCATTTTACAAATAATATTTCTATGTCATTTAGTCACATCAAAGAAGTGAAGAATCAAACTGATTACAAAGTAGACGTACAATTAATGGTTGAAGATAATGTAAAACTTGCTCCATTAGCATTTGCACATGGAGCAGATTTAGTATCAATTCATCTTGAATCAACACCTATTAAAGACTTTATTAATTTAAGTAATGAATTTACAAACCTTGGTGTTGCTACATTGCCAAATACCGATAATTCAAAATTAGATGAATATTTAGAATATTCTTCAGCCGTTTTATTTTTAGGCGTAAATCCTGGATTTTCAAATCAAGGTCAGTCTGTAGATTTAATTGATAAAATTAAGAATTTTAAAGTTTTATATCCCACATATGATGGATTAGTAATTGCAGATGGTGGCATTCAGAAGAACCACTTAAATTCACTAGAGGATATTGGAGTAGATATAGCTGTTCAAGGTGGAGCAATTTTTGGCTGACCCTTCACACTTTTTAGAGTATCCAAATAGCATGTATTTAGCTGTTATTGAGGCATTAAAAGCTGAAACATTTCCTAATCCTAAAGTAGGTGCCGTACTGTTAAACAAGAATAATAAAGTAAAAGCAATAGGGCATCATAAGGGTAAAGGGACAAATCATGCAGAAATTGAGATAATTAATAATACATCAATAGAATCTACTGATACTTTATATGTAACTTTGGAACCTTGTTTTCATACAGACTCGTCACCTTCCTGCGCTGATGAACTTTTAAAAACTGAAATTCAAAACGTTGTAATAGGTGACATTGATTCTGATAAAAGAACCTCTGGAAAAAGTATTGAAAAACTCAAAAACAATGGTTTAAATGTTACGTTAATTGAAGGTGTGAACAATTTTGTAAATCCAAACTATAACAAAAAAAACTATGGTGACAATTCTATTTCCTACATAGGGAAAATAGCTACAAGAAATGACAATAAAAATTTAAATAGAAACCCTCAGTTAAACATAAGACTAAACCCGCTTAGCCATATTGATATCTATAAATATGTTCTTTGGGGTAATGATCGTAATGACATAGAGAAATATGCAAAAAAACATAGTGAAAAATTATTTCTAACATCTTTTGATAACAAGTTATCTAATGTTGTTAATATCAATAACTTAACTTTTGAAAATTTAGACTTCCACATGAAGAATCAAAATATAAATTCATTATTGGTTGAGGGAGGAAATTATGTACATAAATTATTCATTTCTTCACAAATATACGATTATTTTTATAAATTTGTATCGGAAGATACAATCATAGAAGGATTATCCATTGACAATCATATTCTTGAATATTTGATGAACGATATGATTCAGATTAAGGAAATTCAACTTAAAGATAATTCATTACACATTTATAATTAGCTTACATGTTCACTGGAATTGTAAAATCTGTAGGAAGTGTAAAAACACTCGAAGAAGATCATTTATTGATCTCAACTGATGACGATAATTTTTATAATCTAGAAACAGGGACAAGTATATCAATAGATGGATGTTGCTTAACGCTAAGAGAATATATTAACAAGGACTTACTATTTCAAATATCTGATGAGACAATATCAAGAACATCTCTTAATAAAGATCACTGCGGATTTGTAAATATGGAGTTGCCTTTAACTTTAAATTCTCTTCTTAGCGGTCATATTGTACAAGGACACGTTGATGGAGTTATTGAGTTAGATGAAGTTACTAAGTTAGATAATGAATTATGGAATTTTCATTTTAAATATGCTGATGAAAAATATATTGTAGATAAAGGATCTATTACAATTAATGGAATATCTTTAACTGTAGTAGAACCAGATAAAGATAAATTTAGTGTTGCTGTTATTGAAGAAACTTATAAAAGAACCAACTTAAAAAATTTAAAAATAAATAGCTCAGTTAATGTTGAGTACGATATTGTAATAAAGTATTTAGAGAAATTAAATTATGATAAGTGACATAAAAGAAATAATTAACCTTTTTTCAAAAGGGGAAATGATAATTCTCATCGACGATGAAGAACGTGAGAATGAAGGAGACTTAGTTATATCATCTAAGTACTTGACTTCAGACCATATAAATTTCATGATTACTTACGGTAAAGGTTTAGTTTGTGCTCCAATATCTTCTTCTATTGCAAAAAAATTGAAATTACCACTAATGGAAGGTGTGAATAACGAAATGCAAACACCATATACACATTCAGTTGATTTAAAGGGTGATGGTGTTACTACTGGAATCTCTGCTGAAGACAGATTTAAAACTATTAAAGGTTTAGCTAGTGACGATTCAACGCGTGAATCATTTAATGTACCAGGTCATATCTTTCCTTTACAAGCAATGGATGGGGGTGTACTTAGGAGAGCAGGCCATACAGAAGCAGCTGTTGATTTATGTACAATTTCAAATCACAAACAAGTTGCAGTTATATGTGAAATTATAAATGAAGATGGAACAATGGCTAGATTAGAAGATTTGATTAAATTTTCTCAAGTTCACAAAATTCCAATAGGTACTATTAAAGACCTTATACAATATCGACTTGATTCATCTAACCCAGTTGAATTTGTTTCAAAATCTAAGATACCAACAGACTACGGTGAATTTATGGGTCATGTTTTTAAAGATAATGTAGACAATACAGAACATATCGCTTTAACTTTTGGCGATTATTTGTCAGGAGAAGACACAATGGTTCGAGTACATTCAGAATGTTTAACAGGTGATACTCTTTTTTCAAAAAAATGTGATTGTGGCTCACAACTTTCAAGCGCACTTGAAGCTATATCTAATAATAAGAGTGGTGTATTACTTTATATGAGGGGTCATGAAGGAAGGGGGATTGGTCTTGGAAATAAAATAAAAGCTTATTCACTTCAAGATGATGGTGAAGATACTGTTGATGCAAATTTAAAACTTGGTTTTAAAAATGATCAGCGTGATTATGGTACTGGTGCTTTGATTTTAAGAAATTTAGGAATAACTAATATGAATCTATTAACAAACAATCCTTCTAAAAGAGCTGGTTTAGAGGGATACGGTTTAAATATTACGAAAAGAACTCCACTTTTAGGTAAACAAACACCTGAAAATTCCAAATATCTCGAAACTAAAAAAGATAAAATGGGTCATGATTTCGATGAAGAGTAATGTTGCTATTGTTGTTTCTAATTATTACGAAGATATATCTAATGGATTGGTTGATGGTTTTACTAACTCTTTAGATCCAAAATTTACAATTGACACTCATAATGTAACTGGAGCGTGGGAAATTGTTCATAAAATTAACTCTCTTACAGATAAATATGATAAGTTTGTTGCAATAGGTGCAATTATTAAAGGTGGTACAGATCACTACGAATATATCTCACAAGGTGTAATAGATGGTTTAATAAAATTGACGATTGAAAAAAATATATATATTGCAAATTGTGTTTTAAATGTTCATGATGTAAATGATGCTTATGATAGATCTAAAAAAGATGCTAACAATAAAGGATCTCAAGCTGCGTTTGCTATAAATAATCTTTTTACTTAATTTATTTACTATTTACGTTATAATTCAATCAAGCGAACAATGTTCCACCTACTGTGAATAATAGTAAGGTTAAACAAACGGCTTCGTGCCGTTTTTTTTATGAAAGGGGATTAACATACCAGAACTTAAGATTAATGAAGCTATAAAATCTAAAGAGCTTAGAGTAATAGCACCAGATGGTGTACAGGTTGGAGTTCTAGAATTAAAAAAAGCTTTAATTATAGCAAATGAATTAGAACTTGATTTAGTAGAAGTATCTCCAGAAAGTAAACCGCCTGTTGCAAGATTGATGGATTATGGAAAATATAAATACGAACTAGCTCAAAAAGCTAAAGAATCCAGAAAAAATCAGGTAAAAATATCTGTAAAGGAAATACAGTTAAAGCCCAAAATAGATACAAATGATTTCAAAATTAAGTTACAAAAATCAAGGAAGTTTTTAGAAACTGGTGACAAGGTCAAATTTACAATGAGATTTAGAGGTAGAGAAGCAGAACATCCAGAATTTGGACAAAAAGTATTAGATAACTACAAAGAAGAGTTGTCTGATATTGCAGAATTAGAATCTACTTCAAATCCTGACGGTAGATCAATAACTATGGTTTTAGCACCAATTGGAGGTAGAAAATGAAACATAAAACTCATAAAGGGATGTCGAAAAGAGTTCGAGTTAGTGGGACAGGCAAATATATGCGAAGACGCTCTCACAGATCTCATTATAAATTGGCAAAGGGATCAGGAACTTGGTCACGTTTAAAAAGAGATGTCGAATCTTCAAAAGGAGATAGTAGAAAAATTAGAAAGTTGTTAGGTTAATCATGGTTAGAATTAAAAGATCCGTACATAGTAAAAAATCTAAAAAGAAAGTTCTTAAAAATGCCAAGGGTTATACGGGTGCAAGAAGTAAAAGATTAAGAGCTGCAAAAGAACAGGTAATGCATGCAGGAGCTGATGCATTTACCCATCGTAAAGATAAAAAAGCTGATTTTAGAAAATTATGGATATCAAGAATTAATGCAGCAGCAAGACAAAACGGTTTGACTTATTCAAAGTTCATTAATGGACTAACCAAGGAAGGAATTAAAGTCGACAGAAAAATTCTTGCAGATTTAGCTGTTAATGATCCTAAAGGTTTTTCTAAACTTGTTGATGTTGCAAAAAAGAATCTAGATGCCTGAGTTAAATCTTGATAAGATTTTAGCTTCTTTAGATTTAAGAATTTCAGAAGTCACGTTACCAGATGAATATGATCAAATTTCTAAAGATTATTTAGGTAAAGATTCACTTCTAGCTGAAGAACGAAAAAAACTTCCTACCTTATCAAATGAAGATAAGAAAACATATGGAAAAAAACTTACAGAGTTATCTAAAAAAATAGAATCAAAAATCGCATCTTCTAAAAAACAATTTATATTAGATACTTTTCAAAAAAAAGAGAAAGATGAATTTACTGATATAACCATTGATTGGAATCGTAATGAAGGATCATACAAACATATACTCTCATCAGTTATGGATGAAGTTGTTAATATATTCTCATCTATTGGATATGAAGTAGCTTATGGTCCTGAAGCAGAGACTTCGTGGCATAATTTTGATGCTCTAAACACTCCTGACTGGCATCCTGCTAGATACGAATCGGATACAATTTATCTTAATTCTGATTTAGAAACACTCTTAAGAACTCAAACAAGCACTGTGCAAATAAGACACATGGAGCAAAATGATCCACCTGTTTATATAGTTGCTCCTGGTAGAGTATTCAGATCTGACCAATTAGATGCAACACATTCTCCAGTTTTTCATCAATTAGAAGGATTGGCAATTGATAAAAATCTTAGTTTTACAGACTTAAAAGGCACTCTTGAGTATTTTACTAAAGAGTTTTTTGGTGAAAATATTGAAACAAAATTTATTCCTCATTTTTTTCCTTTTACTGAACCATCCGCTGAAGTACTAGTCAAATGGAATGATGGATCATGGCTTGAAATACTTGGTTGCGGTATGGTTGATCCTAATGTTCTTGAGAATGTAGGTTATTCAAAAGAATACAAAGGCTTCGCTTGGGGTGTAGGTATTGAACGTTTGGCAATGTTAAGATACAAAATTGATCATATTAAAAATTTCTACGAAAACGATATTAGATTTCTGGAACAATTCTGATGAAATTATTAAGATCATGGTTACAAGACTGGATAGATTTAACAATTAATTAATCCGGATTACAAAAATATTATTGTTGGAAAAGTTTTAGAAATATATCCACATCCTAATGCAGATAAAGTAAGAGTTACAAAAGTTGATGTAGGAAATAAGATCTATGAGATTGTATGTGGAGCATGGAATTTTGAAGAAGGTGCAATTGTTCCTGTTGCCTTGCCTAATTCTTATATAAAAGATTCTTTTAAGATCGACAAGCGAGACATTAGAGGAGTAGAGTCGAATGGAATGATCTGCTCTGCTTCAGAATTAAACTTATGGGATGAACATGACGGTATTTTAATTTTGGATGAATCATTCAAAATAGGATCAGATTTTTCAAAATCTTACATTTCTACAGACTCATACTGGGAAGTAGGAGTCACTCCAAACAGAGGTGATTGTATGTCGTATCTAGGAATTGCTCGTGAATTGTCTACATACTTTAATAAAAAACTTAAAAAGATTGAAAAGCCATTAAATCCAAAATTGAAACCCGTATTAAAAGTTAATAGTGGAAAGTCAAAACTTTGTTCATCCTATCAATCTATAGAAATTGAAAATATCTCAATTAAAGATTCATCCTTTCTTATTAAATACAGATTGTCGAATATAGGCGTAAGAATAATAAATAATGTAGTTGATTATACAAATTATGTATTACATGACATTGGTCAGCCCTTGCACGCTTTTGATAGAGATAAACTGTACGGAACCATATCAGTCAGAAAAGCTAAAGAAGGTGAAAAACTTAAGACTCTTGATGAGCAAATAAGAACTTTAGATAATGACGATTTAATTATAACGGATAATAATGAACCGATAGCATTAGCAGGAGTAATGGGTGGTTTTGATACAGAAGTAACTAATGAAACACGTAATCTTCTTATAGAAAGTGCTTACTTTGATAAAGTTTCAAATTTGAACGCGGTATAGACAGAAATATACAAGCTTATGGTTTAAAAAGATTTACTAATCTGTATGAATTAGATGAAAATATACAATACAGCGAAATTTCAGATAGCTCTAAACAAACTGAAAGTGAAAATTTTATTACTTTCGATACAAGCTTAATAGAATCCATACTTGGTCAATTTATTGACAATAAATTCATTACATCAACACTTAAATCATTATCCATAGAGAGTGAAATCAAAAAAGATACTATAAAGTTTAAACAACCAAGTTGGAGATATGATTTAGAACGACCAATTGACTTAATTGAGGAGATAGCTAAACATTATGGATTTAATAATTTTAAATCAACGCTACCAATAGGAAATAATTTAAATCAAGTTGGAAATTATTGGAATGTACGTAAATATTTTATAGATAAATTAAGTTTAGAAAAATTTAATGAAACCCAATCTTTATCTTTTACTCAAAAAGAATACAATGAATTTTTTGATCCTGATAAAGAAGGAGTCAAAGTTTTAAACCCTATAGATCAAACCCAAGAGTATTTACGAACAAATTTATATATAAAAAGATACCTAAACAGGATTATACTCTTGGATTTTTAGTTCAAGATAACAACTCCGATATTAACCCAATGCAATACATTGCTTCTTTGCTGAGAAAAATTTTACCTGGAGTAAGTTTCGAACAACTTTCAAAACCTGGATTTCATCAAAATTATTCATTTTCGATTATTAAAAATGGTCAAATAATTGGTCATTTTGGACAACTGTCCACGGAGACACAGATGACGCTTGAATTTAATAATGATATATATCTGGGCGAGATTTATATTGGCAAACTAGATTTAAATGACCTTAAAGAAATTAATTATGTGCCACTTTCACAATATCCATTTGTAAAATTTGATTTGTCATTTTCTGTGCCAATTGATTTATCTGCTCATCTTCTAGTTGATGAAATTAATGACTTACTTAAAGAAAATGAAAATTCAATCGAAATTTTTGATGATTTTCAACAAGAGAATTCAAGAAATTTAGGAATTAGAATAATTACAAGAAGCTATGACAAAACATACGATGATAATGAAACAAGAGAGATTCTAATGAATATATCACAAACTTTGGAGTCTAAATTTAACATAACACTCAACTCAAGTAAAAATGACTGATAACTTAGGATTAAACAATAGAGTTTATCAAATTCTTTCACAAAACTCACAAAAAGCTGCTGTAGATATTTTAGGTATGAGAATATCAACAAAGTATAAAAATAAATTTACTGAAATTATGATTACCGAAACTGAAGCCTTTGGAACTGCCAAAGCTGACGAGATGTCATTAGCAAATCAGCTAAATCGTAAAATACCAATATCTCTACCTCTTGGACCACCTCATGTAATGGTTCTTAAAACTTATGGTTCAAACAATAGCCTTTATTTTTTAACTTCGAAAGAAGGGTCATGCCAAGCTGTTCTTATTAGATCTGGAAAAGTAATATTAGGTAAAAATTATGTAGAAACAAGAAGAAAACAAAAAATGAAAAATGACAATGTATCCGGGCCAGGAAATATAACTAAAGCACTAGGGATTAATGTTGAACAAGATGGAGAGAACCTATTAGATGGTTCAATTGCTTTATCACCAAGAATACATCCTGTTGACAGAGCAATTGCAAAACAAAGAAAAAATTCTAAACCTCGTGATAAACACTTATGGAGATTTACACTGGTCTTATAATGGAATACCTAATTGAAAGAGCTACAAATATAAATCCAAAAGATGATTTAGAAAAGCTTTTAAAAAGTAAAAAAAATCTAAGAGTCAAATTAGGCGTTGACCCAACAGCACCAGATGTCACATTGGGCTGGTATGCAATTTTAAGAATGTTAAAAAAATTTCAAGATTATGGTCATACAGCTGTTTTAATACTAGGAGAGTTCACAGCACAAGTTGGTGATCCTTCAGGCAAGTCAGAAACAAGAAAAGTAATGGGAGAGAACGAAATTGACGATAACGCTAAAGGTGTACTTCCAATAATTAAAAATATCTTAAATGAAAATAATTTAGAAATTGTCTCTAACAAAGACTGGTTATCTAAACTTACAATTCAAGACATGATGGAATTAGCATCAAAGACAACCTTAGCCCAAATGATGGAGCGTGATGATTTTTCTAAGAGATTTAGTGACAACAGCCCAATTTCATTATTAGAGTTTTTCTATCCTCTATACCAAGGATACGATTCAGTTGCTGTTAAAGCTGACATTGAGATTGGTGGAAATGACCAATTGTGGAACTTAATGTTGGGACGAGAAATACAAAAATCTTATGATTTGTCACCACAAATTGCAATGACGTTTCCTTTATTAGTTGGTACAGATGGTTCAAAAAAAATGTCACAATCCTTAAATAATTACATTTCCATATCTGACAACGCTGAAAACATCTTTGGAAAAATTATGAGTATACCAGATGAAATTATGTGGGATTATTTCACCATGCTGACTGATTTAAAGATATCAGAAATAGCCGATTTAAGAAAAAATGTTGATAAAGGTAAGACAAATCCTTTTGACTATAAAAAAATGCTCGGGAAACTCATTGTTTCAGAAATTTACGATGAAAATAGTGCCTTAGCTGCAGAAAGTTCATTTGAAAACATCACAATTAATAAAAACCTACCTGAGAACATGCCAGAAACCAATATTGAAGATGAAATAGATGTACATTTGCCAAATTTTTTAACAGAAAATGAATTAACTAAATCTAATTCCGAAGCTCGTCGATTAATTGAGTCAGGAAGTGTAAAAATTGACGATCAAAAAGTTGAACTATTAGATATAAATTCATCAGATTTGATTGGTAAGACTTTACAAGTTGGAAAGCGAAAATTCCTTAAAATAAATAAGAAATAATATACTTTAAACCAATTACTGTTATTCTTATAAGTACGAGATTTTGGCTTTTTGACAACTGAGTAATGTATGAACGC
>LUMU01000453.1_pt1 | contig 11259 bp, 10 predicted proteins | sample 729751 | NCBI WGS metagenome assembly LUMU01 (sample SAMN03860300, study PRJNA289734) | marine metagenome | biome: seawater column; feature: ocean; material: water; isolation source: Red Sea water column Station 192 - depth 100m | place: Saudi Arabia: Red Sea | collected 2011-10-15 | depth 100 m
CCCTTAAACGATCTAAACTATGCTCGCCTAGTGGTGTTGCGTCAATATCTTGGATAAAAAAAAACGGCCCAAGTATAAATACTGGGCCGTTTTAAAATTAAAATAAAATTAAATTAGAACGCAAGTCCTAAAGCAATCTCAGTTATATTTGTATCTTCAGAGAGATTAGCTTTTAAAATGGCACGGAATTGATCCATATTTCTTCCATCAATATCGTTACCAGTAACGTTATTAGTTGTGAAACCATCTCTTGCTTGAGACATTCCAGAAACTCTTAATGCAACATTATCTCCCATAGGGATATTAAGTGCTACTTTCATCACTTCATGATTATAGTTACCAAGTGAAATTTCACCTGATCCTTCAATCTCTCCCATGACCGGTTGCTTAAAGTTAATATTAACAACACCACCTGTAGCTGTAGAACCATATAATGTACCTTGTGGACCACGAAGAACTTCAATTCTTTCTATGTCAAAAAATTCTCCTTCAACAATTCTTAATCCGCCAAAAGGAATTTGATCAACATGAAGTGCAACTTTAGCTGAACCTGATGCTCCAGTTTGGAGATTTTGAACCCCTCTAATAGCAAAATTCGCACCTGTGAAGTTTGATCTTGCAAAATGAACATTTGGCATTGCTAACTGAACATCCATAAAGTTATCAAGTTGTTTCAAAGCAATTGCATCCCTATCAAAAGCTGAAACAGCAATAGGAACATCTTGAAGATTTTGCTCAGTTTTTTGAGCAGTCACAATTATCTCTTCAATTTGATTTGTTAAGGTTTGTGATTTGATGTTTCCAGTAAAAAGTAATGGCGTTAAGATAACTAGCATAGCTAGCCTTAAGGTATATTTATACATTATTTAATCCTCCCCAAATTTTCGCTTTATTATTTTTATTATTGGATATGTTATTCGTTATTGTTGGGATAATTATAAAAATAAGGGGTCTATTATTCAATTAATTAATTATACTTATTTATAATATAAATACTTTATTATATTTTAATTCTTGAAAATAATAGATTAGGATATATAAGGGTTTTATTACTAAAAATTATAGATTTCTTATCTAATAATAAAAATAAATCATAAAAATCTGTTGCTCATTGAGGAGGAAGCTTGATGCTTTTAAGGAATATCACTTTATTATCAAAATTATCAACAAAATTTATTTTACCAGCAATACTCTTAATCTTAATATCTTCACAAGATATTTATGCACAAACTGCAACTTCATTAGATATTGAAGAAATTGTTGTAACTTCAACAAAGAAAAATACAACATTACAAGAAACTCCAGTTTCTGTGTCAGTCATACAGATGGAAGATATTGAAAGGTTAGCAATTAGCGATATCTTGGATTTACAGAGTTCAGTTCCATCATTACAAATAAATCAAACACAATTTGCTGCACAAAATACTTTTCAAATTCGTGGATTTGGGAATGGTGCAAATAACCCTGGTGTAGAACCATCAGTCGCAATTTCAATTGATGGAGTTATGATATCAAGAAACCAATCAGCAATTAATGACTTAATTAGTGTTGAGAGAGTTGAGGTTATAAAAGGGCCACAATCAACTTTGTTCGGTAAAAATGCTATAGCCGGTGTAATTAATATAACTACGGCACTTCCTGAGAATGATTTTGGTGGAAAATTTCAAATAACTGCAGGTGAATATAGTCTCAGTAAGATTGGTGGAACAGTCACTGGACCAATTTCAGAAAATACCTCTTTCAGATTATCAGCAACTTCTCATAAAAGAGATGGCTATACTAAAAATCTAGAACTAGGAACAGAAATTAACGATAGAGATCGATATGCAATAAGAGCTCAACTTCTCAGTGAATTAACTGATAATTTAACAGTTAGAATTATTGTTGATAAAGATGAGGCTGAAGAGGTTTGTTGTACGACTGCTGCTTTATTAAATGGTGCGGTAACAGTCGCTGCAGATGCTCTTTTAGCCCCTGGTAAAACTACAATAATAAATCCACCAAATACATATGGTTATCAAACATATCTAAATTTTGACCCTGCTGGAACTATTGAGAATCAGGGGATATCCTTACATGTTGACTATGATCTTGGCTTTGCTAATTTAAAATCAATTTCAGCATATAGGGAGAGTGACCAAGCTGTTAATGGTGATGTAGACTTTAGTTCAATGCCGCTATTGACCAATGGTATTTACGATGAGTTTGAAACATTTACTCAGGAATTTAGGTTGACTTCAAATAATGATGGACCTCTACAGTGGATGGTTGGTGCTTTTTACCAAGATGAAACTGTTAAACATGATAGAACTGTTTTTTATAAGGAGCTTATTGGACCGTTTGTTGATTTAATCTTGTCTCCTGTAGGAACAAGCCTTAATGGGATAGCGGGTCAGGTTGCTGTATCTGCATTGGCTCAAATATCAGCTTTACCTGCACCTGTGCAAAGCGCTTTATTAGGAGCTCCTGTATCATTTCCTCCTCTTAGTCCTGTTCAAATTGGAACTGTACTTGCAGGTGGAACAACAGGTAATCCTCTATTAGATGGTGCAATAGGCGCAACAATTCCAGGAATTGCAGCAAACACCAGAAGTACTTGGTATAAGACCGATGGTGGTTTGCAAAATGAACTCTTTGATATGGATAATGAGGCATTTAGTATTTTTGCTCAATTAGATTATGATATCACCTCACAAACATCAATTTCTCTTGGAGTAAGTTATTCTGAAGATACAAAAGAAGTTGTTTCAAATGTTGTAATCGATGATGAATTTGCTGCAATACCTTTTATTTTAAATCCAGCTACTGCAGCGTTAACTGGTTTTCAGTTTTTCCCACCTTTCTTTAATTATCCAAATGAGAATGAAGATGGTAAATGGACATCAGATGATGTGACACATTCTATAAAGTTGATTCATGATTTTGATGATAGTTTATCCATGTATGTAAGTCATTCAACAGGATTCAAAGCTATTTCAACAAACTTAGGAGCAAATGCTACTGTTTATGCAGGATTGCCAATGGATCCTAGTATTTATTATGCTAATCCTGAAGAGGCTGAAAATTTTGAAATTGGTCTTAAAAAGACTTTTTCAAACGGTTATTTAAATCTTTCCATATTTAATATGTCCGTTGAAGGTTACCAGTCAAATCTATTTATTGGGACAGGGTTTAATTTGGTTAATATTGGCGAGGAGCTTCATCGAGGTTTTGAAATTGACTCACTATTTTTCCTTTCTGAAAATTTAGTAGTTACTTTTGCTGGTAGCTATATTGACGCTAGTTTTGAAGACTTCAAAAATGGACCATGTGATAGAACATTTGTTCCACCTGCATCTGATGATTGTCCAATAGTTAATGGTGGTCCAGCTAGAGTTAAAGATTTTACTGGAAGAACTCCATCAGGTGTTCCTGAGGTAGCTATTACAGTCTCAGCAACATATTCATTTGATTTAAATCCTAACACTACAGGATATATTAGAGGTGAGTATGTTTATGAAGATGAACATCAGGCTACAGATGCTGTACCTGTTGAAGTTCCTAATGCATTAAGAGAAGTTGGTACATTAAATGCAAGCTTTGGACTTAAACATGAACCTTCAGGATTTGGTTTAATGATTTGGGGTAGAAACATTAACGATGATGAATATATCTACACTGGATTTAATGTTCCAGGCTCCCCAGGATCATACGCAGGATACCCTGTTGTACCAAGTATGTGGGGCATTACAATAAATAAAGACTTTTAATTTAAGTTAAATATTAAAATAAAACGGCGGTTCTTAATCGCCGTTTTTTTTGGTTAAAGTGTCGCATTTATTAATACAAATTAATTACCTATATATATCACCGTGCTCTGAATAATAATTTAATAGGATAATATAATGCTCAGAATATTTTTTATTTTTATAATCTTTTTTACTTCACCTATTCTTGCAAATACATTTTCGATTGATATGTTAAATGTAAGATCTGACGGACAAAGCATGGTCTATTCAGAGGATGTTCTTAGAGTGGCGGTTGGCGACTCTGTTGTCTGGAAACCAAAAGACAAAGGACACAATGTTGAGTTTATAATAGGACCTGATGCTGTAGAATTACCAAAGAAAAGTAGAATAAATCAGGAATTTACATACACTTTTGAAAAGCCAGGAGTTTATTTCTATCAGTGTACACCCCATAAAAGCATGGGAATGATAGCCGTAATTATTGTTGGGGACGACTTAACAAATCTTGATCAGGTAAAAAGTGTAAGGGTGTTTGGTAAAAGTAAAAGAAAGCTTGAAGAGATACTTTCGCTTATATAATAAAGCTCAATATTATTTTAAATTAATTTCCTCCAGCCTAATTTTCAAAAATTCATTTGCCGAAATTGCATCCTGATATTTATTTGGAGAATTTTCATCAATACAATTTGGTAAAGTCTTAATTATACAGTCAGGATTTAGATGAAGAAAAAAAGGCATTGAGTATCTTGGCTGATTTTGTCCTAGCCCTATAGGATTACTAACCCTATGGGTAGTTGATTTTAAAGTATCATTTGTAAGTCTTTGAAGCATGTCACCTACATTACAAACAATTTTATCTGACCCAACATTAATTGGTATCCACTTTTTTTCTTTGTTATAAACTTCCAAACCTTTCTGTTCTGTTCCTATTAATAAGGTTATTAGATTAATATCTTCATGAGCTTCAGCCCTTAACCCCTCAGAATTATTTTTTAATTCTGGATAATGTATCATTCTTAAAATCGAATTACCCTGGTTGATTTTATCTTCAAACCAATTTTCTTTTAAATCTAGTGCAATAGCAATGAAGGATAGTATTTTTTTTCCAACTTCTTCAAAATTATTAAAAAGATTTATCAATTCATTATTTATTTCTTCAACTTCTTTAATTTCAAGATTTTTAGGCATGTCTATTTTATATTTTTGATTCCAATTCGATCTCCCATGATGCCAAAATTCTTTTTGATCTGGTATTTTTGAGTTTTTTGCTGTTTCTATTCCTAAGGGTGTATAACCTCTTTGTCCTGCTCCATCTTTTATATGGTATTGATTTTTTATTTCTTCAGGTAGGTTAAAAAATTCAGCGGATAAATTAAGAACCTTTTTAATTAAATTAACATCAAGATCATGGTCAATAATTGTAAAGAAACCAACATCTTGGCAGGCCTTGAGGATATCTTTACTAATGATATTTTTTCTTTCATTTGAATTTTTAATTGAGATCGTAGGAATTTTTTCCATTTTTATTTAATTTTTCAAAGCCGTTCCCTTTAGAACAAAACCACCTAAAGGAGTATCAATTATTACTTTAACGGGCGCCCATAGGTTTAATGTTTCAAAGTATTTAAACCAATATCTAACAGAACCAGGTTTAGATATTTCATCAAGAAAGTCACTTTCTTTGTAACCGATTATAGGATCAAAATAACCAACACATTTTGATGTTAAAACCTCCTGCCCACCTATCTTAATTTTCTCTTCTTTAGCCGGTCTTACAAATATTGTTTTAAAGGATCTAAGACCATCAAAACCCTGTGCAATAAATTGACATGGATCGGTATATGAGCCGTGGACTAAGAGGGCACTGTATGGATCGTTACTAGCTGAACCATATTTTTCTAGAAATTTTAATGATGGTTTTTCGTCATCAGCATAATTTGGATCTGCAGCTAATCTAATGGGAATATTATCCTTATAGGTTATTGAGCCATTTCTTGAGCTTCCTCTCCCAGTTAAGTATGAAAATTTATATAATTCAGGAACCAATTTATTATCATTAATAATTCCTTTACTTTCGGTTGTTGAGATGAATTTAACAAATACATCTACAATTCCTGCTGCTTCTACTTCAGTGAGAAGTGACCAATTATTTTTATCACTTTTAATTGTGAAGTTTGCATCAGCAATTTTGATTCCACCTAGATTCACATAATAGTCTATTCTTGTCTCAGCCAATAAGGAGCAAGAAAAAAATAACAAAAAAATGATTTGAAAATATTTCATTTATTTTCCGATTTATTTACCAGTGAATTTTGGAGCTCTTTTTTCCATAAAATGATTAACACCCTCTTTGAAATCATCTTAGACCTCTCCTAGAAAAAGCAGTTGTAAATTTTGATCCCTCTGCAGCAAATCTTAGATCACAAAATAATGTCATCACTAGACCAATTCCAGCACATGGGCCGTTAATTGCAGCTATTATTGGTTTCCTACAGGTTGCCAAAAAGCCAAATCTTGTTTGGAAATGTTCTGCTATTTTTGGGCCTATAATTTCATTTGGCAGACTTTCATTTATATCATCCTCAGGAGTAATTTTATTGTTCTCCTTAGTGGTTTTTTTTAAGCCCTCCATATCCGCTCCAGCGCAAAAACCTCTTCCAGCCCCCGTTATTACTATTGCATTAATATTTTCATTATTTTCTATTTTCTTTATACCTTCTTTAAGGCCATTAAAAATATTAGCATTATAAGCATTTAATTTTTCGGGCCGGTTTAAGGTTAGTATGGCAATATTATCTATTTCAGAATATAAAACATCTGAATTTGAAGAATTTATTGGTTCACTTTTCATTTAATGCTCCATTAATTAGAATAAATTAAATGTTAAAATTAAATTAAGGATATTACAGTATGAAATATAAAGCAATTATATGGGATTTTGGTGGCGTTATAACTTCAAGTCCTTTTGAGGCTTTTAACCAATTTGAAGAAGCAAATGGTTTACCAAAAGATATAATTAGAACTATCAATTCTGAAAACCCTGATACGAACGCTTGGGCTAAGTTTGAAAGTAATAGTATTACAATTGATGTATTTAATGATTTATTTTTAAAAGAGGCTAAAGCAAAAGGGTTCGATATCAAAGGAAGAGATATTATAAAACTTTTAAAAGGAAGTATTAGAAAAAATATGGTGAGCTTTCTTCGAGAGCTTAAGTCTGATTTCAAGTTAGGTTGTATTACTAACAATGTTAAATCTTCTTCAGAGGAAAATAATGATAACGAAACAAAAGAGGCAATGTCTTTATTTGATCATGTAATAGAATCCTCCATTGTAGGTATAAGAAAACCTAATCCTGAAATTTATATGATGTCATGCGATGCGTTAAAGGTAAGCCCAGATCAGTGTATATATTTAGATGATTTAGGCATTAATCTAAAACCTGCAAGAGAATTAGGAATGACGACTATAAAAGTTATTCAACCTGAAGATGCTATTCAAGAAGTAAGAAATCTTTTAAAATAAAATTTCCTTATGGCAGAAGAAAACAAATATAATCCTAATCTAAGGCTTGGTATCAGGCTAAAAACCCTTATCCTTCTGAGGTCTGTGGCTGTTATTGGACAACTATTAACTTGTTTAGTAGTTGGCAACATTTTACTTTTTAAATTACCATATCTTGAAGTTTATATGACCATAGGCGCTTTAGCCTTATCTAATATAATTTTATTCCTTTTATATTCTTGGAATAAAAGATTGAGTGAAACAACAACTACTTTTGTCATAGGTGGTGATATAATTCAGTTAGCTCTTTTGGTCTTTTTTACTGGTGGCTTGTCAAATCCATTTGTTATGCTTTTCATAGTTCCAATAGCGATTTCTATCGATAATCTTCCAATTAGATCCTCTTTTATCTTAATTATATTAACACTTTTATCTGTAACATTGATTGGTCTTTATAATTATCCATTAATCCAAAGTGATCTTTCTTATCTAGCCAACCCTCCTATAATAACAATTGGAATCTGGTTTTCATTGTTGGTGACTATTTTATTTTTATCTCTTTATGTTGGAAGGTTGGCTAATGAGTCTAGAGAAGTATCTAGGGCTCTTAAGGTTACAGAGGAATTATTATCTAATGAACAAAATTTATCTTCTTTAGATGGATTAGCTGCAGCTGCAGCTCACCAACTAGGCACACCACTAGGCTCTATAAATCTAATTGCGAGTGAATTATTAGATAATGAGTCATTAAGTACTCAAGGAAAAGAAGATTTACAAACTCTTACCGAAGAGATCCAAAGATGTAAAAACATTCTTGGATCTCTTGGAGAAAAATCATCAATTGACGATGATATTGTTAATAAGATTGAACTTCATGCTCTATTGGAAGAATTGAGTGAATTAGTAAAAGTTAAAGGCATAAAAACTAATATTATTTTTGATTCAAATGATCAGGATTTAGCAAGTTTTATGATAGAAAGGCGTTCGGAACTACTGCTAGGCTTATCAAATATTATCGAAAATGCAGGTGAATTTGCGAAAGAAAATGTATTTATGAAAATTACTAAAATTGAAAATAATATTCAATTACTAATAGAAGATGACGGAAATGGTTTTTCTACTGAAATTATGCACAGACTTGGCGATCCTTATGTTACTAGCAGACATAAAGATGCCAGTCTTAAGGAAGGGCTAGGTCTTGGTTTTTTTATTTCTAAAACTTTATTTGAAAGATTGGGTATTAAGATGGAAATATACAATAAGAATAAGCCAGAGAGTGGAGCTGTAGTATCTATTTTAATTCCTAAACAAGGATGGGTATAATTTATGGATAATGAATTTGAAAATCAAAAATTACTAATTGTTGATGATGATCGGGTATGGTTGAATCAACTTTCAAGAGCTATGTCAATAAGGGGGCTGATTGTATTTGAAAGAAATTTGATTATGGGGTTATCGACCTCAGATTAGATGATGGTGATGGATTAGAAATCATTACAGAGTTAAATAGATTAAATCCAAAATCAAAATCTATAATTCTTACTGGATTTGGCAATATTGCTAATGCGGTTTCAGCAATTAAACTTGGAGCTGTTGATTATTTATCTAAACCAGCAAATATTGAAGATATTATATCTTCTCTTTTGGTTAGCAAGGATGCAAAAGCACCCCCTCCTGATGAGCCTATGAGCGCTAATAGAGTTAGATGGGAACATATCCAAAGAGTTTATGAATTATGTAACAAAAATGTTTCTGAAACTGCGCGTCGTTTAAAAATGCATAGAAGAACACTTCAAAGAATATTATCTAAAAGAGCGCCAAAGTAATTAATTAAGATTAGATAAAAAAAGTTCTAAAGCTGCAGATGAAAAATTAATCATATTTTCAAATCGATTATCTGAATTAGTATTGATATGCGAAGAAATATTTTTCTTTCCAGATATAGCAAAACATGAATATCCTGCTGGATCACCATATCCATTTCCAGATGGCCCTGCTGCTCCTGTTTCAGTAATACACCAATCTGTTGAATACATTTCTACCCCTTTTTCTCCAAGTAATAATGCAAAAGGCTCACTACTAGATCTTATATTTTTCTCTTTCAGATCTCTTAACCTTAACCCTGTAACTCCTCTAATTGATTTCGCTGTATAGACAACTTGTCCACCTACGTAATAGGCTGACGCTCCAGGTTGTGCCAATAAAGAACTTGAAATTAAGCCTCCTGAAGATGACTCAATCACTGATACCGTCTCTTCTCTTTCAGTAAGTTTAACTGATACTTTTTTGGCAATTTCTAATAATTCTTCCATTTAATTTTTCCTAGTAAATCTTGTTCCTTTTTCTGGTGGATTTTCCGGTGGACCTGCAAAGCATTGTGCAATAGACATCCATTCATTAGCTATTTTTCCTGAAACCTTTAATGATGTATCATTAATGTTTCTCACCTGAGTAACTACTTGACTAAATTCAGTAGCAGAACCTGATATCATATCTTCTTCGTTATCTTCATTCCATTCCCATAATTCATTTGATGGCGATAATAAAGATAATTTTGGCATTTTTTCAGGTATTGATAGATTTCTATTAATATAGGTCCATCCAAAAGTATTAACCCCGATAACAACTATATTTTTAATTCTATCCGTATCAATTCTTTCAAAACCTAATTGATCAAAAATCTCTTGCCCGTGAGCCCATGTCTCCATATGCCTTGCTGTTATACTCGATCGTACACTCATATCTGGGCCCGCCCATTTTACTCTTTTTTTAGGATCAGATTTAGCAAATTCATTAGAAATTTTTTCATATGTTTCTTTCCATAGGTTAAGAAGATCTAATCCCTCGGTATTATCTGATAAAATTTTCTCATATTCTCTTGCAGAATTTCCAGATTTTACGGCCTCCATAAAATTTTGCATAAATTCTTTAAATTCATTTTCATTTTTTAAGGATAAAAGGGCAGCAATATTCCATACATGTAGATGATAAAGCACATCGTTTATTGTCCAAGATTTAAATTGTGTCTTTAATTTGAATGAATTTTTATCAGCATTGATTAATAACTTATATAATGCATCACTTTCTTCTTTGAAATGTATTGCTTGTTCTAACATTTTTTTATCAACTTGATAGCCATACAAATAGTAAAGGAACCCATATTAGTGATGTTGTTATAAACCCTTTTATAGCTTGGTAAATAATCCACAGCCAAAAATATCTTTTACAAAAATCTCTTATAGTTGCTATCATTTTATAACCATTCTGGAACTGGAAGATTATTTTCTTTTAAAAAGTCAATATTAAACATTTTACCTTTATATCTATCCGCTAGATCACACAGGATAGTTACTATTGTGCTACCTTTTTCTAGATCTTTTGCCAATCGTTTTGCTCCAGCTATATTTATACCGGATGATAAACCTAAAAATAATCCTTCCTTTTCTATTAATGTAAATACAATATCTAATGCTTCAGCATCATCAATTAAGTAAGGAAAATCAATGATACTTCCTTCAACATTTTTTGTAATGCGGCCTTGACCTATTCCTTCAGTTATTGAACTACCTTCAGCTTTAAGTTCTCCATTTTTAAAATAATTATACATGCTTGCGCCATATGGATCTGCTAAACCGATAGCAATTTCCGCATTCTTAGATTTAAGGTACTGACTTATTCCAGATAGTGTTCCTCCAGTACCTATGGCACATACAAATCCATCGATATTTCCATCAGTTTGATTCCATATCTCTGGACCAGTTGTTTTAATATGGGCTTCTTTATTTGCTACATTATCAAATTGATTTGCCCAATAAGCTCCATTTTTAAGTTTTTTATCTAAATCCTTCGCTAATCTGCCTGAGTATTTAATATAATTATTTTCATCTGTGTAAGGGACAGCTGGAACTTCAATTAATTCAGCTCCAGTAAATCGAATTGCATCTTTTTTTTCTTGCGTTTGTGTTTCGGGAATAACTATTACTGTTTTATAACCAAGGGAATTACCAATTATCGATAATCCTATACC
>LUMU01001535.1_pt1 | contig 11171 bp, 11 predicted proteins | sample 729751 | NCBI WGS metagenome assembly LUMU01 (sample SAMN03860300, study PRJNA289734) | marine metagenome | biome: seawater column; feature: ocean; material: water; isolation source: Red Sea water column Station 192 - depth 100m | place: Saudi Arabia: Red Sea | collected 2011-10-15 | depth 100 m
GGAGTTCACTCATTAAAGTATGGAACAACCACAAATAATATTTTAGGTGTACAAATGGTTATGATGGATGGAACTATTTGTAGATTTGGAGGAAAATCTTTTGATCAAGAGGGATATGATCTTATGGGTTTAATTTGTGGTTCAGAGGGATTATTGGGAGTTGTCACTGAGGTTACAGTTAAAATTTTAAAAACACCAGAAGTAGTAAGAGCTGCTTTGATAGGTTTTCCATCTATTAAAGAAGGTGGAGATGCAGCCTCAGAAATTATTTCAAGTGGAATAGTTCCAGCAGGAATGGAAATAATGGATAAAGCTTTAATTGAGGCAACAGATAATTTTAGTAAAGCAGGATATCCACGAGACGCAGAATTATTATTAATAGTGGAACTTGATGGTACAGAGTCAGAGGTTAATGAATTAATTAAAAAAGTAGAGGCAATCTGTAAAAAAAATAATTGCTCTAGTCTTAAACTTAGCAATAGTGAGAAAGAAAGACTTTCATTCTGGGCTGGAAGAAAAGCAGCTTTTCCAGCGTGTGGAGCTATGGCACCTGATTACTATTGTATGGATGGTTCCATTCCAAGAGGCAAGCTTGCTGAAGCATTATTAGAAATAAAAAAATTATCTGAAAAATATGAATTACCAGTGGCAAATTGTTTTCACGCAGGTGATGGAAATTTACATCCACTTATTATGTTTGATGGAAATGATAAAGAACAACTTAGAAAAACTGAAGAGTTTGGTTCAGAAATATTAAAAACATGTGTGAGACTTGGTGGAGTAATTACAGGAGAGCATGGTGTTGGTATAGAAAAGCGAGAACTTATGTGTGAAATGTTTAATGATAACGATATTCAACAACAATTGAGTATCAAAAAGTCATTAGATGAAAAAAATTTATTAAATCCTGGAAAAGTTTATCCTATACTTAGAAAATGTGCAGAGGAAGGAAGGGTTCATGTCCACAAAAATAAAGATAAATTCCCAGATCTTCCAAGATTCTAATAACGTCTATTATCCCAAAGATGAGTCGGAAGTTTCAGATTTAATTAGGGAACTATATAAACAAGATTCTCCAACAGAAATTATCGGTAATAATTCAAAAAGTTTTATTGGAAATAAAACGCAGTCAGCTAATACTACGTCTTTATCTAAAATCTCAGGTATTATCGATTATAGACCTGAAGAATTGTATATTAAAGTTAAAGCCTGTACACCAATCAATGAAATCGAGCAGGTCTTAAGCGAAAATAATCAAGAGCTAGCTTTTGAACCAATAGACTTTGGGTATATTAAAGAAGGTAAGTCAAATAAAGGGACAATAGCAGGATACTTATCTTGCAATTATGCAGGTTCACGAAGATTTAAAGTTGGTAGTGTGAGAGATCATGTCCTAGGTTTTAAGGGAGTTAATGGAAAAGGAGATATAATTAAATCAGGTGGTACTGTTGTTAAGAACGTTACAGGTTATGATTTATCAAAACTTATAGCTGGTTCGTTTGGTACTCTTGTTGCTTTAACCGAAATTACATTAAAGGTGCTACCTAAGAAAGATTCTTCTAAAACTGTAATAATTTATCCTAGTAATTTCGAACAAATTTATGATTTTTTTAATAAACTATCTAGCTCAAGTAGCGAAATTTCTGGTGCCGTTTTTGTTCCCGAACAATCAAAGGATAAAGATTTTGTTACTAAAAAAAATTCTGTTTTTAAGTTTAATGATCTTAAATCAAATGTTTCATTTATAGCATTTAGAGTCGAAGGGGACAAAATTTCAATTGAAGAAAAAATTAACAATTTAAAAAAAGAACTTGAATTAAATAATTCAGATATCTCTACCCTTGATGTTTATCAATCAGAACCATTTTGGAAAAAAGTGAATAATTTAGAGGTATTTGAAAAGACTGAGCATAATTTAATACGAATGGTGATACCACCTGCAAATGGTTCAAAACTATGCAAACATCTAGAAAACAACCATAACTATTTTGTTGATTGGTGTGGGTCGTTATTCTGGATTGAAGTTAATAGTAAAAAAGAAGAAAAGATTAAAGACTTAAAAAAAATGGCAAAAGATTTTGGAGGTTATTTGACAGTAATTAAAACTTCATCAGAATATGATTACGGAGAGGCTATTTTTACTGTTGATAAAGTACGCTTAATCATTTCTGAAAAAGTAAAACAAAGTTTTGATCCTAAAAGAATTTTAAACCCAGGGAAAATGTATAGAGGAGTTTAATGCAAACAAAATTTACAGTAGAACAGCTTGCCCTACGCATCAACTTCTAGGTGACGAGTTAGATGGTCCTAGAGGACGTATTTATCTTATTAAAGATATGCTCGAAAATAATAGGAAACCAACCGAAAAAGTTGTAAAGCATATCGATCGATGCCTCTCATGTTACAGCTGTATGACTACTTGTCCTGCAGGAGTAAATTACATGCATATAATTGATCATGGAAAAAAATATATCGAAAAAAATTATCAAAGATCTCTCTTTGATAAGCTAATAAGGTATTTTTTATCTATTACTCTTCCAAATACAAAAGTTTTTCGATTATCAAGTTTATTAGTAAAATTATCAAAGCCATTCAAATTCTTAATGCCATCAAAAATTAAAGATATGATTGAATTAATGCCTACAAATTTTCCTAAAAAAAGTTTACCAATAAAAGAAGTTTACAAATCCTCCACTAAAAAAAGAATTGCTAGAGTTGCTCTTTTAACAGGATGTGTACAAAAAGAAATATCTCCTCAAATTAATGAAGCAACAATAAGGTTATTAAACAGACACGGTGTAGAAGTAGTTGTTCCAAAAAAAATTCGTTGTTGTGGATCTTTAAATCATCATCTTGGAAAAGAGGAGGATGCGCATCAAGATTTTAAAAATAATATAAACACTTGGTATGAGGAGCATCAAAAAGGAAATTTGGATGCAATTTTATCAAATACGTCTGGTTGTGGAACAACCATGAAAGATTATGGATTTATTTTTCGTGAAGATAAAGAGCTAAGTAAAAAAGCTAAAGTAATATCAGAACTTACAAAAGATATATCAGAATATATATTTGAAAGTTTGAAACTTGATATTAAAGATAAAGGAAAAAAATATAAAGTAGCATATCACTCTGCGTGTTCAATGCAGCATGGTCAAAAGGTTCATTCGCAGCCAGTTTCATTACTTGAGAAAACTAATAATGAAATTATGGAAATTCCTGAAGGACATATATGTTGTGGATCAGCTGGTACTTACAACATATTGCAATCAAAAATTGCAAAACAATTATTGAAGAAAAAAGTAAATAATATTGAAAGTTTAAATCCAGATTTTATTTCTACTGGAAATATTGGTTGTATTACCCAAATCGCTCATGGTACTAAAGTTCCAATATTACATACAATTGAAGTTTTAGATTGGTACACTGGAGGACCAAAACCTGAAATTTTAAAATAAAAATTATGAAAAAGGTTTTAATTACAAGACGTTTAATAAGAGAAAGTGAAGATAAAGCATCTAAATTATTTGATGCTAAATTTAATACTAATGATGAACTTTATTCACAAAAAAAAATTATTGAAATGAGTGAAGGATTTGATGGCATATTATCATCATTAACTGAAAAATTAGATGCAGAAACAATTAATCAATTACCAGACTCTGTAAAAATTATTTCAAATTTTGCAGTTGGATTTGGAAACATTGATTTAGAGGCAGCAAAAAATAGAGGTATAGCAGTAACAAATACACCAGAAGTTTTATCAGATGCTACAGCAGAGATTGGAATTTTATTAATTTTAGGAGCATGCAGAAGAGCTTCCGAAGGAATAGAGTCTGCAAGAGAGGGTGGATGGAAATGGTCTGCTGACTATTTAATTGGAAAACAATTAACTGGAACAAGATTAGGAATTCTAGGCTCATGACAGCATAAAAAGTCTTTTTTCAGTCTCAGATGTTTTATCAATTTGTTGTCCAGCCACAAAAGAAACAGAGAACTTAATAAATAAAGAGACTGTTGAGTATTTTCCTAAAGGTGCTGTGATAACTAATGTTGCAAGAGGTGATATAGTTGATGATGAAGCTTTAATTGATGCATTGAATAGAAGAAAAATTTATGCAGCAGGATTAGATGTTTATAAAAATGAACCAAATTTAAATCCTGGTTATTTAAAAATCCCAAGTGCTTTTGTTTTACCTCATTTGGGGAGTGCAACAAAAGATACAAGAATTGCAATGGGAAATTTAGCAATTGATAATTTAGATGAGTTTTTTAGAACTGGAAATTGTATTAATAAAGTAAATTAAAATGTCTCAATCGATAGCTTTCATCGGCGTTGGCAACATGGGTTGTCCAATGGCTGAAAATTTAATGAAGGCAGGTAAATCTGTAAAAGTTTTTGATGTCTCAAAAAAAATGCTTGGGATTGCAAAAGATAAAAATCTTGAAATAGCCGAAAATTTAGATGATCTAATTACAGATCATGTTGAGACGGTTATCACTATGCTTCCAGAGGGCAAGCATTCTAAGGAAGTTTATTTAGGTGATAATGGAATAATAAATAAAGTTTCAAAAAATTGTTTACTAATTGATTGTTCAACAATTGATATTCAAACTTCTATTGAAATTGGAAAAAAAGCTTCAGAAAAAGGAATAGAAATGATTGATGCGCCAGTTAGTGGTGGAGTAATGGGAGCGCAAAAAGCAACTTTAAATATAATGGTTGGTGGATCAAAAGAAGCTTTTGAAAAAGCGCTTCCTTTATTAAAAATCATGGGAAAAAATATATTTCATGCAGGTGATTTAGGTAGTGGGAATGGTGCTAAGATTTGTAACAATATGGCCCTAGGAATTGCAATGATTGCTGCTTCAGAGTCATTAATGTTAGCAAAAAGATTAAATATAGATATTAAAAAAGTTCATGAAATTATGAAAAATGCATCAGGTAACAGTTGGCCAATTTCTGTTTATCCACCTTTGCCTGGTTTAATTGATGGCACGCCTTCAAATAATAATTATCGTCCAGGTTTCTCTGCAGGAATGATGAATAAAGATCTTAAACTTGCAAATGATTGTGCGAAAAGCGTAAATGCTGAAACACCATTAGGAAAAATGGCTCTAGAAATTTATGACCAATTTTGCAAAGATGGAAACGATACTAAAGATTTTTCAGCTATTTCCAAAGTTATAGGTGGTAATGCTTGGGACTATCCAATTGATTAAATAAATTTATTGTAAGTGTTTATAAATTGTTGTTCTAGAAACACCTAATTTTCTAGAAGTTGCAGAGATATTATTTGTTTCATCAAAAGTTGATCTAATTAAAGTACATTTCTCTCTTTTGATTTTTGTATCTTCACAATTTTTACAAGTACTTCCTAAATATTTGACTTTTGACCACAAAAACAGATGAGCCTAAATGATCAGTAATTTTTAATGTTTTATTATTTAATAAATCTGATGCAATAGATGAAAATGAATTAGTAAAAATTTTATTAAAATTTTCATTTTTAAGATCTACTAATCCATTAAGCATAATTTTTGCATTACTGTTTGCACCTACTATTAGACCATCTCCATTGACAGCCAACAAACCTACACTGGTTGTTGATAAATATTCTTGTCGAGGATGAAAGGATAAAATTAATTCATTCTCAAACTTTTTTAAAAATAATTTTGTTTCGATACTTCTGGTTGCCAGTTTCACTAAAGCTAGAGTATGTTGCTCTCTAGACATATAGTCAGTTGAAGCATCTATAATTCCAATAGTCTTACCGTCATAATTAATTATTGGACTTGCGAAACAAGATATATTTTCATGCGCTGTAAAAAAATGTTCTTTACCAGAAACTATTGTTGGTTTTTTTAATTCAACAGATAATCCTAAACCATTTGTACCACAAACCTTCTCAGCCCATATAGATCCTGGTATAACAGTTTTACCTACATCTGTTTGAAGACAAGTTTTGTCATATATTGTATCAAGTACCAAACCATTCTCGTCTGAATACGCGACCATAAAATTGGTACCAGCAATTTGAGAGTATAAAAGTTCTAATTCAGGAAGAACTATTTTTCTAAGAGCCTCATTTTTTTCTTTAATTTCTTTTAACTCAATTGAAGATACGACGCTTTGTTTTGGATCTTGAAACGGATTAAGCCCCTCAGCAATACACCTCGACCAGCTATCAGAAATTTCTTTGCCCATCTCATAGGACATCATTCCTCTTTTTTTTAGGATATCTTTAAACTCTTTTTTTAATGAAGATAAATTTCCCATTTTAAAAAGATAATTAAAAAAAAAGTTTGGGTTACAGGTGAAGAAATGCCAGATCCGAAGATTGAGAAGGCATCAGATGTAATTGTTAAAATTGGTGCTGCAGGAGTTTGCAGAACAGATTTACATATTATTGAAGGAGTATGGAAACATATTCAAGATCCAGATGGAACTTTGTTACCATGTGTGATGGGACATGAAAATGCAGGATGGGTAGAGGACGTAGGTAAGGATGTTACAGAATATAAAAAAGGTGACCCAGTCATTTTGCACCCATTAATATCAGGAACGGGTGGTACTTGTTTAGATTGTAGAAGAGGTAATGATATGCATGCTGCTGCTGGAGCATTTCCTGGTTTAAGTATTAAAGAAGGAGGATATTCAGAGCTATTAAAAACGAGTGTTAGAAATTTAATTAAGCTTCCAAAAGTTTTAGCACCTAAAGATGTTGCACCTTTTTCAGATGCAGGTCTTACAGCTTACAGAGTTGTACAATAATTGGTGCAGGAGGTTTAGGTCATATCGCTATTCAATGTTTGAAAGCAATGTGTGCAGCTGACATTATTATAGTTGAGAAATCTGAAGCAGCTTTAAAACATGCAATGGAACTTGGTGGTGATCACGGAGTTTTAATTGATGGAAATGAAATTGAAAAAGTTCAAGAACTAACTAAAGGAAAAGGTTCAGAAGCTGTTATCGATTTCGTAGGTGAAAAAGGATCTACTGCCATGGGAATTCAAATGACTTCTAATGGTGGTTTTTACTACATTGTTGGATATGGGGAAGAAATTAAATCATTAGCAGTTGATTTAATTATTTCTGAAAAAACAATCGTAGGTAATTTAGTGGGAACGTGGTCTGAATTATATGAATTGATGGAGTTAGCTGATCGAGGAAAAGTGAAGCTATCCATGCAAGAATATAAATTAGACGATGCTAATAAAGCGCTCCATGATCTTAACGACGGTAAAGTTAAGGGACGAGCTGTTTTAGTTCCGTAATTAAGTAAAGGAAGAGAGAGGTAATAATGAAACTAATGAAAACTTGCTTGACGGCTATTATATCAAGTTTAATGATATTTAGTCCTATGGCATATGCTGATAAGTGGAGCGATCAGTTTCCACATATCAAAGCTACAGGAGATATTCCTGGTGACTGTTCTTATGAGAAGATGTCTAAGAAAAATTACAAAGGAAAAACTCTTAAAATAAACACTCACGCAATTCCAGTAATGGGAGAGCCAACAGCTTTACATGCTGAACAGTTTGAGAAATTAACTGGCGCAAAAGTTGAAGTTACACATACACCAGCAGGTGATTTGTACTCAAAAGCAATGGTTCCTTTCCAAGCTGGACAAGCTCCTTACGATGTTGTGTTTGGATTTTCTAACTTCATCAATGACTGGAAAAGATATTTAGCACCAGTTCCTAAGAAGTATATGAACTCACCTGAGATGAAAGACGTAACTAAATCTCATATGGGTGTATCATCTTGGGATGGAACTATGTACCAATACCCAGTTGATGGTGACAGACATTATCTAAAATACAGAAAAGATGTCATTGATAATCCAGAAATGCAGAAGAAATATAAAGCTGACACAGGTAATGAGTTAAGAGTTCCAAGAACTTGGAAAGAATACGCTCAAATGGCTAAATATTTCAATGATTGGGATTGGGATGGAGATGGTGAAAAAGAATATGGTTCAGCTGAAGTTATGAAAAAAGATGACTTAATGTTTGCAGCTTTTTTCAGCAGATCAGTTGCTTATGCTAAAAACCCTAGAACTCCAGGTGGTTTCTTTTTTGATTTAGAAACTATGAAGCCAAACATCAATAACCCAGGATTTGTTGAAGCATTAACTGATTGGGTTGAAGCTACTAAATATGTTCCTCCAGGAGGAACTAACTTTGGTCTAGGTGATGAAATCGGATCATTTGGTGGTGGACAAACTTTATTTAGTTTCTCTTGGGACGATGCATTTATTGCAGCAATGCAAGATGATAGCCCAATTAAAAATAAAGTTGGTGCAGCTCCACTTCCAGGCGCTGATAGAGTTTGGAACAGAGTATCTAATAGCTGGGAAAACCAATACAACCAGGCTCCTTACATTGTTTGGGGTTGGGCTGTAGGTGTTGCTAAGAAAAGTAAAGTAAAAGATATGGCATTTGATTATCTTTGCTTCTTTTCTAATGGTGCAAACCACCAAGCTGATTTAGCTATTGGTAGATTTGGTGTTAACCCATTTAAAAACTCAGACTTTGACCCTAACATCTATATCAATAGTATGGGTTGGGATCCTGAGATTGCTAACAGTTACACTCAAACACTTTTAGATATGGAAAAAAGTAATAACAGAGTTTTCCCTCTAAGAGTTCCAGGTGTATTTGAATTTACAAGTGCTGTTGCTACAGGAACTTCAAAAGCTTTAGCAGGACAATTATCTCCTCAAGAAGCTTTAGACGAAGTTGCTAAAGAGTGGGAAGCAATTGTAAGCAGAGTAGGTAAAAAAGCAGTTCAAGATGCCTATGCTGTTGGTGTCAAAATGGAAGACAACAAGCTATAATTTAAAAATACTTTATGTGGCCATTAATTTAAATGGCCACATATTACAAAAATAATATAATCCTTTTTATATAAATGAATTTTAAGCATAAATATTTCTTTCTGTTTCCAGGTTTATTTGTGTTGATAGGAATATTAATTTTTCCAATTATTTTCGTAGTTAGATTAAGTTTGTCAGGATGGAATAGTTATAATCCTGGTTTAGATTACATAGGTTTAGAAAATTACATAAGATTATTTACTGATGATCCAAGATTCTGGGAATCATTTTTTAGATTGAGTTTTTTATCAGTTACAACAGTTATTTTACAATATGTGATTGGTTTTGCATTGGCACATATGGTTTGGAAAGATATTAAATTTAAAAGATTTTTTAGAGTTCTTTTTTTAGTTCCAATGATGACAACCCCAGTGATTATGACAGTTATTTGGAGAACTTTTTTTCATGAATCTTTAGGACCGGTAAATGATTTGTTATCAGTTTTTGGGGTAGCTCCCAAGTGGTTGACAGATCCTGTTATTGCAAAATTTACAGTTATTATAGTTGAGGTATGGCAATGGGCATCAAAGATTATGGATACAGTTTATGTATTGACTTCAGGTGGACCAGGTACCTCTACAGAAACTTCAAGTTTTTATATCTTTATTAAAGGACTGAGAGAATTTCAGATGGGTTATGCAGCGTCGATGTCATTTACTTACTTAATAATTATGATCATAAGTCTAACTATTATAGCAAAAGTATTAACTAAAGTTTTATTAAAAGAATAGATAATGAACAAACTATATATTTTTTTGAAATATTTTTTTATTGTCGTTTGGACAGTATTTGTAGTTGCTCCTTTTCTTTGGGCTTTAACAACATCCTTTAAAGACTTTCAGTCTGTTAATGGTGGAGTAACATATATTCCATGGGTAGATTTTGAACCTAATTTAGAAGGGTGGAAAGTTTTAATTAAATCACCAGCTAAAGGTGGTGTAGATATAATTGAACCTTATTTTAATAGTTTGTTTGTAACTTGTACTGCAAGTTTAATTAGCATTATTCTTGGAACATTGTCTGCTTATGCATTATCAAGATACACATTTAAGGCGGGTTTTGTAAAAAATAACGACATTACTTTTTTCTTTATCTCACAAAGAATTATGCCACCGATTGTTTTATCAATTCCATTTTTTTTATTTTTAAGTTCAATAAATTTATTAGATAGTCTGACTGGGCTAATTGTTGTTTATATTGTTTTATTAATGCCAATAGCAGTTTGGATTATGGTCGACTTTTTTAATAAAGTGCCAAGAGAAATTGACGAGACAGCTTTAATTGATGGCTGTAATCCTTATCAAGCATTTTTAAAAGTGGTTTTACCAAATTCAATACCTGGTTTAATTGTAGCAGGAATGTTTTGTATAATTTTTGGATGGATTGATTTTTTCTTTGCTTTTATTTTAACATTTACAGAGGTGCAGTTATTACCTGTTAAAATAGTTGCATTAAATTCATCAGTAACTCCTTGGTGGAGTTTATCAGCATCAGCTTTAGTTTCAGTAGCACCATTAATTATTGTTGCGTTCATAGGTGAAAGATATTTATCAAAAGGAAATTTATCAGGAGCTATCAAATAATGGATTTAGTTGCTAATAATTTGTCTTATAAACCTGATGACCAATATCATTTAAACGAAGTATCTTTTAATTTTAAAGAAGGAAATCTCTATACAATTCTAGGAAGAACGTTATCAGGAAAAACAACTCTACTAAAAACAATAGCTGGTCTTTTAACACCAGATAGTGGTGAAATTGAATTTGATGGTAAAAATTTTTTAAAAATTCCTGTCTGGGAAAGAAATGTAGCAATGGTTTATCAGCAATTTATAAACTATCCTCATTTAAATGTTTTTGAAAACATAGCCTTTCCTTTGAAACAAAGAAAAATAGATCAAAGTGTTATTAATGAAAAAGTAATGGATGCCTTAAAGTCTGTAGGCTTGTTGGGTTATGAAAAAAGAAAGATTCAAGAGCTTTCTGGAGGGCAACAACAAAGGGTTTCGCTTGCAAGATCTCTAGTCAAAAACGCTAAAATATTATTGCTAGATGAGCCTCTAGTAAACTTAGACTACAAATTGAGAGAGCAACTTAGAGAAGAATTTAAAAATTTATTTTCTAAAGGGTTAGCAGATGAAACAATATTAATTTATTCAACTACTGATCCAAGGGAAACTATGGAATTAAATGGTGAAGTTATTGTTTTAGATGAAGGCAAGGTCTTACAAGTTGGTCCAGCAAAAGAAATATTTGAAAACCCCAATTCTTTAAAAGTTGCAGAAATTTCTAA
>LUMU01000469.1_pt1 | contig 11137 bp, 15 predicted proteins | sample 729751 | NCBI WGS metagenome assembly LUMU01 (sample SAMN03860300, study PRJNA289734) | marine metagenome | biome: seawater column; feature: ocean; material: water; isolation source: Red Sea water column Station 192 - depth 100m | place: Saudi Arabia: Red Sea | collected 2011-10-15 | depth 100 m
CTTGATATACAACTTCTAAGTTTTGAACAGATAACATTTACCTTTTAACTTTAAGGAAACGTAAAACATTTTTCAACTTATAGATAATTTAAAGCAACAAACATTGAAACCTTTTAAAAAAATTGTTTTGAAATATTGGTTAGAATCTTTCCATATTTAATATGAATGTATGGAAGAAGATAATTATTCGCAACAAGAATTGTTTGAACAGAGAAAATATATTTCTGATCTGATTGAAGAAAAAACTGAAAAGAAAAAAAGCTCATTAAATGTCGTAATCGGTTCTGCTCTTCTTTCGAGTGGTATTGTTTTAGGATTTTTATTTCTATTTGGTCTTTTTGAAGAAGAAGAAATTGTTTTACCAGAGCCAATAACAATTACTGAGACTGTTAAAGAAAAAGAATTAGTAATCCCAAGAGTGGATTCGACTGAGGTTGTTTCAATAGCTGAATTGGCAACAAAAACAATTGTTCAAGTTCAAGTGGGGACACTGTCTGATGATGGAGAGTTTTTATCAGCTGGTGGAGGTTCAGGGGTTGTAATTACTGATGATGGTCTAATAATGACAAATCACCATGTTATCGACAATTCCACAGAGGTTAGAGTTATTTTTGAAGATGGACGAATGTACGAAGCAAATATAATTGGTTCTGACAGATTGACTGACATTGGGCTTGTAAAAATAACAGCTTCAAATTTAATACCTATTGCAATTGGTAATAGCGATAAAATGCTAGTTGGTGATTTAGCAGTTGCTATTGGACATCCTCTTACACTCGGTGCCGCACCAACAGTGACAACAGGTGTTGTTTCTGCTCTTGAGAGAAGGTTAGATGTTGGTGGTGATGTAATGGGGACTTCAGTAACTTTATTTGGGCTTATACAAACTGATGCACCTATTACTAGAGGTTCTAGTGGAGGTGCACTAATTAATAAAAATGGAGAATTAATTGGCATTACCACTGCAATCGCAACAGCTGATGTTGGTGCTGAGGGATTAGGCTTTGCTGTGCCAGTAAACCTTGCTTTAAACATTGCAGAAGGTTTGATAAAAGATGGAAAAATACTTCATGCTTTCCTCGGAATTCTAGGAGCTCAGCATTTTGATATTGCAGAAGATGGTGCAAGAGTATTTTCTGGGGTATTTATACAAGAACTTTATGGTCCAGGCGGTGAAATATTTGCTATAGGAAAAGCTGGAGCACAACCAGGTGATATTATAAAAAAAATAAATGGTGAAACAGTAAAAACACTTGATGGTTTGATAACTGTTTTAAGAACAAAAAGAGCAGGTGAGCAAGTGGAGATTGAAATACTTAGAGAATCACAAGTAATTACACTTGTTTTTGAATTAGATTTACGTCCATCCGATGTTTAATGTCTGACGATCTTTTTTCCCAATTATTTAATCTTTTCAATAATGATGATGGCGATGTAAATTGGCAGCTAGCTGAACAAATTAACCGAACTTCAAATGTTTGAGGGTTTACCTGCTGGAATTGGAGGTGCTCAATCATCATTAATAGGAATGCAATTAGGTAACATTGCAGGATTTTTGAGCAAGAATACTTGGGGTCTTAGCCATTATGGAATTATTCTTCCAAGAAATAGTGCTCTTGCGATAAATAAAAATAATTTTGATTTAAGAATAAGTCAGTTTTCGATCGATGAAAAAGAGGCAACAATTGCATTGATGCTTCTAGAATATATAACTCTGACTCTTGGTGAGCACACAGCTCCATTCAATTACTTGATAAAACAAATGAAAAAAAGTAACGAAGAACTTTTAGCAAACATAAAAGATATTGAACCAAATTTTGACCCAAGTAATTTTTCTAATCCTCAAGACCTCATGAGTAACATACCTGAGTTGAACAACTTTGATATTGACTCCATGCTCGATGTTATTTTTGCACCTCTTAGTTTTTATAGATCAGTCATTAAGCACTCTGCGAAAAATTCAATTGACTTTATAGATCCGAGTGTGATTGATCTAGTTATGGACCTAGGCCTCGTTTCCAACCAAGGACCTGGAAGTGACTTCGAATTAAAAATTTCTAAATACGATGAAAGATCAGATTCTTTTATCTCATTCCTTGAAGATTCCAAAAATGAACTTAGCCTAAATGAAATTATTTCGGACATGAACCTTATTCCATCAGTTGATGAATTAGAAGATCCAATTTCTTGGGCAGCTAGAACTTCATTGCCGCCTATTTAATTTTAAATTCGCTATCATAAATTTATTAAGAAAGGATAAATAAAATGTGGAAAATAATAACATTTGATACGAAAGAACAACGCAACAAATGGCTAGAAAAAAACGGCTGCAAATTTCAAATAGAAGAAATATTTATTAATAATGGGTATGGATTCGAGTATAAAAAATTAATCAAAATGCCTCATGGTGAAGTAGCCAAGAAATTTGGTTGTTTTCATGATGGTGCCGGTATTTCTTTAAGGTATACATATATAACAGATGAAGAAAACACTATTACTGAAATAATAAAAAGCGATGAAATTGGTGTTGAAAGAGACTTCAGCGAATATTCTGAAAGCTTTAGTATCTAGCCTACGTCTCTGATATCAAATTCTGCAGCACGTTGTCTTTTAATTCTTCTACGCTCACGTTCTGATAGACCACCCCAAATTCCGAATTTTTCAGAGTTCTCTATTGCATACTCTAAGCATTGATCTTGGACGGTGCATGCTCTACAAATTGCTTTAGCTTTTCTAGTAGAAGCTCCTCTTTCCGGAAAAAATAAATCTGCATCTGCCCCTTTACAATTTGCCTCTTCTGTCCATGATGGCATTCCGCCGATTAATTCTTCTACTATTGATTGCTCCACCCGTACTCCTTAAAGTAAATTACATATGTGTAATTTATTACGGGAACATAAAAATGTCAAGAGGTGAATTGTCTAATTAATTTATAGTTATTTTTCCAATGTAGGATAATTAAATATGGCTTATCAGGAAATAGTTTCTACTGGTTCTGTTTATAAAGGCAGGACTAGCATGTGGTTATATCTTTTTCATCGAATCACTGGTGTTGCGCTATTTGGTTATTTACTTTTACATATTATTTCTACCGCATTAATCCTTGCGGGTCCCGAAATATATGAAGGTGCAGAAGCAATATACAAAAACTTTTATTTCAGACTCGGCGAGGTTGGTTTAATGGCTGCAGTATTAGCCCATGCAATAAATGGGTTAAGAATCATCGCAGTTGATCTTTGGAAAAAAGGATCAGATTATCAAAAATCTCTTAACGTTGTTGCACTGCTAATTTTTATTGGAATTTTTGTTCCAACAACTTATAAAATGATAACTTCATATTTTGATATTTGTATTGAAAAAAGTTCACCTGGAACAACGGTTGTTGACTGTATGGTAAGACCATTACCAGATTGGAAATCATAATGCAGAATACAACTAGAACTGATTGGGGAAGAAGACAACCGCCTATTGGTGGAAGCAATTTTGAATTATATGCATGGTTTTTCATGAGAGTAAGTGGTTTATTTCTGGTTTTATTAGCTGCTGGACATATGTTTATTATGCATGTATTTAATGATACGCTTAATCTTGATTATGAATTTGTTGCTGCCAGATGGGATACCCCTTATTGGAGAACTTTTGATTGGCTTTTGCTGGCTCTAAGTATTCTTCATGGAACAAATGGATTAAGGATAGTTATGCATGACAATATAGCAAACAAACTTCACAGAAGTCTTGCTTTATATAGTTTATATTTTGTATCAACAGCGTTTTTTATATTAGGTACATACGTGTTGGTAGCATTTGTGAGGCAAGCATGAAAATAATCAAGCACTCTTTTGATGGAGTAATCGTTGGTGCTGGTGGAGCAGGTCTTAGAGCTGCAATTGAAGCAGCACCCCATATGAAGTTAGCTGTAATAACAAAACTATATCCAACAAGATCGCACACTGGTGCAGCCCAAGGTGGTATGAGTGCAGCATTAGCAAATGTAGAAGAAGATAATTGGAACTGGCATGCATTTGATACAGTCAAAGGATCAGACTACTTAGCAGATCAACCAGCTGTAGATATTTTGTGCAAAGAAGCAATTGACTCTGTAGTTGAGTTGGAACATTGGGGACTACCATTTAGTAGATTAGAAAATGGAAAGATTGCTCAAAGAAGATTTGGAGGACATACTGTTAAAGAAGGTGAGGCACCAGCTTTTAGAGCCTGCTATGCAGCAGACAGAACTGGTCATGCAATTCTTCATACATTGTATGGTCAAGCACTTAAACATAATACAGAATTTTTTATTGAATATTTTGCATTAGACTTAATTATGAAAGATGGACAATGCAAAGGTTTAATTGCTTGGTGGTTTTGGAAAAATATACAAGGTTAGTTCCAATGCCCACTCGTTAACAGGTGATGGTCCGGGAATTTTATATCAAAAAGGCATACCTTTAGAAGACATGGAGTTCTACCAGTTTCACCCAACAGGAATATACCGTCTTGGAATACTATTGTCAGAAGCTGCGAGAGGTGAGGGTGGAATTTTAAGAAATAAAGACGGTGAAAGGTTTATGGAAAGATATGCTCCATCAATTAAAGATCTCGCACCAAGAGATATGGTATCAAGAGCTATCGCAACTGAGATAAGTGAAGGTAACGGAGCAGGACCAAACAATGATTTCGTATATTTAGATTTAACACATTTGGGAGCAGAAACAATAAAACAGAAATTGCCTGATATAACAGATTTCGTTAGGACATATGTGAAAATTGAACCAATAGATGAGCCAATTCCAGTTCAACCAACAGCTCATTACGCTATGGGAGGTATTCCTACTGATGTAGATGCGAGAGTTTTAAGCGATGCTCAAGGAACAATCCTTCCAGGTGTATATTCAGCGGGAGAATCTGCCTGTGTAAGCGTTCATGGTGCAAATAGATTAGGCACTAATTCCCTACTAGATATAGTGGTTTTTGGTAAAAGAGCAGGTCAAAGCATGGTTGACTATGTTTCTTCTACAAAACCATTTTCTTTATCTGAAAATGCTGGCGAAGACCTAAAAAATAAGATAAGTAACTTTATTGATAAAGAACATGATCCTAATTTTTCAGTAGCAAAAATAAGAGAAGAGCTTCAAGATTCAATGGAAGAAAATGCCAAAATTTTTAGATCTGAAGAAAGTTTAACAAAACAGACTGAAATTTTGTCAGACTTAAGAGATAGATATCAAAATGTTACTATTTCTGACAAAGGAAAAGTTTTTAATACAGAGTTGTTAGAAGCAATTGAGCTTGAGTACTTATTAGATATGTCAGACACAACTGTTGCTAGCGCTTTGGAAAGAAAAGAAAGTCGTGGAGCACATTCAAGAGTAGATCATGTTGAAAGAGACGATTCAAATTGGTTAAAACATTCATTCGCATTTAAGAATGGTGACTCAGTTAAACTTGATTATAAAGATGTTGAGCTTGGTAACTATGAACCAAAAGAAAGAAAATATTAATGGATGTAAAACTTAGAATTCTTAGATTCAATCCTGAAACCGATAGAAAAGGCCATTGGGAAGAATACAACATCGAAGCAGATCCTGATGAGAGAATCTTAGATCTTCTTCACAAAGTTAAATGGTTTGATGATGGTAGTCTCGCTTTTAGAAGATCATGTGCTCATGGAGTATGTGGTTCTGATGCGATGGTTGTTAATGGAGAAAATATGCTTGCTTGCCAAGTCTTAGTTAAGGAAGTTAGCAATCCAATAAAAATTGAGCCAATTAGAGGCCTTCCTGTCATAAAAGATTTAGTTGTTGATATGGAAACATTCTTTGAATCTTACAAAAAAGTTATGCCTTATCTTGTAAATGATGAAGAGCCCGGAGAAAGAGAAAGATTACAATCTCCAGAAGATAGAGATAAGTTTGAAGATACTACAAAATGTATTCTCTGTGCAGCCTGTACAACTAGTTGTCCGGTTTTTTGGACTGCGGATACTTATGTTGGCCCAGCAGCAATTGTTAATGCACATAGATTTGTATTTGATTCAAGAGACAATGCCTCAAAACAAAGATTAGAAATACTTAAAGATGTGAATGGCGCTTTCAGGTGCAGAACAGCATTTAACTGTACTACAGCATGTCCTAGAGGCATACAAGTTACCAAAGCTATAGAAGACGTTAAAAGAGAAACATTAACAATTAATTGATAGAAGATACGCTAAGAAATTTTAAAGAAAAAATTGCTGACTATGAATACAAAACCGAGTTTATTTATTTTGAATTTACAGATTTAGAAAAAATATATTCACTAAACAACTGTTCTGAAATTGAAAATATTAACGATGAATATTTTCTAAAATTTAAAATGTCTTCTGTCGATCTTTACAAAATTGTAAATGCTGAAATACATCCAGAAGACCTTATGTTTGATAAAAAAATTAAAATATCTGGTGATATAAGTATTATTTCCTAAAAAGAAAAGACGGCTTTTGCCGTCTTTTCAAATTTAACTAAAAGAACTTTAATTTAAAGCGTCTTTTAATCCTTTTGCAGCTTTAAAAGCTGGGGCATTTTTCGCAGCAATTTGGATTGTTTCACCTGTTGCTGGATTTCTACCTTGTCTTGCAGCCCTGTATCTGGATTCAAATGTACCAAAACCGGCAACGCTTACTTTAACGCCGTCTTTCATACCACCTGTGACTCCATCAAACACGGCTTCTACTGCTTTTTTAGCGTCTGCTTGTGACAACCCTACTGCAGCTGCAACAGCACTTGCTAAATCATCTTTATTCATTAGAATCCGCTTTCTTTATTGAGTTTTTTTTAAAACTCCCTATAAACATTATAGTTTTTTTAATTAATTTGTCTTAAAACCCTAAATTTATTGACTTTTTTTTATAAACTGCTGATTTTATTGAGTTTTTATGCTAATCATAAATTTTTGCTTAAAAAGCCCATTTTTATTGGGTTTTTAGATTATTTAGCTCTAAAACTTTTTGTTTTACTGAATCAGCAGCTGATTTTAAGTTTTCTAGCTCCTCAGTATTTAAATCAAGTTCTACAATTTCGGTTACGCCATCTTTACCTAATTTAGTTGGTACACCTAAGTAAACATCACTAATTCCATACTCTCCAGAAACCCAAGAACAAGAAGGTAAAACATTATTTGAATCTGAAATAATTGACTTAACCATCGTTGCAGCCGCCGAAGAAGGCGCAAAGTAAGCACTGCCTGTTTTTAATAATGCAACGATTTCCGCTCCTCCATCAGAAGTTCTTTTTACTAACTCTTCTATTTCATCATTTGTAAGTAGCTCAGTTAAAGGCTTACCATCAACTTTACACTGGGATGGTGCAGGCACCATAGTTTCACCATGACTACCCAGAGTCCAGGCTTCAACTTCCTTCATATTTACATTTAATTTCTCTGATATAAAATAAGCAAATCGAGATGAATCAAGAACCCCAGCTTGACCGATGACTCTACTTTTAGGTAGGCCAGACACATCAGAAACTAAAGTTGTCATTTGATCTAAAGGATTTGTAACAACAATTATTATTGGATTCTTTGAATGTTTCATAATGTTACTTGTTACCTCAGTTACAATATTTGCATTTACCTCTAATAAATCCATGCGCGACATTCCTGGCTTTCTTGGTAAGCCTGCAGTGATGACAACTACATCACTATCAGAAGTATCTTCATAATTATTAGTTCCAATAATTTTTGATGAGAATTTTTCTACAAATCTTGATTGATTCATGTCTAAAGCAAGACCTTGAGGAAGGCCTTCAACTATATCTGTCATAACAACCGTATCAGCTATATCATATTCTGCAACTCTAAGAGCTGTCATTGATCCATACTTTCCTGATCCAACTACTGTTACTTTTGTCATGACTTAAAAGCTTTCTATATTTTCAATTAAGGATTTAGCGAATTCTGATGAAGGAAGAGTTCTTGCATCAGATCTACCTCTCGCTAAGTCGTAGGTAACATTACCTTCACTTATTGATTTTTCCATAGCTTTAATTACTAGATCTGCAGCTTCATTCCAACCCATATACCTAAACATCATTTCACCTGAAAGTATTAGAGATCCAGGGTTAGCTTTGTCCTGTCCAGCATATTTTGGAGCTGTTCCATGAGTAGCTTCAAAAACTGATTTACCATTTTCATAATTTATATTTCCACCAGGACTTATTCCAATTCCTCCAATTTGAGCTGCTAGTGCATCGGATGCATAATCTCCATTAAGATTTGTGGTAGCAATCACATCAAATTCATGAGGCTTAATTAATATCTGCTGTAAAAAAGCATCTGCTATCACGTCCTGAACTAGAATCTTGTCTCCTGGTTCACCTTTACAATCTTCCCAAGATACTGCAACATCTGAAAATTCATTTTTAACTAATTCATAGCCCCAGCCTCGAAATGCTCCCTCGGTAAATTTCATGATGTTTCCTTTATGTACTATTGCTAGGTTTTTCTTTCCATTCTCTACTGCATAATTCAGTGCTGCTCTAATTAATCTCTCTGATGCAGTTTGGGAAATTGGTTTAATTCCAATACCGCTATCTTCTCTAATTTCCCATCCAAATTCAGACTTTAGAAAGTTATTTAATGTTTTGACTTCCTCAGAGCCCATCTCTAATTCTTTGCCTGAATAAACATCTTCTGTATTTTCTCTAAATAAAGCAATATCTACATCTCCTGGGTTCTTTGTTGGTGTTTCAACACCTTTAAACCACCTCAAAGGCCTTACACAGGCATAAAGGTCTAATTTTTGCCTTATTGAGACGTTTATAGATCTAATTCCACCTCCAACAGGAGTAGTTAAAGGTCCTTTAATTCCTATCCCATATTTATCAAACATTTCAATTGTTTTTTCAGGCAACCACTCATTTTCATTATCATATGCTTTTTGACCAGCTAAAACTTCCATCCATTCAATTTTTCTTTGATTGTTATAGGCTTTTTCAACAGCTGAATCAAATACTTTCTGAGAAGCAGGCCATATGTCTATACCTATTCCGTCACCTTCGATAAACGGAATTATAGGATTATCAGTATCAAAAGATTTTCTAGTATCAGAAATTGCTGCAGATAATTCTTCTCTATTTAAATTTTCTTTCAAATCAATTCCTTTATTGCTTGTCCAATCTTGGTAGGGTTGTTAACAACATTGACACCAGCGTTAGTAAGTGCTTCAATTTTAGCAGAGGCTGTACCCATATTTCCAGAAACAATTGCCCCAGCATGTCCCATTTTTTTTCCTGGTGGTGCGGTTACACCAGCAATGTAAGAAACTACTGGTTTACTAACTAGCTTACTTATGTATTCGGCTGCTTCTTCTTCAGCACTCCCACCTATCTCACCAATCATTACGATTGCTTCTGTCTGTTCATCTTTTTCAAATGCCTCTAAAACATCGATAAAGGACATTCCTGGCACAGGGTCACCGCCTATACCAATACACGTAGACTGTCCGATGTCTAATCTAGTTAACTCATGAACTGCTTGATAAGTTAAAGTTCCAGACCTTGAAACAACTCCTACATTTCCTTCTTTAGTTATTTCGTGTGGCATGATACCTACATTTGATTTTCCTGGGGAGATTAGTCCGGGACAATTAGGCCCCAATAATTGTGAAGTAGTATTTCTTTTAAGCAAATCATACATTCGTGCTTCATCTTTAGCAGGAATGCCTTCTGTAATGCAAACTATTAAATCACAACCAGCTTCACCTGCTTCAAGAACTGCATCCATTGCAAATGCAGGTGGTACAAAAGTCATAGCTGTATTAGCACCAGTTTCTTTTACAGCATCAACAACAGTATTAAAAATTGGAATACCTTCAACTTCTTCTCCACCTTTGCCTGGCCTTGTTCCTGCTACCACTTTTGTTCCATAGTCCCTGTTTCGCAAAGCATGAAACTTTCCTTCTCTACCTGTTAAGCCTTGAACAACAACTTTGGTTTCCTCATTTATAAATACTGCCATTATTTACCACCTTTGACGATTTGTGCCGTCTAATCTAACTATCAAAGGCCATTTAAGTGCTTTGCCTTTTGTTGCCTCAACAATTCCTTCAGCTACTAAATCGCATCTTGTAATGCCTCCGAAAATATTAATTAAAACACTTGTTACCTCTTCTTCTGATTCTAAAACTTCTAAAGCTGCTGTAACGGTTTCAGCTTTTGCTCCCCCTCCAATATCGCAAAAATTTGCCGCTTTTCCACCATGCTCAGCTACGACATCTAGAGTTGACATAACTAATCCTGCACCATTGCCAATAATTCCAACACTTCCATCCAACTTGATAAAATTTAAGCCTTTGCTTTTGGCAAACTTTTCGGATTCTGGAATGGGAATTTCTTCTTCATATTTTTTAAAATCATCATGTCGATAGATTGCATTCATATCTAGTGAAACTTTAGAATCTAGAGCAGAAACACCCTGATTTGTTATTGCTAATGGGTTTACTTCAACAAGATCACAGTCTCCTTCAGTAAAAAGCTTGTAAAGTTTAGAAATTATTTCATGTAATTCATCAATGTAATCAAGATTGAGATTTGCATCTTTTATTGCTTGTGTAATTATTTTACTTTCAAGTCCCAATGATGGAGATATATAAATTTTTATTAAGTCCTCTGGACTATTAGCTGCAACTTCTTCAATATCCATTCCACCTTTGGAGCTCAACATCATCAAATATTTCTTTTCAGATCTGTCCAATGTAAATGATATATAATATTCGCTTATGATTTCAGAAGCCTCCTCAATCAATAAGCTTTCAACTTTATGACCTTTAATGTCCATACCTAGAATTGCATCTATATGCTCTTCTAGTTCTTGATGATTTTTTGCAACTTTTATTCCACCTGCCTTTCCTCTTCCACCAACTTGGACTTGGGCTTTTACAACCAATGGAAAACTCAAACCATGATTTTCTGTTAAATCAGAAATAGAGTTTATAAAAATTGATTTGGGTGTTGTTATAGAATATTTTTTATATAAATCTTTGCCTTGATATTCAAATAGGTTCATAATCTTATAACAAGAATATAGATTACAAATGAAATGAAATTATGCTTCATATTTATTGAAATTTTATGGGTGCCCATTCTACATCAAGATACTTTAC
>LUMU01000333.1_pt1 | contig 11093 bp, 9 predicted proteins | sample 729751 | NCBI WGS metagenome assembly LUMU01 (sample SAMN03860300, study PRJNA289734) | marine metagenome | biome: seawater column; feature: ocean; material: water; isolation source: Red Sea water column Station 192 - depth 100m | place: Saudi Arabia: Red Sea | collected 2011-10-15 | depth 100 m
GCTCCGAGGAGCCGGCCGGCAGGAGGTAGCGGTGGGCCTGGGCGGGCTCGGCGCCGGTGTCGGGCGCGGTGGCCACCAGCCACAGCCCCGCCGACGACCCGCCCTTGACCTCGACGAGCACGGCGTCCGTGGCCGCGGAGGGGGCGACCCCCGGTGGGTCCTGGACCGCCACGGCGAGCCCCAGGCCGTCACCGGTGCAGGCGCTCCACCCGGTGTCGACGAGGGCGCCGGGGTCCGGGAGGGAGGCGGGGGCGTCGAGGATGCCGAGGTCGGCACCCACCGGCCGGGTCTCCAGCACGTCCTGGGCGACGATCCGCGGCTCGAGTCCCTCGGCGCCGAGGATCAGCTGCGCCGAGGTGATGTTGAGGACCGGTCGCAGCTCGGGCAGCTCGTCGTCGGCGAGGTCCTCGTCGAGGATGACGTAGGCGGCGCCGAGCTCCTTGCTGATCACCAGCCCCGGGGCGTCCCAGTCGCTGTCGGGACGGTCGGAGAAGACCCCCGTGATCGCGGCGGCCGCGACCAGCAGCACCGACAGGGCGACGCCGCCGACGATGGTGCGCCCCGGCCGGACGGGCTCGACCTCGCGGCCACCGGGGGCGCCGGAGACGAAGGCGGTGACCAGTCGCCGCCGGCTGAAGGCGTGCGCCTCGACCAGGTCGCGCTTGGTGGCCACGGGTCAGCCCACGATCGCGGCGAAGAGCCCGCAGGCGACGACGGCCAGGGGCAGCAGCGCGAGCAGGGCGACGGTCTCGGCGACGTCACCGAGCCTGCCCCGGCGCACCGAGGGCGGGGCGGGGACGAGGGTGAGCGCGAGCAGCACCCCGCCGGTCGCCGCGAGGACGACGGCCGTCGTCGGCCGCCAGTCCGGGTGGAGGACGAGGACCGCGGCTGCGGTCGAGACCAGCCCGAGGACACCGCTGAGGAGTCCCACGAGCACCTCGGTGCCGGTGCGGTACTGCCGCGTGCGCAGCATCAGCACGACCGCGCAGAGCAGCGCGAGCAGGGTGCCGGAGAGGCCGCGCCCCACCGCCAGCGGCGAGACCGTGACCAGCAGCAGGCCGACGGTGGCGCCGATGGCCAGCAGCGCCTCGTGCGCGAGCCGGGCGTCGGCACCGACCGCCGCGGCGTCGATCTCGTCGGGGTCGGCGGTGAGGTCGTCGAGGGAGTAGGCCTGCTCGACGCCGCGGCCGGTCAGGCTCAACGCCCACCAGGGGAAGACGCTGCCGAGCAGCACCAGGAGCACCAGCAGCGCGACGAGCACGACCGCCGGATCGAGGTCGGTGTCGGCCAGCACCAGCCCGGTGACCAGGAAGACGGCACCAGGCGGTCCAGGAGACCGCGACCGCCGCCTCCGGCTCGCCCTGGACCCGGGAGAGCACGACGGAGCCGGCGAGCAGCGTTGCGGCGACGAGGGCGGCGGCGGTGCCGGCGAGGGTGGAGTCGGTCTGCAGCAGCAGGCTGCCCGCGCCGAGGACGAGCAGCAGGCCCGCGGCTCCCAGCGCCGTACGCCGGCCCGAGGCCGGCGACCAGGGCCGCAGGTCGCGCTCCACGACGTCGGTCATCGCCTCGACCACGTCGTCGTAGACCCGGGGCGGCTCGGCGTCCACGCCGGCGCTCACGGTGAGCAGCGCCCCGTCCTCGACGCCCTGCAGCACCAGGCCGGCGTCGCCGGCGAGCCGGCGCCCGTCGGGGCCGGTGACGGTGTAGCCGCCGTGGACCGTGAGCGGGTCGAGCAGCCCCACGCTGCGGGCCAGCTCGGGCACCAGCTCGGCCACGGGGACCGCACCGGGGAGCACCAGGTCGACGCGCCGGCTCCCGGAGGCCACGGTGACCCGGACCAGGCCGGACAGGGGCGCGGGGCCGGCGCTGGGGGGCGCGGTGCTCATGGGTGGTCCTCCCGAGAGGGGTTGCCGGGGGTGGGGATCGGGGTCAGGGGCGGTGTGGTGCCGGGCTCCTACCCACGTCGAAGCGGCCCGTCCCCCCGGTCTGGACCGGGAGGGCGGGCCGACTCACGCGGGTGCGGCTCAGCCGCCGAAGAGGGCCGCGCCGCGCTGGTCGGCGGAGCGGTAGTCCTGGTTGGCGGTGGAGACCGCCACGCTGGTCTTGGCCAGCAGGTCCTTCATCTCGTTGATCGCCTGGTCCCACTGGGCCTTGGCCTGGGTGTAGGCCTGCTGGGCCGAGCCGGACCAGCCCGAGCCCTTGAGCTCCTTGAGGTCGTCCTCGAGGCGGTTCATCCGGTCCTCGATGGCCTTGACCCCGTTGGCCAGGTCGCCGGCCCCGATGTCGAGGCCGCCGTGGTTGACGCTGATGCCGTCGAACATGTCTGTCTCCTTCTCCTGTCCTGGCCCGGTCAGCGACCGTTGGGCAGGGCGCCCAGCGAGTTCTGGAGGGCGGTCATGGAGGACTGCTGCGCGTCGTCGGTCGACACGTTGTCCTTCTCGGTGGTGATGAGGTTCTGCTCGAACTCGTTGAGCGCGCTCACGATCTTCTGCTGCTTCTCGTTCCACGCCATCGCCAGCGTCTGGAACGCCGTCGAGCCCTGCCCGCCCCACTGGCTGCGGAGGGTCTCGACGTTGGTCATGAGCTGCTTGGAGATGCCGTCGAACTCCGCCTTGGCGTCGGCGACGAGTCCAGCGGCCCGCGACAGGGTCTTCTCGCCCTGTCCGTAGTCGGCTGCTGCCATGGGAACTGCTCCTTCCTCGGAGGCGACCCCGTCGCCCGAGATGTGGGTGTCGTCCGTCCCGCGGTGACCGGCGCGCCCCTGCGGGCCCGGCGCTGCGCGACGTCAGGGCGTGTACCCGGGTCTTTGCCCGCTAAACCAGCGCCTGCCCCGGCTGTGGAGAACCCCGACGGCCCCGTCGACGAGCGGTCGAGGAGCGGTCGACGAGCGGCCGCCGGACGGTCAGGCGGACGGTCAGGCGGATGCTCAGACGTCGGGGACGTTCTCCCACAGCAGCCGGAAGAGCCCGGTCGCCGGCACCAGCGCCGCCAGCGCGAACGCGCCCGCCAGCCCCTCGAGGACCTCCGCGCGGCGCGACCACCAGGCCGAGCGCCAGCCCCTGCCCGTGGCCACCGCGGCGGCCACCAGCGCGAGCCCGACGGCCACCGCGCTCGCGCCGACGAGCAGTCCGGCACCGGCCTGCAACGAGGCGGCCAGGTCGAGCAGGAGCGCCACCCAGACGCCCAGCCCGGCGAGCCGGAGCAGCGCCCGGGCGGCGCGGTGGCGGTAGCTGCGGGCGGCCAGGAGGAGGGCGGCGCCGCCCAGCAGCACCAGCGCCCTCGCACCCACCACGTCGGGGGTGTGGACGACCGCGGCGAGCAGCGCCGGGGCCACCACGACGACCACGGCGAGCACCGCGGCGGACGCGGCGGTGACCACCACCGCGCCGCGCGAGGCCACCTCGTCGACGAGGGCCGGTGGCACGACCGTGCGCCCGCGCCGCCCGACGGGTCGCTCGCGCGCGGACCAGGCGTTGACCGAGAGCCGCTCCAGGTCCACCAGCAGCTGGTCGGGGACGTCCACGGCCAGGCCGGGCACGAAGCGAGGGGCCAGCACCGCGAGCACCAGCAGCACCGACCACACCACCGGGGCGGGGGCGCCGACCAGCGCCCCGAGCGTGGTGAGCACGAAGAGCGTGGCGCCGACGACGGTCCAGACGCGCAGTGCCTCGGACGGACCCGGCGCGAGCACCCGGGCCAACACCACGGCGTACGCCGCTGCGCCGGCGTAGACCGGGGCCAGCAGGGCCCGGTGGGGGACCGAGCGGCCCGGCAGCGCCGCGACCAGCGCAGCGAGCACCAGGAGCGTCACGGTGGCGGTGCGTGCCCCGCCCTCGGACGCGGCTCCGGCCCAGCCCGCCAGCACGCCGAGCAGGGCGGCGAGCCCCAGCAGCAGGCCTCCCAGCAGGCCCGGTGCAGGTCCGGGCAGGGGGCCCGGGCCGACCCCGTCGGACGGGACGCCGGGTGGAGCGGGGAGCTCGGCCGAGGTCGCCAGCGCCCCCACCGGCGCCGGCTCGACCGCCACCAGCAGGGCGCCGGCACCGACCCCCGCCTCCTTCAGCGACCGCGAGGGGTCCAGCGGGCCGGTCGAGCCGCCCGCGAGGTCGGGGGCGACCGGGAGGCCGAGCTGCGCGGCGTACTCCGCCGCCACGTCGGCGACGGTCGCGCCGGCGGGGACCACGAGGTCGACCACGCCGCGGGGGCCGTGCACGCTGAGGGCGAGGACGTCGCCCGCACCTGCCGCCACTGCACCTCCCGATCGGTTTCGCCGCGCTGGGTGAAGGGTAGTCGCTCGCCGTGACGACGACCCTGCGCGGACAGCGCCTCGAGGCACCCGAGATGCCCTCGGGTGAGCTCCGACTCCAGGCGCCGCCGGAGCTCGACCGCTCCGAGGGCGCGTCGGGCGTCATGATGAACGCGATCCCGATGCTCGGCAGCCTCGGGTCGATCGTCCTGGTCGCCTCGATGGGCGCCGGCGGCGGGGGCGGTCGTTCCTACATCGCGGCGGGCATGTTCCTCTTCGCCACGCTCGGCTTCATCGTCGTGCAGATCGACCGGCAGCGGAAGCAGCGTGCGCAGTCGGTGACCGGCTCGCGCACCGAGTACCTCCGCTACCTCTCCTCGGTCCGGACGGTGGCCCGTGAGGCCGCCGCCCAGCAGCGCCGCGCGCTGACCTGGCAGCACCCCGAGCCCGGCTCGCTGCCCGCCCTGGCCGAGGAGCGCAGCCGGGTGTGGGAGCGCGGCGCCGGCGACCCGACCTTCCTCCACGTCCGGTACGGCGTGTGCAGCCAGGAGCTCGCGCTGCGGCTCGTCCCGCCCGAGAGCGCCCCCATCGACCAGGTCGACCCGGCCGCCGCGTCGGCCCTGCACCGGCTGCTGGTCGTGCACCGCAACCAGCCCGACCTGCCGGCCTCGCTCGACCTGCGCGCCTTCGACCGGATCGAGGTGTGCGGCTCCGAGACCTCCGCCCGCGGCCTCGCCCGGGCCCTGGTGTGCTCGGCCACCGCCTTCCACTCCCCCGACCAGCTCGTGGTGGCGGTGCTGGCCGGTGAGCGCCAGCTGGCGCACTGGGACTGGGTGAAGTGGCTGCCGCACGCCCACTCCGCGCGGGTCACCGACGCCGTCGGCCCCCGACGGATGGTGGCCACCTCCCTCGACGAGCTCGCCGACCTGCTGCCCCCCGACCTGGCCGACCGGCCCCGCTTCGGCGCCGACGAGCGTCCCGCGGTGCCGCACGTCCTGCTGCTGCTCGACGGCGCCGACCTCCCCCCGGGCAACCACGTCGTCCCGCCCGACGGGCTGCACGGCGTCACCGTCGTGGACCTGCCGTCCCGCTGGGACGAGCTCGAGGACGCCACCCGGCTGCGGCTGGCGATCCTCGACGACCCCGCCGCCGTCGCGAGCGCCCCGACCCCGGTCGCGACCGGGGACGCCCGAGCCAGCGGCACGGTCGCCCTCGAGGCGGTCCGGGTCCGTGAGCAGCCGGTGCGCGCCCGCGGCGACCAGTGCGACCTGGCGACCGCGGAGGCCTTCGCCCGGCGGCTGACGGCGCTGCACACCGTGACGGCCGGCTCCGGCGTACCCGACGAGGCGGCGCCGCTGGAGCTCTCCGGCAGCACCGACTTCATGGACCTGCTCGGCCTCGGTGACGTGCACGCCTTCGACGCCGACGCCGCGTGGCGCCCGCGGCCGGCACGCGACCGGCTGCGGGTGCCGATCGGGGTCGGCGAGGGCGGCGCCCCTGCCCACCTCGACCTCAAGGAGTCCGCCCAGCAGGGCATGGGCCCGCACGGCCTCGTGATCGGCGCGACCGGCTCGGGCAAGTCGGAGTTCCTGCGCACGCTGGTGCTCGGGCTGGCGATGACGCACTCGCCCGAGCAGCTCAACATGGTGCTGGTCGACTTCAAGGGCGGCGCGACCTTCGCCGGGATGTCCGACATGCCGCACGTCTCGGCGGTCATCACCAACCTCTCCCAGGAGCTCACGCTCGTGGACCGCATGCAGGACGCGCTGTCCGGGGAGATGGTGCGTCGCCAGGAGCTGCTGCGCGAGGCCGGCAACTTCGCCTCGGTGCGCGACTACGAGAAGGCACGCACCGCCGGCGAGGACCTCGCCCCCCTGCCCTCCTTGTTCGTCGTGGTCGACGAGTTCTCCGAGATGCTCAGCGCCAAGCCGGAGTTCATCGACCTCTTCGTCGCCATCGGCCGCCTGGGCCGGTCGCTGGGCATCCACCTGCTGCTCGCCAGCCAGCGCCTGGAGGAGGGCCGGCTGCGCGGCCTGGAGTCGCACCTGTCCTACCGCGTGGGACTGCGCACCTTCAGCGCCCAGGAGTCCCGGGCCGTGCTCGGGGTGCCCGACGCCTACGAGCTGCCGGCCGTGCCCGGTCTGGGCTACCTCAAGCCCGACCCGACCACGATGCAGCGGTTCAAGGCCGCCTACGTCTCCGGGCCGCCCAGCGGCCGCGCTCCGGTGCGTCGCGACGAGGGCGGCCACGTCCGCGGCATCCTCCCCTTCACCGTCGCCTCGGTCCGCCCGCTCGAGCAGGAGCCCGACACCGCCCCCGAGCCGGGCGCCCCGCAGCCGGTCAGCGACACCTCGCTTCTCGACCTCGCCGTACGCCGGATGGCCGGTCGTGGCCCGGCCGCGCATCAGGTCTGGCTGCCGCCGCTGGAGGAGCCCGACACGCTCGACGGGCTGTTCGGCGACCTGGTCGAGGACCCGGCGCTGGGCCTGCACTCCCCGTCCTGGCGCGCCCTCGGCGGGCTCACCGTGCCGCTCGGCACGGTGGACCGTCCCCGCGAGCAGCGCCGCGACACCCTGACCGTCGACCTGTCCGGGGCCGCCGGTCACGTGGCGGTCGTGGGCGGCCCGCGCAGCGGCAAGTCGACGCTGCTGCGCACCATCGTGGCCAGCGCGTCGCTGGTGACGACGCCACAGGAGTCGCAGTTCTTCGTCCTCGACTTCGGCGGCGGCACGTTCGCTCCCCTGGCCGACTTCCCGCACGTCGCCGGTGTGGGCACCCGCTCCGAGCCCGACGTGGTCCGTCGCATCCTCGCCGAGGTCACCGGTGTGGTCGACCGGCGTGAGGCCTACTTCCGCGAGCAGGGCATCGACTCGATCGAGACCTACCGGGCACGGCGGCGCCGAGCCGCGGCCGACGACGGGTTCGGCGACGTGTTCCTCGTCGTCGACGGCTGGTCGACGCTGCGCGCCGACTTCGACGACCTGGAGATGGAGATCCAGCAGCTCGCCGGGCGCGGCCTCACCTTCGGCCTGCACGTCGTGGCGGGCGCGGCCCGCTGGTCGGACTTCCGCGCCGCCATGCGCGACGTCTTCGGCACCCGGCTCGAGCTGCGCCTCGGCGACCACATCGACTCCGAGATCGACCGCAGGCTCGCCGCGCTCGTGCCCACCGGCCGTCCGGGCCGCGGCCTCGTGCAGTCCAAGCTGCACTTCCTCGGCGCCCTTCCGCGCATCGACGCCGCCCCGACCGGCCACGACCTCGGCGACGGCGTCGAGGACCTCGTGCGGCGGGTGGGTGCCGCGTGGCGGGGGCCGGCCGGCCCGAAGCTGCGGCTGCTGCCCGAGCGCATCGACCTCGACGACGTACGCCGGATGGCCGGCGCGGGCGAGAGCGCCGGAGCGGACGAGCCGGCCGGCGGGCCGCTGCTCCTCGGCGTGGACGAGCGCGAGCTGGCCCCGCTGGGGCTGGACGTCGACGCCGAGCCGCACCTGCTGGTCCTCGGCGACGGCCAGTCGGGCAAGAGCGCCCTGCTCCGCGCCTACGTCCAGGAGGTCGCCCGCACCCGTGGTGCCGCCGAGGCACAGGTGGTGGTCGTCGACTACCGGCGCTCCCTGCTCGGCGAGGTCCCCGAGGGGCACCTCCTGCAGTACCTCACCTCCGCGCAGCAGGCGACGCCCGCGCTGCGCGACCTCGCGGCCTACCTCGAGCAGCGCATCCCCGGCCCCGACGTCACCCCCGAGCAGCTGCGCAGCCGGTCGTGGTGGCAGGGGGCGGAGGTGTTCGTGGTCGTCGACGACTACGACCTCGTCGCCACCCAGCAGAGCTCGCCGCTGGCGCCCCTGCAGCCGCTGCTGGCCCAGGCCCGCGACGTCGGCCTGCACGTGGTCGTGGCCCGTCGCTCCGGCGGTGCCTCACGTGCCCTCTACGAGCCGGTGATCCAGACCCTGCGCGACCTCGCGATGCCCGGCCTGCTGCTCTCCGGCAGCCCCGACGAGGGTCCGCTGCTCGGCACCCTGCGCCCCACGCCCCTGCCGCCCGGACGCGGCCGGCTGGTCACCCGCGACCGCGGGGTCGAGACCGTGCAGGTGGCGTGGAGCGAGCCCACCGTCTGAGCCCACCGTCTGAGCCCACCGTCTGAGCCCACCGTGTGAAGCGCTGGACTCAGACGTGCGTGTGCTCGCCGGGGCCCTTGACGCTCAGTGACGGCAGGTCGGCGAGGTTGTACGTCGCCTCGTAGGTGCGGCGGTAGCCGGTGTGCGCGACCCGCCAGCCCTCCGGCGTACGTACGTAGCGGTCCTCGTAGAACGCCGCACCCTCGAGCATGAACCCGAACGCGGCGACGAGGACCTTGTCCTGGAGGTACCACCGCGCGGTCGCGGTGTCGCCGTCGATGGTGATCTCGGGGTGGTGGACCTGGTGGAGGGTGATCATCCCCTCGCCGAGGTTGGTGCGCATGTAGTCGACCAGCGCGGCCCGGTCGGCGAACTCCAGCCCGTTGTAGTCCGCGGTGGCCTCGGGCAGGAAGCACGCCTCGAAGTCGTCCCACTGCTTGGTGTCCAGGGTGCGCAGGTAGCGGTACTTCAGCGCCTTGACGTCCTCGTGGTCGCGCCACTCCGAGGACGCGCCCGAGGTAGAACCTGTTCCAGTTTCACTCACGGCGGCAGCGTACGCCGCTTGTCCAGTCGCACCGTGCGAGCCGGTCGTCCCCACTGACCGATCCCCAGCCCACACAGGGATTGGAGCGATCCACATCACATGGCGCACAACATCCCCGTAACCCGGCGTCAACCTCCGCGCGATCTGGCGGGCGCAGGCTGAGAGCACTGATCAATCTCCAGGACCCGAGGAGCACACCATGGCCGACACCACCCCCGTCACCGCCAGCACCACCGCCAGCACCGCCAACACCACCGACCTCAAGACCGCCGCCGACAAGCTCGGCGAGCAGCGCGCGGCCCTGCGCCTGCGCCACTCCCAGCGCCTCACCGCGCTCATGGAGACCCGCCGCGACCTGCGCGGCGTGCACGCGCTGGCCGACTTCGTCGACGACTCGGTGCGCTGGAGCGCCTGACGCGCTCCGCTCCCTCCTCCTGAGCACCACCCCCACGACAGCCGCCCACCCCCTCCGGTGGGCGGCTGTCGACGTCCCGGCCCCCCACTAGACTCGCGGCCGTGATCTTCAAGCGGGTCGGCGACGGACGCCCCTACCCCGAGCACGGACTCTCGTCCGGGGACTGGGCCGCGCTGCCCCCGCGCCAGGTGCGCCTCGACGAGCTGGTCACCACCAAGGACACGCTCTGGCTCGGCACCCTGCTCGACGAGGACTCCACGTTCTACGGGGACCTCTTCGCCCACGTGGTGGACTGGCACGGCGAGCTCTACCTCGAGGACGGCCTGCACCGCGCGCTGCGTGCGGCGCTGCAGCAGCGCCCCGTCCTCCACGCCCGGGTCCTCGACCACGCCGCCCACGGGAAGCGCACCGCATGATCGACCTGCCTGCCGGTCTCCGCACCGCCCTGACGCTCGGCGTCCTGGCGGTCCTGCTCCTGGTGATGCTCGCCTGGGGCTGGTCCAACGCCACCGCGCCGCTGCCGGGCCGCGGGGAGGCGGAGGACTCCGGGGTCTGCGAGCCGTGGACGGTCGTGGAGGGCGAGCGCCTGGACGCCTCGCAGGTCGAGGTCACCATCCTCAACGCGGGCAGCCGCGAGGGCCTGGCCGGCGCCGTGATGGACGGCTTCGTCGAGCGCGGCTTCCGCGAGGGCACCAGCAGCAACGCCCCGCGCGACACCGAGGTCGCCAAGGTGCAGGTGTGGGCCGCGGACAAGCGCGACCCGGCCGTCGTGCTGGTGCGCAGCGTGCTGCCCAAGCCCTCGCCGGTCCGCGAGGCTCCGGTCGACCTCGTCGACCTGCCCGGCGTGGTCGTGGTCGTCGGCAACGACTTCGGCGACCTGCGTCCCGGCCGCTCGTCGGTCACCGCCAAGCAGGAGGGCGCGGCCTGCGCGCCGTGAGCCCCGCCCCTGGCCCCGCCCCCGGCCGCGGTGGGCTCAGCGCACCGGACCGAGCCACTGGGCCAGTCGCCCGCCGCGACTGACCTGCCGCAGCCGCTTCTCGGTCTGCTCGCGCTGGCGGCGCGGGGTGACGACGAGCAGGTGGTCGCCGGCGTGCAGGACGGTACGCCGCTCGGGCACCAGCGTCTGGTCGTCTCGGATCACCAGCGACACCGACGCCCCCTGGGGCAGTCGCAGCTCGCCCACCTCGACCCCGTGCATCAGCGACCGTGGGCTGATCGTCACCTGCAGCAGGTCGGCGGCCACCCGCTCCAGCGGGGCCGCCTCGACATCGAGGTCGCGTGGCTCGGAGCGGCGCGCCACCCGCAGCACCCGTGCCGCCCACGGCAGCGTCGGACCGGTCAGCAGCGTGAACACCACGACCATCACGAAGACCAGGTCGAAGAGCCGCTCGCTGCCGTCGATCCCCTCGGCCATCGGGATCGTGGTGAGCACGATCGGCACCGCGCCGCGCAGCCCGGCCCAGGACAGGAAGGCCAGCTCGCGCCACGGCATCGGCTGCACCACGGCGCTCACCGCCACCGAGATCGGCCGCGCGACCAAGGTGAGGACCAGCCCGGCGGCCAGGGCTAGCCCGACCGTGGAGAGGGTGATCCGCCCCGGGGAGAGCAGCAGGCCCAGCATGACGAACAGCCCGATCTGGGCCAGCCAGGCCACGCCCTCGGCGAAGGAGCGGGTGGCGCCGCGGTGGGGCAGCTCGGAGTTCCCGAGCACCAGCGCCGCGACGTACACCGCGGCGAAGCCGGAGCCGTGCAGCGCGGAGGCGACGCCGTACCCGAGGA
>LUMU01000807.1_pt2 | contig 11048 bp, 11 predicted proteins | sample 729751 | NCBI WGS metagenome assembly LUMU01 (sample SAMN03860300, study PRJNA289734) | marine metagenome | biome: seawater column; feature: ocean; material: water; isolation source: Red Sea water column Station 192 - depth 100m | place: Saudi Arabia: Red Sea | collected 2011-10-15 | depth 100 m
CCATTAACGATACCTCTTTCATCGTCATTTAAAATATCTATTGCTAGACCATCTGTTGAAACATCAAGAATTGATGTAGCAAGTAGAGTTAAAAAAAATGTAATTCCTAGGAGTAATATATTGATCTCATCTTTGGAGAAAGTTGCTGCAATAAAAATAGTAAGACTCATAAAAAGAGTAGATAAAATAATCCAGGGCCTTCTTTTTCCCATATTTGAATCTGAGTAGTAATCAATAAAAGGAGCTATTAAAAATTTTAAAGACCAGGGTATGGATGCTATTGCTGTGATTAAAGCAATATCCTTAATCGTAAAACCGTTACCTGTTAACCAATCCTGTATTGAAAAATAAATTAGGCCTTGAGGTATTGCCTGAAGGAAATATAAAGAACATAAATAAGTTCTTTTATATTTTTGTATGCTTAGATTTAACAAAATCTATTTAATCCCTTTATTTTTGCTGTTCTTCTTGATCTTTGACTTTCTGAGAAATCTCCCTCTCAATACCTAATGCAAAATCAGAAACATATGGGTTGGTCAATCTCTCCTGACCAAAGGTTGATAATGGACCATGACCAGGAATAAATGTCATCTCATCACCTAGTGGCCATAATTCATTTACAATAGAGTTTACTAACTCTTCGTGATTACCTCTGGGTAAATCAGATCTACCAATTGATCCTTGGAAGATTACATCTCCAACGACTGCTAATTGGGATTGTTCATGAAAGAAAATAATATGACCAGGAGTATGACCTGGACAATGCCTGACACCGAGTATTTGATTGCCAACTTTAACCTCATCACCATTTTGTAGATATCTATCGGTTTTGAAAACTTTAGCACCGTGTAAGCCAAATTTTTCTCCCTGTTCAGCTAGACTTTCCATTAAGAATAGATCTTCTTTATGAGGGCCCTCGATTGGAACATTAAGAATCTGGGAAAGCTCATGTGCTCCTCCAGCATGATCAAGGTGAGCATGTGTTATTAATATTTTTTCAATTGATACTTTATGTTCTTCAACTGCTTTAAGAATATTATCAAGATCTCCACCTGGATCGAATATAGCTCCTTTAGATGTTTCTAAACACCAGACAATAGAGCAATTTTGCTGAAAAGGCGTAACTGGTACAACTATTGCCCTAATTGCTTTCTCTTGAGAATTTGTAGTCATGATTTAGGAGAAAATTTCCTTTAGAAAATTGTTCATTGCTTCCCACGATCTTCTATTTGCATTTTCATTGAATGCCATTCCATCTTCAGGAGCATTTGCTAAAGGGTTAGTGAAAGCATGAGATGTTCCTCCATAAGCATGAATCTGCCAATCTGCATTTGCTTTTGTTAATTCATCCGCTAGACCATTAACAGAATCATGTGGAACCATCGGATCATCATTTCCGTGTAAAGCTAAAATCTTTGAGGTAATTTTGTTTCCATCAGTGTTACCTGGAGAATTAAACAAACCATGAAAAGATACTACTCCTGCAATACTTGAACCTGTTCTTGCAAGATCCAGTACACATAAACCTCCAAAACAAAACCCAATTGCCGCTGATTTATCGGCACTAACCCCAACTGAATTTAAAGCTGTTTCGTGTGCTAAATTAATCCTTCGTTGAAGCATTTCACGATCATCTAGAACGACCTGCATCAGCTCCATATTTTCTTCCGGTGTAGAACCTGTTTTCCCATCTCCATACATATCAACGGCAAAACCAGAATAGCCTAGTTGATTCATTGATTTTGCTTTTTCTAGCGTAAAATCATCTCTTCCTGCATAGGTAGGGACAACAAGAACTATTGGACTATTTTCTGGGTTATCGGAAGGGAAAAGTATTCCCTCTAGCCTCGTATCATTATCGAAATAATCTATTTTTTTACTCATAATTCAGTCTCCAACTATTCAGGCATATTACCTGATACTACAGACATTGCATTGTCCACACGAAGTTGAGCTCCATTAACAAATTTTGACTCGTCTGATGCAAGATAGAGAGCTGCATGTGCAATATCCATAGGTTCTCCAACTTTGTTTGATTCAACTGGTGCGTCCTGAACACCAGTATTGCCAAATTTTTCTGCCATAAGAGCAGGAACACTTGCTACCATTGGAGTAGCTATTCCAGATGGATGAATTGTATTACACCTCACACCATTTTTAGCAAGACCACAATGGACAGCAACTGCGCGACTATATGCTTCAATTGCTCCTTTGGCAGCACAGTATGCCGCAACATAAGATTCACCTTGAACAGACGCAATTGAGCACATATTTACAATCGATCCACCCCCATTTTTAGCCATAACAGGTATTACATATTTGCAACCAAAAAAAGTACTGTCCATATGAACTGACATAGTAAATTTATATTCTTCAGTAGTCTGATTTTCTGGATCACCTGGCTTGACAATCCCAGCATTATTAACGAGCACATCTATTCGCCCATATTTTTTTTCAGTTTCATTTATTATCTCAATCCATCGATCTTCATCTGTAACATCATGGTGAAAAAATGTTCCGTTCAATTTATCTGCAAGTTCTTGACCTTCTTTTTCGGCAATATCAGTTAGAACTACTTTAGCTCCTTCTGATGCAAAAAGTTCGGCATCAGCGGCACCAAGCCCCATAGCTGCCCCAGTTATAATTGCAACTTTATTTTCAAGTCGTCCTGTCATTTTTTTCTCCTAATTTAATTAATCTTATTTTTGGTTTATGTATTTATCAACTATTTGATGTAAATGTCTTGCCCTAGATTCTTGATAATTTCCAAGAGTTTGAGCTCCCTTAGGGCTAGCTTTAAAACCCCTAGTTTGAGATAGAAGGTTATTAGTGTCTTGATCATATACTGCTCCGAGATAACCAGTCCCCTCACATAATGTGTAGCTATCATCGATATCCAGAATGTGAGGCTCTGGAGGAAGCGGATGATTTTCACCTTCTACTTTTGGCCTCAGAAATAAGAGATCAAAAATTGCATGATCAACACCATCTGGTCTAAATCTATAAACCATCGGCAGCTGAAGACCTGGGAAAAAGAAAGCATTAGGGAAAACAAAATATTCAATTGAGTCTATTGTTTCAGTAACAGTGAGATGTGAAAAATCTGATTTATATTTTTCCCCCATCTCCTCTTGTACAATTCTAGCATATACCTCTCGAGCAGTACTTCCTTCTGGAACTTTTACTGAACCAGTGTCATCACCAAGTTTTCTTCCTAATAAAATATCCAATATCTCTTGTTGACTTGGTCTATTCTCAACAATATGCGGACTGGTATATCCTATAGTATGAACAAATCGTGAAATGTGATCGCCAAAAATATCATAATCTGCATTTGCGTCACCAGCTGTATAAACTCCTTCTGAATGAGTTTCAAGAACATGATAAGCTTCTAAAAATGCTTCTGCTGCTGCTTTCCAGTTACAGGGAAGTTTTTTTGTAACATGAGTTTCAATATATCGATCTTCAAGATTCCAGTTTTTAAAATGCTCAGGTAAAACCCCTAGATAATCATTTAATGGTTTTGCATTTTGGTCAAAATTTATAAATACAAATCCTCCCCATGTATCACATTTTAATTCTGGAAGATTATATTCCTCTTTATTGACATGTGGAAAATCCCAATCACAAGGAAGATATTCTAATTTACCTGAAAGCGACCATGTCCATCCATGAAAAGGGCATTTAAGTTCTTTGCATACACCTGATGAACCAGATGGCTTTAATTGAGTTCCTCTATGAAGGCATGAATTGTAATAGGCTTTTATTTCATTATTTTCTGATCGAACAATTACCGCTGATAAATCAGCAACATCATAAACATAATAATCGCCTATTTCAGGTATATGATCTAAATGACAAGCCCACTGCCATACTTTAGACCACATTTTAGTATTTTCTTCCTCTGCAAAGTCTTTTGAAATATATCTTTCAAATGGAATATCAGCATCTCCGATAAACTCATATGATTCCTCAAGAATAGCATCAGGTGCTCCAGTACAGTCTCTACTCACTAATTCCTTAGTAGAAGGATGATCTGGACATCTTGCTTCACCAGGTTTGAGATTTTTAAGTTCACTCATTTAATTAAGCCCCCTAATGTCTTAAAAGACGATATATTAATATTTAGATATTCTAAATGCTATTATTTTTAAAATTATGATTTATTTAGGAAAAATCGTCAATATTCTTGTTTTTTTTCCAAAATAATAAATTTTACTTCAAATTAATTTTATTTATCTATAATGTCATAGGATTAATTCGGGGAAGTCTTGAAGAAATAGTTGTAACTGCAAGAAAAAGAGAGGAAAGTCTTTTAGATATTCCCGAATCTGTTGTTGCTATTTCAGGAGATACTATTACGCAACATAATATGAAAACTCTTGATAAGATTGGAATGACAGTTCCAAACTTTAATCTTAATACAAGAACTGATGGCTGGCCAAATGTAACAATGAGAGGTTTGGGAGCATTTAGTTTAACTCAAGGTGTCGGTTTTTATCTTGATGATATTCAACTTTTTGGTGATGCAACTTCACGATTTGGTGATTTAGATAGAATTGAAATCCTGAAGGGACCCCAAGGCGTATTATACGGTGGAAGTAATATTGGCGGTGCAATTAAATTTATAAGCACAAGACCATCGCCAGATGAAACATCAGGCCGATTAAAATTAATGGTTGGTGAACAAAATTCATTTGATATTGAAGGCTCTATAAATATTCCAATTGGAGATGATTGGGCAATAAGATTATTTGCTTTCTCAAGGGAAGATGATGGTTTTATGTATAATCCAAGTACAAATGATGACAGTGTAGCTGGTTATGAAGAAAGTGGAGGGCGACTATCAATAGCCGGACCAATTTCTGATAATCTTTCTCTTTATGCTTCTATAAGATCAAATCAATTTGATGGTCCAAACAATAACTGGGCATTAGAAAGAGGAACGCCTCCAAATTTCGAATATCCATTCATAAATGATATTGATACCCCATCAATATGATCTAATTGATTTATTCTTTTTCCATGCAATGGCAAATGGGACTTTATACATCAAATATGGAGTGGGTTGAAAGAGCCACAACAAGATTTGGCCCAGGCACAGTAATTTGTTTTTGTGATCTGACAGTACCAGCAAAGCAGGACGATACAGAAACAACACATCTGGCTGGTTTTGGTAACATAACTTATACAACCGGTCCTTGGGAAATTGGTTTAGGAGTAAGAATTGACTCTTGGGAAAGAGAAAAAGTTGTACCAGCTAATGTTACAGAAAGTGGTCTTCCGCATGCAAATAAGGTTGATGGTACTGAAGTTCTTCCAAGAGTTTCTATATCAAGAGCTCTTGAAAATGACTCAATGGTTTATTTGACGGTTTCTAAAGGTTATGAGCCAGGAGGTTTAAGACATGAGCCTGTTACATTTGATGATCAGGGCAATCCATCCTTATCAACATTTAATAAAGAAGAGGCCATACAATATGAACTAGGCTGGAAAGGTTCTTTCATGGAAGGAAGAGGTAATTTTTCTATGGCTGCATTTATGATTGATTATGAGGATCGACTTTTCACTACCATAGTTCAATCGCCTACAGGACCATTTGAATCTGTAGATAATTCAGGAGACTCTGAAAATATTGGTTTTGAACTTGAGCTAGGATATCAAGCAACTGATTATCTAACTTTAGCAGCAGCATTTGGAACACTTGAAGCTGAATGGGATAATGGAACAATTATTTCAGGTGTTGATGTTAGTGGTCAAACTCCTTCTGGTTCTATTGATAACGGCATTGCAATTGCAGCAAATTATTCAAGACCACTTGATAATGGTATGGAATTTGTTGCTGACTTTCAATATAATAGAAGGGGACCAAGTATGAGTATGCCTCCTCATAATGCTATAGATAATCCAAGTTATTATACACTTAATTTAACCACTGGTATTAGATCTGGTAATTGGGAATTCATGATACATGGTGAAAATCTAACATACTTTTTATATTATTGGAACTCATGGCCATCCAAGAATGTTATCTGCAAGTTTAACTTATAATTTCTAATCAAAAATAAAATAATAAAATTTAAAAGGCCCTTTAATAGGGCCTTTTTTAATTATCTGGATATTTTACTTCATATATAAAGTGTTCGTCTTTTCTTTTTACATATCCTGCTGATGGAGTTGCGAAATGTGTGCCAAAAACTAAAATATTATTATCGGCATATTCTCCTAGTTTTTCTCTTCTTGTCTTTTTTGCAAGTTCTTTATCCCAATCAGCGCTTGATTCCCAATCCAATCTCTCCATTTGACAAGGATGATGTAAGAAATCACCAGTAATAGCAGCATTTATCCCATTTGACTCAATGCAAACGCTTACATGACCAGGTGTATGACCAATTGTGGGCTCAAGCCAAACTCCCTCGCAGATTTTTTCATCCATCTCAACAAATTTAACTAATCCTGAATCGATAATCGGTATAATTGAGTCATTGATAAATTCTGCATATCTATGATCACCGAGTTGTTTTTCAGTATATTCCCATTCTTTTTGGCCAAATAGATAATCTGCTTTTTTGAAAGTTGGTTCCCATTTATCATTAACTAAGATTGTATTCCAACCAACATGATCAGTATGCATATGTGTACATAAAACAGTATCTATTTGATCAACTGAGTATCCTGCTTCATTTAAGTCTTCTAAGAATTTTGTTTGCAACATATTCCATTGAGGAATGTGTCTTTCTTTATCATTACCTAAACAAGTATCCACGATTATACATTTTTCGTTAGTTTCAATAACAAGAGCATGAATACTGACGATTGTATTTCCTTCGCTGTCTGAAAAGTGAGGTTGTAGCCAAGGCATTTTTAAAATTTCTTCGGGTATTGCGTCTGGCACAACAAACATTGGACCAGCTCTTTCCGCTTCAATTATTCTTGTGATTTTAATATCACCAATATCCCAACTACTTATCTTGCTATTCATTTAACCAGGGTAATCTATTTGATTGGCTTCATAAAATTTTGCATCTGTTTCTGGTGGATCTTCGGATAATGATCCTACAAAATTGCCCACATGTTCAGTTTTGAGATGATCTTTTAAAGATTGAAGATTTTCCCATAATTCAGTGATTCTAATAATTTTATCATTATGAAGTTCAACACTAAATGCATAATCTAGACATCCATCTTCTTCTCTTGTCTTAATTTCTAATTCTTTTACTGCATTTTTAATAGTTTCAAAATTATTATCATTTGTTTTCATTATTGCATTAACTACTATCATTAAACCCTCCAAAGTTGAGTAATTTTGAATACTTATTTTATATATGTAAACAATTTTATTTTTTCATTTTGTAGTATTATCTTTTTTAGATAATATTGAATTGTTTTCTAGGGGGGAAACATTGCCACAAAAATTTGATCCTATAAATTTTTCTGACGAAATTAGCGCAGATCCTCAATGTAATGCAACATTAAGTAGTGATAGATATACTTCTAGTGAATTTATGAATAAAGAGTGGGAAAGGTTATGGACACAGTGCTGGTTGTTTGCTGGTGTTTTAACTGACTTAAAAGAACCTGGTGATTTTTTTATTTATGATATTGGTAGAGAATCAATAATTGTTACTTTAAATGAAAATAACAATTTATCTGCCTTTTATAATACCTGTCAGCATAGAGGTAATAAAATTTTAACTGAAGATTGTGGTTGGGTTAAGCAGATTTCTTGTCCATACCACGGATGGACTTATGGATTGGACGGTGGACTCCAAAAAGTACCTGATGAAGAATTATTTGAAGGAGGCATTTGTAAAGAAGAAAATTCTCTCAAAGAAGTTAATGTTGATGTATGGGCGGGTCTTGTGTTTATTAATATGAGTAATAATCCAGCCCCACTTAAAACTTTCCTTGGAACTATTATGGACCAGCTTAATCCATATCATTTTGAAAATATGGAACTTGTAAAACATCAAAGTGTAACATTAGATACAAATTGGAAGACTGCTAGAGATAATTTTTTAGAACAATATCATGTTGATTTTATTCACCCACAGCATGCCAGTTTTGTGGATTGTTGTGATGCACAGAATTATTTATGGCCTTTTGGGCATTCACATACATGTGTTGAAAGTCCAGTTATGAATCCAAGATATGATATGCCTGAAGAACCACCGGATTATATGAAACAATATTTAATAGGTTTAGAGTTAGATCCTGAAGACTTTTACGGCAAAGTTCCAGAAATTAGAAACGCTGTTCAGAAACAAAAAAGAATTATAGGAAAAAAACTTGGTTTCGACTATTCAGAGTTATCTGATGAACAAGTTTCAGATGTTTTTCAATATGACATTTTTCCTAATATTTTTATGACTATTCATGCCGAAAGATTATGGATTTTTGGTCCAAGACCTCATGGCGGTGACCCAAATAAATGTATTTTTACGAAATACAGCCTGATGATTCCTGAAGATAAGATTCGTGATAAGGAAAAAGGCCTTGAGCTGCTCCCGGGTTCATATGATTATTCATATTCTGAAACAAGGGTTGAGCATGAAGTTTTCACAAGGCAAGATGTTATAGAGGGTAGAAATTCAATGACTGTTACGATTGATCAGGATATTCACTATTTAAATGATATGCAAGCTGGCATGCATTCTAGGGGTTTTGATAAAGCAATTCTAAGCAAAGATGAAGAAAGAGTTCAACATTTTCATGATTGGGTTGATAATTGGCTTAGTGATAAATCTCTATGGTCAAAAGTAAGCAGCTCATCATAAGTATTAAAGATTGAATATGACTGAGAAAAAATTACCTAAAAAAACCCTCTTTTTCTATGGCTTAAGTGAGATGCCTTTATCAATAGCATCTCTTCCTTTATTAGCTTTTATTCCAAACTATTATGTTTCTGATTTAGGCCTCGATTTTGCTGTCGTTGCTTTGGTTATGCTTTTGGCTCGGTCATTCGATGCCGTCACAGATCCTTTAATAGGTTTTTTAAGTGATAGAACTGATACACGTTGGGGAAGACGTCGAATTTGGATGTTTTTCTCAATTCCACTTTTAATGATGGCGACATATAAACTTTTCTTTCCTGATAATTCTTGGGAGTGGGTTCCTTTTAATCTAGATTTTCTCTCTTTAAATTTAGGCGCTGGAGGACATTACTTATTATTTTGGTTTTTAGTGCTATGGTTTGGATGGAGTATGTTGTTTATCCCTTATTATTCATGGGCAGCAGAATTATCGTCTGATTACAATGAGAGATCTACGATAGTCGGTTGGAGAATGTTTATTGGAACATTTGGTAATGCTGAGGAGACAATTATAATTATTGGGGTTTGCCTGCTTATTGTTATACCGATTACAATTAGTTTATCAGTTTTCAATGTTCCTGAAAGAATGGATTATCAAGTTAAGCAAGGGTCTTTGAAAGAAGGCTTAATAGCCATGTGGAAAAATAAGGCTTTTCGACAACTTATTTTTGCATACTTTTTTAATTATTTAGGAGTATCGCTTTCAACTTTGACAGTTATGTTTTTTATTAGAGGTGTAACAGGTGAAGAAGAGCAGGGTATTTTATATTTTGTATTTTATTATGTTGCTAATCTTATAGGAATTCCCTTTTGGCTCTGGTTATCAAAAAAAGTAGGAAAACATAATGCTTGGAAGATTGGTTTATCTGTATTTACAATCTTGCAGCCATGTTATTTCTTTTTGGGGGAAGGTGATTATTATTGGATGTTTCCAATTACATTTATTGCTGGTCTAGCAGGATCAACATTTCATTTGATACCGCATGCTATGAAAGCTGATGTTATCGATTATGATACGCACTTAACGGGAGAAGATAGGGCGGCACAATTTTTTGCTGCATGGTCATTTGTAACTAAAATGGCGATAGCAATTGCCCCATTTTTTGCTTTCACCTATTTAGACCTAATTGGTTTTGAGAGTCCTCCTGGAGCAATAAATAGTCCTGAACAAATACTAGGATTAAAAATATTATTTTGTTTAGGTTTACCACTTTTTTTGATTCTAGCAATTTTATGTGTTCGTAACTATCCGATTACACAGCAAAAACAGGAAGAAATTAGAAGAGAAATAGACGCAAAAAAACAGCAAGCACAAGGAGCATAAAATGAGTGAAGAAATAGAAAGAGTGATCGCAAAATCAGAAATTTATGATCTCTCATGTAAATATATGAGAGGTCTTGATAGATTAGATATTGAATTATTGAAGTCTGTTTTTCATGAGGGAGCTTGGTGTGATTATGGTTTTACAAAAAGTGATGCGCCAACATTTGCTCAATTTTGTATGGATGCACTGAAAGAACATCATGCTAATCATCATATGATTGGTAATGTCTTGATTGAATTTGGTGATAATGAGAATGAAGCTTTTGGAGAAGTGTATTTTCAGGCTTATCATAAAGTTGATGAAGATGGGCAAACAAATGATGTTTACAGATCTGAAATCGTCGACTGGTCTCGAACTGAGCCAACTCATGAACCCTATTTTGATTCTGCCCCTGATTGCTTCAGAGGTGGAAGACAAGACGATAGAGTTTATAATATTAAAGATAGATATAATCCAAGTTAGTTAGTTTTTAACCACTCTTACATTTTTTCTTCTTGATTTTGATGAGGGTTGTAATGCAAGACTTAATTGATCATCACTAATTTCATAAGGGATATCGTTATTTAAAAGATCTTTATAAAATTTACCATCTTTCATAACTGATACAATACGATCATGGTCTTGCAGAACTGTAATATCTTCAAGTGGATTTCCATCAATAACAACTAAGTCAGTTTTATCTTGAACTGATTTACCAGCTATATTTGCAAATAATACTGTTGCAAATAATTCAGCAACTAGCGAAAGTAATAATACCTGGACCATGTCAGGTGTTTACTATTGTAGTCACGATAATAACGAAACGGACCCTGTTTTGTATGCTTACAATAATATTATCTATGGCAACACAAGGTGACCATAATACTTTAGCTAAGTTAACAGTCCAGACCATTATGGGTTTCGGTATGGA
>LUMU01000169.1_pt1 | contig 11041 bp, 10 predicted proteins | sample 729751 | NCBI WGS metagenome assembly LUMU01 (sample SAMN03860300, study PRJNA289734) | marine metagenome | biome: seawater column; feature: ocean; material: water; isolation source: Red Sea water column Station 192 - depth 100m | place: Saudi Arabia: Red Sea | collected 2011-10-15 | depth 100 m
TATTTATATGAGTCTCATTAATCAGAGTGAGGTTATAGGCTCCATAGCTTTACTTTTATTTGTTGTATTTTCCTGCATAAGACTAGCTGTTTTTAATTTAAATAAAGATAATGCTGAGGATAAATCTAATTTTTTTAGTGGTGTCCCAACGCCAGCAGGATGTGGTCTTTTGATTTTACCACTTGTTCAAAGTTTTTTAGGGTTTAATTGGGCAAAAGAAAATGAAATCTTTTTAAGTATCTATATTTTAGTTATTGGTCTTTTATTAATTAGTAACTTACCAACATTTTCTTCAAAGCAATTTAAAATAAAAATAAGCAGAAAAAATTATATATATTTCTCATTATTCTTTTTTATCATTTATCTGTCGCTAATAAACTTCCTATGGATAGCAATCAATGTAATAGGAATAATGTATTTGCTTAGTATTCCTATTTCAGTTTGGACATATAAGACAAAAAGCTAGTTTAATTTGTAATAATCAGGAATTTCATTTTCGTTGATTGGTTTTAGGGTATCCATTGGATTCTCTCCAAAATATATATCTTCTCCAACTAATTTTAGATCTGGATCAGATGGCCATACTGTAATTAGTTGAGTATTACTAAGCCACAAATCACTTTTATCAAGATTAGGAAATGTCTCTGATGTTAATCCCATAAGTTTTAAGTTATCTTTAGTGTATACTTGCTTAACTTTACCTTCAGTTATGACGCCATCATCGTTTACAATGATGCGCTTTGTGACAACCTCAAATTGTTCACCGCCATTTTCGAACATATTGCTGTAAAAACCTGAAACTTCATCGTAACCATTCAAAATCATATTTACATCGCTGACTCTCCAAAAGTGATAAACAGGTTCTGCTGTAAGAGTATTCATTAAAGGATCTAACTGTCCTTTAATTTCAGCTTCCATATGATCTGCAACTTCATTCAATAGTTTTTTATGACTCAAGTTTTCAGTTTCATCTGCTTTTTTTCTAAGTGGCACCCAACTTTTATGAGGGTCAATTTTTAGTTCTGGCATAATATTTCCTTATTATTTAGTAGTAACAAAATAATATTAATATAAAAAAGTTCTTTCTAATAGGTTATTAAATTTCTATTCTAATAGTTCATTTAAAGAATTATTTATGTCCACTGAAACAATAAAGCAAAAATTTTATGGCTGGCGCATGATAGTTGGCGCTAATTTGGTTGATTTCTTTTCAGCAGGTCTGGCTTTTTATGCCTATGCAGTATTTTTTGGCTTTATTCAGGAAGAATTTTCTGCGAGTCGATTTCTTGTTTCTTTAACAGTATCCATGACTATTTTAGCAGCTGGTATTTATTCTCCACTTTTAGGTTATATTCTTGATAAGTTTCCAATAAAGAAAGTTTTAACAATTGGAGCTCTAATTTTTGGATTTGGCTTTATTTTACTTTCAATCACACAAACATTTTTTCAATTCTTGTTTGTATATGGTGCCGTGATTGCATTGGGTATGGTTATTTTCGGTAATTTGAGCACTTCAAAATTGATAGCAAATTGGTTTAACGATAAAATAGGTACTGCACTTGGATATGCTTCAATTGGCTTATCATTTTCTGGAGTAATTATTCCTCCAATTGCTGTCTTTTTGATATCTAGTTTTACTTGGCGAGGTGCTTATCTAATTTTTGGTTCATTTGTTCTCATTATTTGTTCTATTTCAGCATATAAATTTTTCATCGATAAACCTGAAGATGTAGGCCAATTTCCTGATGGTATCGAAAATGATATTGCAGACAGTAAAGTTTCTAGTGCTCAAGTATTATCTTTTAAAGAAATTCTCTCGGATAGTATTTTTTGGATTTTGACAATAATTTTTACTCTCCAATTAACTGCAAATTTAGGTGTTTATACCCACATACCTATATTTTCACAGGATCTTGGCTATAGCCCGTTACAAGCTTCTTGGATTTATTCGGTTGCCGCTTTTCATGCTGCCATGGGTAAAATAGTTTTTGGAAGATTGTTGGATAACCTTGGGGCAAGAAGAACTATATTTATATCTCTTTTATTCCACGGCCTTGGAATTGCTATCCTAATTTTTGCTACAAACCTTTTCATGCTTTTGATTGCTGTTATGATAATGGGCCTAGGTTTAGGTGGTACTATTCCACTTATGAACTCAACTTTCGCAATAGCATTTGGTAATACTAACTTTGGTAAGGCTAGAGGTTTGGTTGGACCATTTATGGTACCAATGCAAATAACAGCAGCACCATTATCAGGATGGCTATACGACACATATGGCAATTATACTTTGGCTTTTTCTATAAATGTGGTTCTATGTATAATCGCAGGAATTGTTGTATTATTTTTACATCTTCCTGATAGGAAGTAATTTAATTTTGAATAATTAGAGGGGAATAGAATGTCTGGAAAATTAAAAGATAAAGCAGCTTTAATCTTAGGCGCTGCTGGTAAAGACAATATGGGTCAGGTAATGGCAAGAAGATTTGCACAAGAGGGCGCTAAAATTGTTGTAGCTGGAAGGAATGAAGATTCACTTAAGGAAATAGCAGGAGAAGTTGGTGGAGATTATGTTGTTTGTGATATCACAAAAAAAGAAGATATTGATGCTATGACATCTAAAGTTGTAGATCTTCATGGAAAGCTTGATATAGGAATTCAAGCGACTGGTTGGGGTTATTTATCACCCTTTCTTGAGAGTACTGAAGAAGATTTAATAAAAATTATGAATCTACAATTCAAAGGGCCTTATCAATTCTTTCAATCATGCATTCCGGCAATGAAAGATGGTGGCAGTATTATTCAAATTTCATCAGCTACTGCAACTATCATGCTTGATAATCATGCTGCATACATGGGAACCAAAGCTGGTATTGATCATGTCATAAGGACCATAGCAAATGAATTTGGTGAAAAAGGTATCAAAGCAAACTCTATCTCACCTGGTTTGACAGCAACCCCAATGACATCTGATGCAATGGCAGCGCCAGGATTAGAAGATGCCTTTAAAAAAGAATATCCACTTGGTAGAATCGGGACATCTGAAGATGTTGCTGCTGCTGCGGTATTTTTGTGCAGTGATGAGTGTTTCCTATCTGGACAAAACCTTCAAGTTACTGGTGGTTTAACACTTCGAAGAAATCCAAGAAGCCATGAAATTGATGCCTCTGTAGCTGCTGCAGTCGCAAAATTAGAGAGTAAATAAAAAATAGGTTTCTAATGGGAAAATATGGAATTAATAAAGAAAGCGATGTTGTTGCAGATATACAAATAGGCCCAACTGATAAGGGTATGGTTAGAATATTTGTATCCTCTGAAAAAATTGAGATTCCTATGGATTTCTCTCCTGAAGAAGCTATTAATATTGCAGAGGAGTTAAAAGCTTCTGCAGAAACAGCAAAAAAGAACCACTAATAAATAAGTAAGTATAATGCAAAGTAATAAAAATTTTATATTATACGGATTAGGCTCTGTTGCTTTTGGTATTAAGAATAATGCCTTCGGTTGGTTTCTTTTATTCTATTACAATATTGTTCTTGGTTTACCTGGCTGGATGGCATCTCTAGCTATTGCTATCGCGCTAATAATTGATGCGATTTCTGATTTATTAATAGGTTATGCTTCAGATCATACTCGTTCAAAATTTGGAAGACGACATCCATATATGTATGCAGCTCTTTTGCCTGTGCCTTTAAGCTTTTATTTATTATGGAATCCTCCATCTTTTTCTGAAGATATAAATTTATTTATATATCTCCTCGTAATGACTATTTTTGTAAGAACAAGTACAACCCTTTTTGAGATACCAAATCAAAGTTTAGGGCCTGAGATAACTAGAGGGTATGATGAAAGGACAAAATTAATGTCCATTCGTTATTTCTTTGGTTGGATGGGTGGAAATGCAATGTCTCTACTTAATTACTTTGTGTTTCTTACACCAACAATTGCCTATCCTGACGGACAATTAAACCCTGCAGGTCATCAAATGTATGGTGTTGTAGGTGCATGGTTAATATTTGGTTCAATGTTTTTGTCATCAGCAGGGTTACATAAGATTATTCCAGATTTAGAAGAACCCGTTAAGAATGAAAACTTTGATGATATAAAAAAAGAATTGCGTCATACCTTATTGAATACTTCTTTTGTTGTTCTTTTTATAGGAGGAATTTTTTCTGGAATGGCCGCAGGCTTTTCTGCAGCATTAAATATTTACTTTAATACTTATTTTTGGGGTTTCTCATCAACTCAAATTGGTATTGCAGGTGTTGTTGGGGTTATTCCAGGTATTTTAGGGGCTGTTGCGTTATCCACATACTTGTCACAAAAAATTGGTAAAAGAAGGGGAGCAATATATTCTGCCCTTATCGCAACATTTTTTGTTCCATTTCCCTATATGCTTAGAATATACGGATATATGCCAGAATTTGGTTCCTATAATTTACTTTGGATCATGTGTGGTTATTTTTTTCTTGAGGTTATGACTGCTGTAGCATCAACAATATTAGTATCCTCAATGATTGCAGATATTGTTGAAGATTCTGAGTTGGCGACTAAAAGAAGGTCAGAAGGTTTATTTTTTGCAACTGTGGGTTTTTCTGGAAAAGCTATTTCGGGTGTCGGTATTTTTCTTGCTGGTTTGGTAACCTCAATTGCAGGTTTACCTGAAGGAGCTAAGCCAAGTGAAGTTGATGATAATATATTAGTGAATGTAGTATTTCTATTTCTGCCTATTTATATTTTGTTTTATTTAATATCTATCTATTTTTTTAGTCTTTACAAAATTAATCGCGATAAACATGAATCTAATCTGGCAGCAATAAGTCAAAGAAATAACTAATTTTAAGTTATTATTTACAAATGATTTAGTTTTTCTATATTTGTTTGCATGGAAACAAAAAAAATAAATGAAGTAAGAAAGCAAATCGAATATGAATATAAGCGTAATTCATATCCAGAAGATTTCCCTAAAATTCCTGATATATCTGGTAAAAGATATACAGATCAGGAGTTTTTTGATCTTGAATTTAAAAATATTTTCTTAAAATCTTGGTTAATGGTTTTTAGAGAGGATGAAATCCCTAATTCTGGGGATTTTAAAATATTTGATAAACTTCAAAGAGACATTTTAATTGTTAGACAGAATGATAAAAGTATTAAGGCCTTTTACAATACCTGTTCTCATAGAGGTGCTCCAGTTGTAAGAGAAAAACAGGGTTCAACAAAATTACTTAAATGCCAATACCATAGTTGGGCCTATGATCTTGATGGTTCCTTGCTCAGAGTTTCTGATGAAAGAGATTTTTTAGAATTAGATCTTTCTTGTAGAGGGTTAAAAAAAGTTCATTGCGATGTATGGGATGGATGGGTGTTTATATCACTTAAAGATGAACACCCCGGAAAATTAATCGACTTTCTTAATCCTGTAGCCTCTGAAATGGATTGTTTTAATAGCTCAGAATTAATAACGATTTGGAAAAATAGTACCCTAGTAAAAGCTAACTGGAAAACCTGCCTAGATGCTTTTATGGAGGTTTATCACTCACCAACAATTCATAAAGATACAGTTAATATTTTATTAGACGGAAATGGTATGGCAGCTGGACTATTAAAAAATGGTCATTCAAGAATGGTTACTCCAAAAAGAATAAACCTTGATGGGGGAATGTTAGGTGCTGAAGGGCAAGACTTTGTTCCATTTATCGAAACATGTGACAGTCTGCACGCTGAGACAAATGTTGCTTATGCAATGTTTCCTAATTTTATAACTCCTACAGATACATCAGGTTATGTTGCTATACTTTTCTGGCCAAAAAGTCTTCGTGAGACAGAAATTGAATATTTACAACTAGGTCCTAAGTGGGAGGGTAAAGAAAAACCGCAATATTGGGTTGATCAGGAGACTTCTTTTTATTCAATAATGGAAGAGGATTTTAAAAACCTAGAACCTATGCAAAAGTCACATGACTCCGGTGTTTTTGAAAGAATGCCCTTAAATTATCAAGAAAGGCGAATATATTATTATCATCAAACAGTAGATGATTGGGTTGGTAGGGAAAATATAAAAAATGATCTTGTCACGAAAGACATCTTAACCCCCTTTATTGAGAATTAATTATTGCCTTTTATAAGTACTAAAAATATCAAACTTTATTATGAGTCCGCTGGCCATGGTGAAGCAGTTCTATATATATCTGGAACAGGAGGAGACTTAAGAAAATCTCCGAGCGTATTTGATAATGATCTGAAAAATAATTTTCATTTAATTTCTTATGATCAAAGAGGTCTTGGACAAAGTGAAATTCCTGATGGTCCTTATACTATGAAGGATTATGCTGATGATGCTTTTAATTTTTTAAGAAAACTTGGTTTTGAAAAGGTTAACATAATTGGTGTGAGTTTTGGTGGAATGGTAGCCCAGCATTTGGCAATTAACTATCCAGATGTAGTTAAAAAACTGGTATTAATGTGTACTTCTCCTGGCGGAAAAAAATATCATTCTTTTCCCTTACATGAATTAGAGGAAATTGAAGATGATTTAGAATATGGTAGGAAATTTGTTTCTATTTCAGACTTAAGAATTACTGATGATTACATAAAGAATAATAATGAAGTCTATGAACTCTTAATTGATCAGATAAAAAACTATTTAAGAAGTCCAGAGTCAAAAAAGAATAAAGGCAAAGAATTACAGCTTGATGCTAGAAAAGATCATGATGTCTTAAATTTATTAAAGAATATAAAAAGCCCAACTTTTATTGCCGGTGGTCTATATGATGGTATTGCACCGCAAAGTAATATTGATATTTTAAATGAACTTATTCCAAATTCATCTAAAAAATTTTACAAAGGAGGACATACTTTTTTTCTAGAAGACCAGCAAGCTTGGAAAGATATTATTGAATTTATCAAAAATTAGATTCTTGATTTTATAAAAAGAATTATTGCGTAAGTGTATTCAATTAATGCAAATATAATTAGAGTTTGATCTAAACCATCTAGGTAAAGACTTATTGATCTACCTACAGCTAATCCCAACATTAATAAAGAAAAAGCTGAGAACCAACTCTTCTTGCCAACAGAATTATGGGTTGCATAAATAATTCCAAGCCCAAGTGCCGTAAGGAGTCCTCCGAACGAACGGATATCACTCATACCAAATTGACCAGTGATTTGAACATGAAGAGCTGCCCAAGAACTTTCTGTAAATATTTCTGGATCTATTATTCCGACTAGACCAAAACCCAGCCAAGATAAGCCAATTAAATAAGTCAGGACATTTATTATTAAAACCATTTTTTTTTCTTAAACTAATTCTTTTAAAATATAAAGATTATCTAAATCTTAAGTTATCCTCATTTAAATCACTTAAAGAAGTGCATCCCATAAGTTTCATATCTCTTATAATTTCTTCTCGCATAAGTTGGAATGCTCTAGATGTTCCTTCATAACCTCCTGCTGCAAGGGCATATAAATAATACCTGCCTCCCGAACATGCTTTAGCCCCTAAAGATATAGCTTTTAGCACATGACTTCCTCTTCTAATTCCTCCATCGCAAATGACATCAATTTTGTCACCTACGGCATCAACTATTTCTGCAAGCTGATCAAAAGGCGATCTTGAGCCATCTAATTGGCGTCCACCATGATTAGAAATCATTATTGCTGTTGCTCCAACATCAACGCATTTTTTTGCATCTTCAACAGACATAATTCCTTTTAAGCATAGGTGACCGCCCCATTTATTTTTAATTTCTTCAATGTCTTTCCATGTAATGCTTTGATCAAGCATAGTTGAAAAATAATCGCCTACAGAGATATTGATATTAGTACCCTCACTAACAAAATCCTGAAGTTGTGGTAATTCAAATTTTTTTCTTAATGAATAATTTAATGTCCAATTTGGATGGAGGGCATAACTTAAAAAACTATTGAAGTCTAACTTTGGTGGTGATGTGAACCCTGTTCTAAGATCTCTTTCTCTATTTCCGCCAACAATAGTATCTAAAGTGATCGCTAATGCATCAAATTTGTTAATTTTGCATTTTTCTATCATACTTTCGTTAAGGCCCTTATCCTTATGGATATACATTTGAAATAATTTTGGACATGAAAATCTTTTCCCAACATCTTCAATGCTTGCGGTTGCTAAAGATGATATCCCAAAAAAAGTATTAAATTGTTCAGCAGCCTGACCGACAGCAATTTCACCTTCATAATGGAATAATCTTTGAAGGGCTGTAGGAGAGAAGAATAGTGGGGTACTTAATTTTTTACCCATTAGTTCAGTACTTATATCAATATCTTCGACCCCTTTTAAAACATTTGGAACAAGATCAACATCTTCAAAAGCTTGTGTATTTCTCTTTAATGTAACTTCATCGTCAGCTGCACCATCAATATAATGAAACACAGGAAATGGAAGCTTCTTTTTTGCAAGTTTCCTAAAGTCTTCTGTATTAAAACAATCTTTAATTCTATAGCGCATCAATCTGCCTCTTTTCTCTCTGGCAAAAGCTCAAGATTATTGTCAATTTTATATTGAATTTCTTTTTGAGCAGCCCTTATATTCGCCCATCTTTCAGATGATGTAGGATGTGTTGAGTTGTAGTTTATGGTTGAACCAGGATTTTCTGCAGCTAGTTTTCTCCAAAAATTTTCAATATTTGAAGAATCAATATTTGATTTGGCTAATATATATAGTCCAACATAATCTGCTTCTCTTTCAAAATCTTGTGAATACATTTGTGCTCCCATTGCGCCAAAACTGCCTCTTGTATCAATTCCTGCACCTGCAGCTGCTATATCAATTATTGTTCCTAAAATAGAATTATTAACCCTTTTGTCTATATGTTCCTCAATATTATGCGCAAGTTCGTGAGCAAGAATAAATTGTAATTCGCGATCTTCATCTACAAATCGAAGCATGCCAGTTGTTAAATATAAATTGTTACCATCTGCAAAAGCATTTAGTGAGTCATTTTGTGCAAGAACTACCCCATAATTACAGATCTTATTAGGTATAATTTCGAACTCGATTAATTCATCTTGCGTATTATTTACTAAATTTTCAGCTTTGCGTATTACAGAAATTTTAACTATTTTTTCAGAATAATTCTTTTTTTCATTATTTTGAAATATATCATCATTTTTCCATTTTTTATTTGCTACATTAATTTCGGAAATGATATCTCCTGACTTTATTCCGGCTTGGTCGCTTGGAGAGTTATTAATGGTAAATAGTACTTTTTGTTTTTCTGATATAGATAATTTTTCTTCAGCTGCTTTTCGAAACCTTTTGTCAATTTGATTTAGTGAAATTGTTTTTAAACCGATATCATATGTCACGCGTTTTCCACAAAACTCAGTTGATTTTGTCAAAAGAGGATAAGTAAGATTATTAAGTTTTTCATAACGTTTATAGTATGTGTCTAGCGCAAGACCTTGCATAATAATTCTTTCTTTATCAACTACAGTTGCTTCACCTCTTGTAATTACAGTTGTTGGCATACCGCAAGAAACTAAAAGCATTCCGAAAGTTAATGTGATTAGTATTTTTATAAAATTGTTTTTTATTTGTAATTTAGTATTGGCATTAACCATTTTTCGCATTCCAATAAAGTCATAGATTTTCTTTTAGCATAATCCTTAACTTGATCTTTACTAATTTTTCCAACTCCAAAATAAGCACTTTCAGGACTACTAAAATACAAACCAGATATTGAAGCCCCAGGTGACATTGAATAACTATCAGTTAATGATACTTCAATATTTTTTTCAGCTTCTAATATTTCAAATAATTTTCCTTTTTCTGTATGATCAGGTTGAGCTGGATAGCCGTGCGCAGGTCTAATTCCAACATACTTTTCTCTAATTAAATCATTATTATCAAATTCTTCTTTTGGAGAATATCCCCAGAATTCTTTTCTAACTCTTTCATGCATTCTTTCAGCAAATGCTTCAGCCAATCGATCTGCTAAAGCCTTAGTCATAATTGAATTATAATCATCTGAATTTTCTCTAAATTTTTCAGATAATTCATTTTCTCCATGACCACATGTTAAAGCAAAGCCACCAATATAATCACTTATTATTTTTTTCTCAGATATTGGGGCTATAAAATCTGCTAAAGCATAATTAGGTCTATCTGTAGAATGCGAGGTTTGTTGTCTTATTGTATGAAAGATAGCAAGTTTTGAATTTCTTTTATCATCGTTAAAGAGAATAATATCATCTAAATCGCTATTTGCAGGCCAAAAACCAATAACCCCTCTAGCATTTAACAAATTTCCCTTAATTATTTCATCTAACAAATTATTTGCATCTTTATAAAGATTCTTGGCTGCAGAACCTATCGCTTGATCATTAAATATGTTTGGGTAAGTACCATGGAGGTCCCAAGATCTAAAGAATGGTGTCCAATCAATATATCTCCTTAATTCCTCCAAACTATAATTTGTGAAAACTTTATTTCCTAAGAATGAAGGTTTTTTTGGTTTATAGTTTTCATAATTAAAACTATATTTATTCTTTCTAGCATCAGATATGCTTAATCTTCTTGATTTATTTTTACCACTTTTGTGATTTTTTCTTATTTTTAAATACTCATCATACGTTTTTTTTGTGAATTCTCTCTTTTTTTCTTTAGATAATAAATTACTAACTACGCCAACAGCTTTACTTGCATTTGAAACATAAAAGGTTTGACCATTGGTATAGTTTTCTGAAATTTTTACAGCGGTATGGACTTTGCTTGTTGTTGCTCCACCGATCAGAAGAGGTATTTTAAAATTCTTTTTATCCATTTCATTTGCCACAAAACACATTTCATCAAGGCTAGGTGTTATTAACCCTGACAACCCAATCATATCTACATTATATTCCTTAGCTTTTTTTAGTATCTCTTCACTTGAAACCATAACGCCAAGATCAATCACTTCATAGTTATTGCACTGCAAAATTACTCCAACAATATTTTTTCCTATGTCGTGAACATCACCCTTAACTGTGGCAAGAAGAATTTTCCCAACATGCTTTTTTGTTG
>LUMU01000360.1_pt1 | contig 10949 bp, 12 predicted proteins | sample 729751 | NCBI WGS metagenome assembly LUMU01 (sample SAMN03860300, study PRJNA289734) | marine metagenome | biome: seawater column; feature: ocean; material: water; isolation source: Red Sea water column Station 192 - depth 100m | place: Saudi Arabia: Red Sea | collected 2011-10-15 | depth 100 m
CTTATGAGGGTGCGACGATTAGGTGAATTCAAAACAGCGTTTTCTAATACTTTGCCGGGATCTATTTTCTTACTGTATTCTTGCCCCGGTGAAAAACGAACAAACTGATCTTGCTCGCTCATGTTTCGTAACTGAAACATCGTGTTAATCTCTTCTGGTTTGACGCCTTTCTTTTTCAGATAATTTTCTAGCGCCTGAAAGTTCTGGAAAGTCATGCCTTCGTTTTTAGCAATCCTAAGCTCTTCAATCAGTTTGGATCTGAACCCAAAAGGATCTGCGTTGTAATTGTTTATAAGGCGATTGAACTTTTGTATGTTTCTAGGGAGCTTCAAAGCACCCCCGGCTATTGCGCCAGCAGCTCCTCCACCGGCCTGTAACGCATCTCCGGTCACACCCATTCCCAGTAACAATAAGTCCAACGCAGACTGCTGTCTTTCTGGATTTGGCATAGGTCTTTTCGGAACATAACCAGCAGAAGGTTGTTCCATGTAAGGATCTGCGCTTTGAAAGACGTCGTAAATCTCAGCCATGCCCGGAAGCTTTTCGGCTTCGAGCATATGTTCTGGCAAACGAGAAACCGGTAATCCCAGTTCAGGGGGTTGCGCTAATCCGCCTCTAGCTTCCAGTGTTGCGGATCCGGGGGCGAACTGTGCGCCCGTGTAAGCAGCTAAGGAGCCGTATTGCTCTGCAAGCTTTCGCTCTGCGTCCACTCTGGCCGCATCCATCTCAGCTTGGCTTCTGGCAAACAGCGCTATGTCGTCAAGGAGTCCCATCAGTTAAATATATCAATATTATCCACCTCAGAGGAACCCTCTTCTTCATCAGGCACTTTGCCCATGTTGACTATATTGATAGCGACCAGAGGAACGATCGCGCCAAGGGCCAACTGGTCGGCCTTGATAAACTTGAGCCTGTTCGCTGCGCGTTCCAGATTCCTGCGAGCTGTTTCACTGCTACGCATAATCTCTTCAGTGCGATTGCCCTTGGGTATCTCGCCCTTTTTAAACTGACCCACCGTTGCGCCGGAGGCTTCTAATATGTTCCGGTAAGGCAGGTCTGGATCTCGCAGTAATGAGGAGAAGTCAGGCACATCGTTGATCATTGCGTCAGTCAACCTGCCCTTCTGTATGAATTCTCTGGGAGACATGCCAACCGCTCTGGATTGCTCAAACACGGCTTTAGACCAGCTCCACACCATCTCCTGAATCATTTCAGGCGTTACGTTCTCTCCTATTCGATCGGAAAGAATCCTAGACGCATTTCTGGTCAGTGCGTTAGCAGCCAGATAACCCGGACCTTTACCCGGATCAATTCGCGCTGGATTTAAAGAACCGCCAAATACGTTTTGCTCGACACCCAGATAGTTTGCCATCCAAGTGTCGTTAGTCACTTCAACTGTGTTATTAACCAGATTACGCATGAAGGAATCCACCTTCGGACCACTCAGCACCAGCTTGTCCATCTCATCGTCTGGCACGTTGATTGCGCGTATGGAATTAGACACCCACGCATCCAGAACTGATTCAGCGCCTTTCTCGCCCTGTACCGCGTCGCCCATGATCTCTATCTGCATGCGGCCTATGTCAAAAGTAGAATCACCACCGCCCGCCTTTTTGATTACCTCACGCGCTTCCTGCTCAGAAATGTTTCTCAAACCATACTTCTGGTTGCCCGCCTTGTTGAGCTGTGGACTGCCGTCTGCGTTTTTAAAGACGTCATAAAGCGCCTGAGCCGATTGCCTGTACCAACCCTTCTTTGCCAGCCCAGCTTGAGCTACGGTCGCCATCTCTCTCGCTGCCGGAAAAGTTTCCATGAAATTTAAAAACGACGCTGCCGATTTTTTGTTCGCCAGCTTTGCCAGTTCCGGCACTGTCAGGTCTTTGGCGTACTGCTTCTGCAACACGCTTTCATCGTCAATGATTCTTGCGAGCTGTGGAGGTGTGTCCTTGGCTTGAGCCAGTTCTGCTTCAGGACCAAAACCAGTACGGCCAGTTAACAGACCGCTGGCGTCAGTGCTTAATGGATCCACGATCGAGGGTGGCATTTTGCCCATGGCTCGTATCGTCCTTGCTATACCGCCAAGAATAGGAACAAAACCAAGGCTTTGAATGCCAAGATTCAGATAATCGCCTCGCGCCAAGTTCTCAGCGGCGCTTGGAGAGCGCGGGTAATCGGAACTGGCCATATCCTTGATCGTTACACTGCGATCGGTAGGGAATTCTGGATACAAACCAAGAGTGTCTGTGGCGCCTAAAGGATCTACAAATCCACCAGCTATGTTTGCTAACTGAGCAGGAGTTAAAACATCTTCACGGCGAATACCAGCTTGCTCTCGGATCATGTCACCCACAGAGCCGCCAAGGCTGTAACTGTCAACGTCAAAAATATCTACCTCACCACCTTCGCTTCTTAACAACGGTGGGGAGTCAGGGTCGTCTAAAAACTGAGCGTTAACCGATCGGACGGTTGATGGGTCGAAAGAAACAACAATGTCAGAGTCTTGCTCCATCAAATCGTCAGCATATTTTTTTGCGTCTCGAAAAACTTCTTCAGGTATTTTTTTATTTATTAAATAATCTTCTTCACTGCCACTTGTCGGCAATCTGGAATCATATCCCCTGCTTTTCAAATAATTAGCCATGTCCCTGTATCTGCCAACCTGAGTCATGCCTATATCCCTGACACCCTCTATGATCAGCCCTTTATGACCAGCTTGTCTTGCTAAAAACGAAAGCTGGTCGGTGTCAGTCATTGTCTTTGGATCCAGATCGTCAAAAACGTCGACTGCCATCCTTGTTGTGCCGTCAGGATACTCAACAACCAAATCGTCGACTTCGATATTGCTCCACAACTGACCTTTCGACGACGGTTTAATCTTTAAGTATTCTTTTTTGTTGAGGTAAACCGGATACATGACTTCGCGCTGCTTGGTATAAGTCTCTGCAACTCGCGGAGAGCTGCTAAAGAAAACTCCCGTGCCAGCAGTTTTTGTTTGACCGCGATCCCTTGAGGGCAGTAAGAACTCAGAAATCGGTTCTCCAGAAAGAGCTGGATTATCTGGATTAAACGCACCAGTTCCATGGTAATAAATATTATCAACATCAAAACCCTGTTCGGATGCGCGGAGCATTCTGGGGTCTTGAGATTTTATTGAAATTACATTTTCTAACTCACTTAAATGATCAATTGCATCCTTGTGATTTTGTTTTTGATCCGTCCTGATTTGAATGTTATCCCTGCCCGACATGAAACCAGTATCATGGTCTCCAAATCTGTAAGGCACTTCTCCGGCCATAGGATCACCAGAAATAGTCTTTCTCATTGGGCCACCTTCTACAGTAATGTAGACAGTTCCAGTTTTAGCAATATCTGACTTGTGCATGATTCCTTGCTGAGAAAGGAATTCAGAAAATTTCTTTGCTTCATTAAATGGGGTTTTTGTAACCCCAGATGGCCTGTTGTTTTCAGACAAAGGATTTAGATTGAATTCATCATCATAAATATGAGACTTGTATCCCATTTTTTCAGCTTGATCTAATGGAACTTTGCCAATCTTGCTTCCTGCCTTGATGTACTTCATGGCCCCAGCCAAGAATGGTATGGGCAAGGCTCCAATACCTTGAAAAGTGGCATCACCAAAATTACCTTGTCTCAAATTTTCCAAAAAACTTGGCGCTCTGGGACCCCTAAGCATTTCTTCAACCGACACATCTCTGGCCGGGAACTCAGGATAGTTTCCAGTTAAATCGGCACCCCCATAGGGATCCGCAAATGCACCCGCTAAATTAGCAATCTGGGCAGGAGTTAGATCTGGACCAGTGCGGCCCATCATCTCTGAAACAGAACCACCGAGGCTGTATTTGTTGTATTCAAAGATGTCTTGGTTCTTTAAAGAATCTCTAAACGATTCATATTCTTTGTCTGAAACAGAGCCTTTTGAAACAAAGCCTTTTCTTCTTCCGGGCTTTTTGTAAGGCGATTTGCCTCTTCTAGCTCTTCGTTTACGAGTGGCAAAATATTATTTTTCGGTCAATTAGGTTCCCTTGGGGGTCAAACTTATCCACAGTCATGTGGTCGCGGCTGAAAATGTCTATTTCATCAAGCTGTGGCATCGAAACCTAACCTGCCATATATGTCCCAATTGAATTTGAGTATGCTGAGCCAATCATCAAAGGTCAACACGGTCGTTAATTCGTTATTTTTTTCCAAATCAGTGTTAATAGCGTACACAGGCAAACACACCCGTACCCCTTTACGGTTAAATTTATAAACCAGCACAGGAATTTTGTTAGCGCAGGAGTCACACGCCTGTTGCCACCACTCATCCTTCCACCACCAGCCCTCTTTGTAGAATTTGCACTCAACAGCGTGGTAAGGAATCTCTATATCGGTAAGATTTTTGGTCTGATACTGGGATAAGTTGCGTTTGCAATCAAAAATGATGTCCTGATCTACAAAAAAATCGTTGAGGCGATGCACAATCTCCCTTTCAAACGCCGCGCCTTTGTTTCTGGAGTCGGCCATTTTTTTTTACCAAAAATTTTTTGCGATAATAATCTTTTTACGGTTAAATTCAAACGTCCTGATGTTGCCGGACCCCTAGGCAACCTTCCCGCCGGATTCTATCCTGCAAGCAAATAGGGCCGGCGGGCTTTTTCCCATGTATTTTTTTGAATATTGAATGCGCTTAACTCAGCTATAGCGTTACCGCCATGGCCGCTCAGCGCTGCGGGGGTGTAGGGGGGTCAAATCAGCCCAAACCACCAGAAAACGCCGCCCCATAGGGATCCTACGGCCTCCTGTGCGGTCCTGACGTCACCTCACTGCACAGTGCCGTGTGTCGTTGTGCAAGAGTTTGCACACTTGTGCAGAGGGAATTCCCCTTAAAAATCAACAACTTACGCGAATTTTTGGATTTTCCGAGGATTTCCAGCCCCCGGCGGCGGGGCGCGGCCCTCCGCTATGTTTGAAAGACTAAAAGTCCTTCTGAGATATGTCTGTATCAACGCCTAGCAATTTGCCAAGTCTTTCCTTGATGTCGTCACGGTTCATAGCGTCGACATTGGCGTTGATGTTGAGGTTTTGCGATCGGTTAATGGATAAGCCAGCGAGCTGGTTCAGCTCTTTGATAGCTGAAACCGCGGCATTGAAGTGTCCGCTTTCAAAACTAGTCTCGGCTATCTTCCAAAGCATCGTCCCGGTTTTCTCAGGAGTAATGCTGTACTTCTCGCGCAGCTCTTCCTGCTTGATCCTGATCGCTTTGGTTACGTTGGGATAGTCCTTGCCATTGAGCATGCGGTTAGCTGCTGAGCTTGGGAACTCGTAACCTGCTCGTCTTGCTGCTTCAGTTTGAGCGCAAGCGCCTTCGGTGTAGTGCCAGACAAATGCAGCTTGCATCTCGGTCAGGTTGTTCTCTTCATCCTTCTCGAAGTGAGCTGGCACACTAACCAGTTGTGGTTTTTCTTTCTTAGGACGACCAGCCATTTTTTCTCGCTATCTTGTTAAACACTTTTTTTGCTTCTTCCCAGCCGTAGGGTGTGTCACCGTGATACTCACGCTCTTCACAATTTGCAATATACCAACGGTGGAGGTTCTCATCGTAGTCCAGATTCTTATTGTAAACAAACTTGTTCATTCCTGCTTCCTGTATCTCCGAGCGTAGTGATTGCACACATGGCTCCATACCAGATCCTTGATACTGTCGCGCTCTTGATCTGTCAAGCTTTCAGTCAGCAGGTTGTACTCGTCCCTCGCGGCCTCTGTCATCTTGTGTACGAGTTTATCTGCGATCTGCCGTGGTTTAACCGAATGAAACATTTAGCCTCCTTGTAGCCAATCAGGGTACAGGGCAGCAGGGTACAGCTACTTTGAAACACTTAGAGACTTCAAAAACCCAAAGTGTACTGTGCGCTCTCTCTATATATAATATATATATATATATAAATATAGTAGAACAATACCCTATACCCTCTTCTACTCCTTTCCTGTTATATATCAATGGTTTAGCTCAGGGTATCCTTGTTTTCGGTATACCCTGTTGCTACCCTGTTTTTCCTGTCTTTCTCATCGAAAAGTTGTTCCAACCAATCTACGAGTCGTTGTATTGCTTTCTGCAACCATTCCATGGCTAAAAGCTGGGATAGTTCAGGTCATTGCCATAACCGCCCGTGTCCATGTTCTTGGGCTTCTCATAGTCCAAATCATAGACCTTCTTGCCATTAGACTTACGTGGCTCGATGCCCCGCTCTGCCAACACACGGCTCGCATCCTTTATGTCCGGCATCCGGGGGTTTGTAATACCCAAATCCCGTAACAGCGTGGTCATCTGCACTGGCTTGCAGTTGGCACTGTCAAACCGCACATAGTTGAGTATGAGATCCTCCACGCTGCTTTGCGCCCTGAAGGACTCGTTCTGATCCTGTAGAGCTGCTCGCTCCTCGGGGGTGAGAAACCAGTTTTTAACGTCGGGTTTATATAAAGTCATTGCTACCTCTGCCCATAATTGCTGCATATCTATGCTGTGATTGATGTTGATATCCTTCACTGGTATCGCCCAAAATCTTCGATTTCCGCTCGTATCAGTGAGGAATTCCCTAGCATTCACGCTCGCATAAAACGCTGTGCGCCTCTGGTAGGTCGTCGCCGCCCTGTCATAGGGTAGACGCATCTCATCCGTTTTCTTGGTTATGAATGCCTTCAGCATGTCCAGATCGGCCTTCTTAAAGGTCGACTCAAGTTCCCCCAGTTCTACAATCCAATGGCTTACTGCTTGCTTCACACTATCCTTGTCTGTCGGATTGAGCGTTGCACCCTCCAGAAGCCACCCTTGCTCGTAATCAGCGAGTTTTTTGAACCACAGGGTCTTTCCTAACCCCTGAGCGCCTTGCAGGACTAGGATGCCCTCCAGTGCGACGCCATTTGGTTCCAGCGCTGCTGCTACGCAAGATATCAACCACTTGCGCATCAATGTCTCTTTCAGTTCTTTGTTCCTTTCCTCTGTAATCGTGTCTAAGAACTCCTGTAGTCGGCTCTGACCGTCCCATGGCCTACTGAAGATCCATTCCTTCACCGGATTGTATTCGTTGGCTAAGATCTTGATGTAGTCCCTGACACGGGTATGTGGCACCGCCATCTGTATACAGCGGTCCTCGATTTCTATGAGGCTGGCTTCCTCCTTCATGTCGCTGATGAACTTCATGTTGGGAATGTCTATCTCCATCCTTTTTTTAATCACGTTGTAGTTGACCGTAATCTTCTCAGTGAGCATGACGCCCCTGACATTGTCTTTGGTATTGAGCGCCCGCCCTGAGCTGTTCCGCATAAAGTCAAACTCTGTCGGAACCTCGACTGACTTCATCACCGGGAGCATATCGTCGCTCAGCTTGTGATCGTTGTAGTCACCGCCAGTGGCTGGCATCAGTATCTGCGTCTGCCCACCCTCATTCTTGATCACCTGTGCGGCTTTCTCAGCCTCTGTCTGGCCCGTGTTGCTCTTGGGGTCATTGTCCGCAATGAAGACATGGGTCTTGTCCTTGAAGTGGCCAAAGAAAGTCTTGGACACCGGACTGAGGTTGTACGCATCGAAAGCGATGATCACTGGCGATTGCATGTCTGTAAAAACAGACGCCGCCGTAGCGTATCCCTCGCAGTAATAAATTTTATCTGTGTCTGACATCTTGTCAGCACCTATCATGTAGAAATGCCCGGACTTGTTTGTGTCCTTCTCGAAGCGCTTGTCGCCGTCGTCGGTTATGTACTGTAGACCCACAATCCTCAAGCTGTCATTGAGTACCGGCACAATTAACCTGCCGTCCGAATGCACCCTCAACCCGTGAGACTGAACTGCCTTCTTGGTCAGGTATGGATGCGCTGTACATTCTTCAGCGGCGTCCCAGATCCTGTTGCTGTTAATGGCACACTGCTCCTGAGCTGCCATCTTCTCTTCTTCATACTTTCTCTTGGCCGCAGCTATCTGCTCCCGGTCCTCATCAGTAAGCTTACGGTGTACTTCATTATCTGGTTTCCAAGTGGCGATCGGATCGTCGTGACTGAGCCGGTAGTCGCCGCACCGACCGAATGGTATAGACTGATCAAACCAGACCTGATACCACCCGACCAGCTTGGCTCCACTGCCATCGGTTATGTAGGCTCGACCAATGCTGCCATCAGTAACCAGCCCCTTCTTGTCTACCTGTAATCCATTGCTATTTAAAAAATCTTCAAACTCTCTCATTAGTTCGCCGCGTGTGAGCGGCTTTGACATATCTTTTTCCTTGGGTAAATTAAGATCTAGTGACATCTATTCATTCCTTGTTTGCATCTCGTGTTAAATTCTTTTTTGGAAAGATTTGCAAAATATTATAAGTTTCTATAAATTGCAATCCCATTAGAAAAAAAGAGGACAATTGATATGAGTTTGATTTCGAGTGATAAGGGTGGAGGTGACTTCCAACAGTTGCCGGTCGGTAACCATACTGGCGTCTGTTATGCGGTAACAGATATCGGCACACAGCTAATTAGTTTTCCGGGTAGTGAGGATACCAAAAAAGAACAGCTCATTATCTTCTGGGAGTTTCCCGAGCTAAAGCTGGACGACGGTCGATTGATGTCCGGGTTTAAATTCTACAACAACAGTTTGCATGAGTTGGCCAAACTGCGTGGCGATCTGGAGAAGTGGCGCGGACTGCCATTCACCCCCGACGAGTTGAAGGGGTTCAACGTGGGCAAGCTGATTGGCGCGACTGCTATGTTGCAGGTGAAGGCGGGTACAACTGATCCTGCCAAAACCAAAGTTGATGGCGTCTTCCCTAGACCTGAAGGCACACCAGCTATTCAAAACACTGTGAACGACCATGTGTTGTTTGACTCAGATATTTATCTGATGGAGTTTGGTGTGAAAGGCGAGTCGTGTGAGGACTCTAAGAACATGGCTGACATGCTGGAAATCATGCCGCCGATTGCTCGAAAGAAATACTTCGAGTCGATTGAATTTAAAACGCACGTTCCCGAAGAGACTCAGCAGCTCCTGATGGGAGGCGGACCGGAGGCACCGATTACTCCACCGGTTTCCAGCTCAGTGGGTGGATTGTCTGCCATGGCAAGTGAGCAGAACCAAACACCACCACCAGCGAGCGACGTACCGTTCTAAGGTCTACGAGCGGGTGGCAGAATGCTTGACCTATCCTTGGGTTTGACATTGCATCTCTCGAAACTGCCCCCGCTCATCTTCAAAGGAGCAACATGAAAGATAACGTAAACAGCCCTGCTCATTACAAGACGGGCGATATTGAGTGCATTGATGCAATGATCAGTGCATTTGGCCGCAAGCGTGTGGAGGAGTATGCTGAAATTGCAGCGTTCAAATACTTGTGGCGGCAAGGTAAAAAAGATGATCAGAATCAGGATAAGCTCAAAGCCATTTGGTACACAAGGTTCTCGATGGGAGATGATCCCAGAGAATCTTGATGGAGGCGGAGTCAATGGTCGGGGGAGTGGTGACGTCCGACTTTCCTTCTACCCTTACGATCTGGGTGGCTAAAGAAAGGACGCAATGAAGCGTTTGTCCGCCGGGGTGCTAATACCTTTTCATCGAACCAATTGCGTCATTCACCACACTAACTAACAAGGAGATAGACATGGATTTTAAGATAGGCACATACAAAGGTTTGAGTTATGAAGAGTACGCCGCAATACCTGCGTACCGATCGCACGATCTGATGGCCGCAGATCGCTGTGTGTTCAGTTGGAAAAACGAAGCGCCAATGAAAGAAACCCCGGCGCTAATTGAAGGACGGTTACAGCACACTGTCTTCTTGGAGTTCGATAAGTTTGACGAGGAGTTTGTGATAGAACCAAACGTCGATCGTCGTACCAAAGCTGGCAAGGAAGAATACGAGGATTTCAAAAACTCTTTGAACGGGCGCAGTCCTGTTAAGCAGGACATGTACGATGTGTGCATGGAGCGTCGTGAGATAGTCAAGGATTTCATACCGGATCCAGAGGACCACGTTGAGTGGACTGTTTGTTTTATGTGGCATGGCCAGCAGTTCAAGTGTCGGCTCGATTGGTACTGCACTGCCTTCCAGTTTGTCTGGGATCTTAAAACCTGTAGGGATGCATCGCCGCGTGGATTCAAGTCTGCTGTGAACAACTTCAAATACTTCCAGCAAGCTGCCTTGTATGTGGACGCCATGGAATATTCTGGGATCCCATGCAATGGGTTCAAGTTCTTGGCGCAGGAGAAAGCTCACCCATATCCCTACGCTGTGTATCAGCTCAGCGATGAAGCGCTGGAGTATGGCAGGGCAAAGAACGAAAAGGCTTTGAAGAATATTCTGGATTGCAAGGCGTCGGATGAATACTTACCATTTGGTTTGGAGGGCGTACAACTGATTGGGTTGAACGATTTATATTGATTTGGAATATTTTCTATTTGGACTGACATACCTTGTATATCAGCAGTTTGGTTTTATGTGTGCATTCTTGTTTTTTGCATCGCTAGTGGTAAGCCAGCTTTATGTGTTGAGCGTCATGTGGGAGGATCCCGTTAATCGGGATCGCTAACCCAAACCGCATACATTAAATCCTCAGTGTCCCAGAAGATCGCTGTCTTTCTCCCATTCTGCTCAAAGTAGCTGCTGACAATCTTGGCGTCAAAATATTCTTTGTTGGTCCAGTGCAGGGATCCGCTTGGTCCAAGATCGCTGTTAGTCGTCTCGACTTGTTCGTAGCGCTTCAGCTTACCTGAGTCCATGTCCAGAACCATGTTACCGTCCTCGACGGTCTGGCAGATCATGTTGTCAATGTCCTGATGATCCATGTTGATGGTTAAAGTAAAATCTTTCATTTATATGTTACCTACGCTTCGGTGGTAAGCAGTCTCGGCAGCGCTGACATATCCTTCCCAGTGTGCCTTAACTCTTTCTTCAGTAGACCCAGCGTCGATTCTG
>LUMU01000471.1_pt1 | contig 10864 bp, 16 predicted proteins | sample 729751 | NCBI WGS metagenome assembly LUMU01 (sample SAMN03860300, study PRJNA289734) | marine metagenome | biome: seawater column; feature: ocean; material: water; isolation source: Red Sea water column Station 192 - depth 100m | place: Saudi Arabia: Red Sea | collected 2011-10-15 | depth 100 m
CACATGGACACACAAAAGCACACATGGATGAGATGATAAAGGCGATGCTTGCTGGTAAAACATTCACTGAAGCTCACAGGCTTGCGATGAGGAAAAAAGGCAAATGACAATCAAAAGAGGCGGACATACTTTTGCTGGAGTTGATAAACCAATCCGCACACCAAATCATAAGAGTGGAAAGTCTCATGCCGTTGTCATAAAACAAGGCGATGGCTTTCGATTAATAAGATTTGGAATGCAAGGAGCAAAAACAAAGCCTCCAAGAAAGGGTGAATCAGAGGCAGATAAAGCTAAAAGACGGTCTTTCAAAGCTCGTCATGCTAAAAATATTGCAAAAGGTAAGACAAGTGCGGCTTATTGGGCTGACAAAGTAAAGTGGAGTTAGTATATTAATAATTATTAAGATTTTTTATGGCTGAAGAACCAATCAAACCAAATCCACCTGTTGATACTGCTGCCTTGATTGCAGAAGTTGAAGCATTGAGAAAAAGCAAAGCGGAACTTTTAGATGACTATAAAAAAGCAAAAGAAGCTGCAAAAGCTGTGCCTCAAGATGTAGATGTAAATGCTTTGATTGCTTTTAAGCAAAAGAAAGAACAAGAAGAGTTAGAAGCCAAAGGTAGATATGAAGAGGCAACAGAAAAACTTGCTGCTCAATATAGACAAGCAGAGGAAGCAAAAAATCAGAGGATTCAAGAGCTTGAGAAAAGACAAAGAGAACTTGAGGTCGAAGCCCCTGCTGTGACTGCACTTGCAGACGTTGTTCACGATCCACAATATGTTCTGTCAAGGCTTAATAAAGACCAATTATCAAGAGACCCTGATGGAACGGTTGTGGTTGTTGACGGATATAACAGAACATCTGTAAAAGAATGGGCTCAACAAAATATGCCTCAATGGGTGCAAAAAAACCCAAGACCACAAGGTGGAGGAGCAACGACAACTAAGGTGACGGCTGACGTTGTCACAGGAGAAAGTAATCCTTTTGCAAGAGAATCTTTTAATTTAACTGAGCAAGCCAGACTTTATCGCACAGATATTAATAAATATAATATGCTCAAAAATGCAGTTAGCGGTTAATATAAGACTAACGTAGTTGTGCTGCGTTAGAGGTTGTGCCTCGAAGTGAACATATTTTATTAGTTTTTAATGGCTACATTAAGAAGTGATTTGATAATCCCAGAGGTGTTCACCCCCTACTTAATTGAGGAGACGACTCAGAGAGATTCTTTTCTTCAAAGTGGGGTAGTACAACCTCTAGCAGAATTAAATCTATCCGCAGAAAGAGGCGGTGACTTTGTAAAGATTCCATTCTACAAAGCAAACTTGTCTGGCGACTTTGAAGTTTTATCTGATAGCACTTCATTGACACCAGCAAAAATTACTGCAGACAACCAGATTGCTGCTGTGCTTCATAGAGGTCGTGCTTTCAGTTCCAGAGACTTAGCTGCTTTAGCAGTTGGTGGTGGTCCTGATCCTATGGCTGCTATTGCACAAAAGATGGCTGCTTATGTTAACAACCAGAAGCAGAAGGATTTATTCTCTTGTTTAACTGGTGCTTTTGGTTCTATCAACGCAAACGACAGCAACTCTGCTTTATTTGCTTTAACAATTGATTCAGAATCAGGAGATACTCCAACAACATTGAGTCCAAGACACGTTGCAAAGGCTCAGGCTTTGTTAGGTGATCAAGGCGATAAATTAACTGCTGTTGCAATGCACTCAAAGGTTTTTTATGACTTGGTTGAGAGAAATGCAATTGACAGAATTTACGATAATACAGGAGCTCCTGATACCTCAGCCACAGGCGGTAGCACAGTTAGAGCCTTCGATGGACCTACAGCTGTTAATACATTTATGGGTCTAAATGTTATCGTTTCTGACGATGTTCCAACGACTGGATCTGGTTCTTCAACAGAATATTCAACTTTCTTCTTTACTCAAGGAGCAGTTGTAACAGGAGAGCAAGCTCCAATCAGAACACAAACAGATAGAGACATCCTTGCTTTGGAAGAGGCAATGGCTGTGGATCTTCACTATATCTATCATCCTGTCGGATTAAAATACGCTGTATCAACAGTCAACCCTAATAGAACTGTATTAGAAACTGTTGCTTCTTGGTCGAAAGTGTATGAGACAAAGAACATCGGTATTGTTCGTGCAACTAACGTATCTAATCAGGATTAATTATGGCTTCTTTATTTGAAGTAACTGCTGGTTCTTTAGTTGGACCAACAGGCGGTGGCACTGTTACTCAGGCTACAAACAAATCAACAGGTGTAACTCTTAATACAGAGAGTGGACAGATAACAATGAACAACGCTGCTTTAGCTGATGCTGCTGAGGTATCTTTTACAGTTACAAATAGCAAAATCGCTGCAACAGATGTTGTCGTTGCCTGTCATGGATCAGCTGGAACTGCTGGTGCTTATATCGTAAGTGCTAATGCAATTGCTGCTGGTTCTTTCGCAATCACTGTTTCTAACGTGTCAGGTGGAGCTTTAAGTGAAGCTATCGTTATTAACTTTGTTGCTCTAAAAGGAGCATCTAGCTAGATGGGAATGTACGCTTTTAGGCGTATGAGAGAGAGAAATGAAGCTGCTCAAAAGGTGGCTTCATTAACTCCAACTCTTGAAAAGCCAAAACCAAAATCTAAGCCCAAAAAGGTAAAACTCGATGGCGATAACAATTGACGCAACTGTTGGTGGTGCAAATGCAAACTCTTATATCACTCTTGCTGATGCAAATTCATTTATTGAAGGCTTAGTCCTCAGTGATGATGCTGCTGCTTGGGATGGGTCAAGCAACGATAATAAAAATCGTGCTTTATTTACTGCTGCACAAAGAATTGATCGAGAGAAATTTCTCGGTGCAAGGGTTGACGATACACAGGCTCTAGAGTGGCCTAGATCAGGAGTTCGCAAACCAGACACTTACACAAACCTTTATGGCTTATCTTTTCCAAATAGATTAGTTGCTGATTATTACACAGACACTGAAATACCAGATCGTGTAAAAAATGCACAGGTTATTTTGGCTGTGTATCTAAACAACAACAGGAATGGGTTAGAGCTTAGTGGTTTGGAGGATTTTCAAACTGTTAGTATAGGAAATATCAACGTCACTCCCAGATTTTTTGGTGCTGTTGGTGTTGATCGAATACCTCCAATCGTTGATCATTATTTGATGGGCATTAGAATAGGAGGAAGAGCAAACTTACAAATCAAGAGGTCATGAAAATGGGTTACGGATACGAATATCCTGCAGCAAAAATTATTAATGATACAGCAGCCCATACTGGAAGGTTTGGAAAAGTTGTTGCATTACAAGATTCTGTTATTAACACCTTAGATGCTGAGAATATCACAGGAGATCTTACTTCCTTGCAATTTAAATCAACTGCCGAAATTTGCGGTGTGATAACTAGCGTCAAACTCGACAGCGGAACTGTTATTGCTTATTCATTATGAGTCTTGCAAACGCTCTTAAAAAAGCTGCATCAAAGACTCTGAGCAAACTTGGAGGAGATGTAACTATTCGACAGGTTACTGCTGGCACTTACAACACAACAACTGGTGCAATAACCGAGTCGACTTCGGATACAACTATTAAGGGCGTTTTAAGTAATGTTTCAAGATCAGAAGTTAATGATCTTATTGAGTCTCAAGATAAGATTCTAACAATATCTGCTGGCGATCTCACTTTCGTGCCAACAACAAAAGATAGAGTCGTTATAAGCAGTGTTGAGTTTAAAATTATTCAGGTGTCTATAAATGAGCAAAATAACACTCCAGTTAGTTTTGATCTTGTTCTGAGGTAATTATGGCTAGAGAAATAAGGCTGTCAGGAATCGGTGATCACTTCGAGCAACAAGTTATTAATACCGTAAGAAAGGCAACATTAAAAGCAGAAAAAGATATTAAAGAGTTTACTCCTGTTGATACTGGAAACTTAAGAAATTCATTTAAGAATAAAGTTGAACCTTTTGTGGGAGAGGTTTTTACAAATGTCGAATATGCAGAGCCTGTTGCTTATGGAACCAACCTACCAGAAAGTTGGGGAGGTAAATATAGAACTCGTCAAAATACAATCAAAGGTTATCCAGAGCTTATTGCAAAACAACTGGAACAATATATTTCGGATCAATTTAGGAGTGCATAATGGCTGCAATTGATTTAAACACAGTCAGATCAACAATTGAAGGCAGACTCGCAACAGAATTAGCATCAAGCCCTGCTATCCCTGTGATATTTAACAACATGGCTTTTGATTCAACAACAGAAGACACTTTTGTTCAATGTTTAACAAGTTTTGGAACTGGAAATTATCTAACAATGGGTGGCTCTGCTAATTCAACAAATAGAGTCGTTGGTTTGATGTTATTAAATATTTTTACTGAAGAAGGTATCGGTGCTGGCTCAAACTTGACGATTGGCAAACGGCTGCGTGACCTTTACAATAATATTACAGTTTCAAATGTTATTTTTGATTCACCTATAGGGCCTGAAGTTTTAGCATCAAGTCCTGAAGGTAAATTTCAAACACAAATAAGAATAACTTTTGAAATATATGAGGATCTTTAATCATGCCAAAACTTATTATTACCGAAGAAATGCTTGACGCAATTGAAGCTGTTAAAGGTGTTAGAGATTCTAGAATGTGGGATCCTAACTGTAAAAGATATATGGAGAATCAAGAAAATTCAAAAAAAGATGTAAAAAAGACTGAAAAGGGTTAATATATTTATAAATCTTTCTTTTTTTTGTTATGGCTGCTGTAAAAGGTGATGTCGGTAAAATAATGTTCCATAACGCTGCTGGAACAGAAGCTGATATATCAGGTCTTAGAAATTGGTCTTTATCAATTACTAAAGATACCCAAGAAACCACAGTTCAGGGTGACACTTCAAAAACTTTTGTTGGTGGTCTTATCTCTGGTGAAGGTTCAGCAACTCTCATTTATGACAATGCTGGTAACTCTGATTACTTGGCATTCGTTGAAGATATTTTGACAACCGGTGATGCTGGTGATGCCTTGTTTGAGTTGTTTCCAGATAGTTCAGCAAGTGCGAAAAAGTTTGGTTTTTCTGGAATAATTACAGGTGCTGAATATGGAGCAACAATAGGAGAAATACAAGAAATAAGTATTTCCTTTATCTCAACTGGTGCAATTACTTCAGACATCTAGTAAATTTCTAACAACTAACCCCACATAACATGGCAACAAAAAGAACCGTTGATTTAATCACTGAGGCTTTCAGTGATGTGATGACAGCAAGAAGAAAGTATGAACTAAAAAAGCCAAATGGTGATTTGTTAAAAGAAATATATTTTCCACCTTTGACTAGATTTGATAGGAAAAAAGCTCAAGTTGCTGCTGGAACTGATTATGCTTTAACAATATCTACAAAACTTTTATGCCAAATTGCAGAAAATGAAGATGGTTCAAAAGCATTTCATTCTGCCGATGCTGAAAACTTACAAAGATTTCTTCCAGAAAGTGTGTTGAATGAACTTGAGCTATTTATGATGGATATTCAAGTTGACTTAGATACAGCAAAAAACGAATCAAGCGAGATAACTGGTTAAATTTTGAGTTTTTTCTCGCAACAGAATTAGGAAAGACATTAGTTGAATTGAGAAAAGCTATTACGGAAGAGGAGCTTGTACATTGGGCTGCATATTATGAAATTAAAAATGACAGGGAAAAACAAGAAATGAATCGTCAAAAGAACAAAACAAGGTAGTATATAATAAAGGTTATTTGTATTTGTGGCACAATCAACAGTCAGATTAATAGTTGATGCTCAAAATGCCATCAATCCATTAAGAAGAGTAAATGATGCTACAAAAAATTTAAGCAAGAATACAGATAAATTAAAAAATAGATTAAATAAATCAAATAGAGCAATAAGAGACTCAGGAAAAAAATTAGCAGCTGCGTTTGCACTTATTAAAACTGCACAATTTATTTTTGTTAATGCTGCTGATATTGAGACGCAAAGAAAAAGCCTAGAGGTTCTCACTGGTTCTCTTTCTAAAACAAATGAAATAATAAAAGAATTACAAGATTTCGGTGCTGTTACTCCTTTCAAAAGTAGTGAACTAATTGAGCAAACAAAACGATTAAAGGCTTTTGGTTTTGAAACTAATGAATTAGTAGACACCACAAAAAGGCTTGCTGATGTTGCTGGTGCTACTGGAGCAGATTTGCAGGGTATTGCAACAGCCTTTGGTCAGATAAGAGCAAAAGGAAAATTACAACAGGAAGAAAATTTACAGTTATTAGAAAGAGGAGTTGATATAACAACTGAACTTAAGAACATAACTGGTTTACAAGGCGAGGCATTTGAAAAAGCACAAAGGCAAGGAAAGATTGGAGCTGATCTCGTAAATCAAGCACTTATAAATTTAACTAATGAAGGTGGTGCCTTTTTTAAAGGTGCTTCTTCACAAGCAACAACGCTTAATGGAAAATTGTCTACGTTGATAGATTCAACTGAAAGTTTAGCAAGAACGATTGGAGAACAGTTATCACCAGCAATAAAAGGTGCATTAGATTTAGCAACCAAAGGTGTGGTAGCTATTGAAAAAATATTTAGTAGGTTTGGAGATATTGGTGATGTTGGTTTAGGTAATGTTGCAAAAGCAGAGCAAGATGCACAAAGAGATGCAGCAAGATTAACTGCAACTAAGTTTGGTACAAATTTTAGAGGGGAGAGTGTCTTTGCAAGTAAAGAAGAAAACAAGTTTTTTAGAGAACAGTTTAAACTTTTAAGAAAAGCAAATATTGAAAGGCAAAAATTAAAACAGACCTCTTTTGAAGAAGTTGAGATTATTGATCAAGCCAATCAAAAACAAACAGAAAAGACAGAAAAAATTATTGAAACAAATAATGCAGCAACTGCTTTTAATCAGACATTAGATTCATCTATTTTTATTCTTGATGAAGCTATAAACCAAACTGATAAACTTAAAGAAAAATACATGGAGATTGGTCAAGGAATTGAGAATGGTATTGTTTCTGGTCTTACTGATGCTGTTATGGGAACAAAAACTTTAGCTGAAGCTGCTACTGGTGTATTAAATAATTTAAAAAGAAAACTTGTTGAAGTTGCGATGCAACGTGCGGTTTCTGGAATTGGTAATTTTTTCGGGAATGCTTTAAGTGGAATATTTGGTGGTGGAAAAAATGTATTTAAGGGTAGCCCTAATGTATTTGACGGTTCTGGCAGTAGTTTTGATATGGGCTTACTTGGTTTTGCAAATGGTGGCAGACCACCAGTAGGAAGAGCTTCACTTGTTGGAGAAAGAGGACCAGAACTTTTTGTACCTCGTACTGCTGGCACTATTATTCCAAACGCTTCTGGCACTTCTGTTCAAGGTAATGGCTCTGAAGCAGATCAACTTGGACAACTTATCGGTGGAATAGTTCAAGCTACACTGGTAGAAGAATCAAGGGCTGGAGGTTTACTAAATAGATAATGGCTACGTTTCCCTCGATAACTCCTGTTTATGGCATGAGAAAAAGAAGCAAACCTAAAATTAAGGTTTCGCAGCTTGGTGATGGTTATGAGTTTAGGGCATTACTAGGGCTTCCATTATCTCAAGACCCTAAAGTATATGATCTTACTTTTAACGTGTCTGAGACTGAATCAGATGTCATTGAAGCGTTTTTAAGAAGTAGAGTAAACGATCAGGCAAGTTTTACGTTTACACCACCAGCAGAAGGCTTTACAAAAACAGGCACATATTCGCAAAGCACCACAACTGTTACTATTGCAATAACATCTCATGGAGTTGCAATCGGTGATATTTTAACTATTGACTACACATCTGGATCTGCAACTGATGGGACTTTTGCAGTAGCTACCGTAATCAATGATAATTCTTTTACTGTTACAGCAGCTTCAAGCGCGACTAATAGCGGCAATGTATCAATCACGTTATCTGGTGCTGGACAGTATGTATGCGATTCTTGGACAAAATCAATTCCTTATAACAACAGAGCAATTATAAATACTACTTTCAGGGAGGTTTTTGAACCATAAATGGCTAACCCTACACCAGAGTTACAACAACTTACAAACAAATCAATAATTGAGTTGTTTTCTGTTGAATTAAAAGCTGATGTTCATTATGAATCTACAACGTTATCTAACACTTACAATCAAAGCAATAGCACAGACATACAATTAAACCATGCCACTCACGGATTATCTGTAGGAGATATTGTAAGTATTGATTTTACAACTGGAGGTGCAGTAAGTGGAGTATATACAGTTACAGCTACTGCCAGCACTTCTTTTACAGTCAAATCAACTGTCTCAGCCACAACAAGTGGTTTATATTCTATTAAAAAAAATACAAACGCAGCAAATCCTACCGTTTATCTTTTTCATGCTGGCAATAATATGAAAGATAGTGGCGACATAATATGGCAGGGTAACACATATACCAGAATGCCTTGTAAGGCAGAGGGGTTTAAATATACAGGCAAGGGTAAGCTGCCAAGACCGACAATTAGTTTCTCAAACTTATTAGGTACAATCACAGCAATAATACAACTAACAAATAATGCTACAATTCTGCCATTTACTGATCTTGCTGGTGCAAAAGTTACACGCAGAAGAACACTTGCAAGGTTTTTAGATGAAGAGAACTTTCCATCAAATGTAAATCCATATAAAGTTGGCTCTGTTGACCCTACTGCTGAAATGCCACAGGAAATTTATTTTATAGATCGTAAAGTTATAGAAAATAGAGATATTGTACAGTTTGAATTAGTTTCAACTTTTGATTTAATAGGTATAGCTGCACCTAAAAAACTTGTTACAAGAGAAGATTTTGCTGGTGTTGGTACGTTTGTTAATTTCTAATTATGAGTTGGAAAGAGTCTTTTAAAAAATATGCAAAAAAACAAAGTCCTAATGAAGCTTGTGGCTTGCTTGCCATAATAAAAGGCAAGGAAACGTTTTGGCCTTGTAAAAATTTAGCAGAGGGAAAGCATGAATTTTTTATGCTAGACCCTGATGATTGGGCTGATTGTGAAGATACTGGTGAGGTTATGGGTGTAATTCATAGCCATCCGATAGGAGCAGCAACACCATCAGAAACAGATAAAGCAGCCTGTGAGCATTTAGGTTATCCATATTACATTTACAGTATTGAACATAATCATTGGGAATGTCTAAAGCCTTCTGGTTGGAAAACACCTTCATTAATTGGACGCAGATTTATATGGGGAAAGCATGATTGTTGGTCTGTTGTGACTGATTGGTTTAAAGAAAACAAAAATATTGAAATACCATATTGGACACGACCAAAAAAATTAAAAGATTTTTTAAAAAGTCCAGAGTTTGAATATGCTTTACCAAAACTAAATTTTAAAAAACAAAAAACAAATAATGATGTACAAGTTGGTGATGTATTGCTGTTTAGATCGGTCACAGGTAATTTAGATCATGTAGCAGTTTATATTGGCGATATGATGATTTTAAATCATAATATAAAAGCTTTGAGTTGTAGAGAGCTTTTTGACTTAAGATACCAACAAGCACTTAATGGGGTATATAGATATGAACCTTAAAAAAATAAAAGTATATGGAAAGTTGAGGCAGTTTTTAGGACAATCGTATTTTGAAGCTGCTGTAAAATCTCCACAACAGGCAATGGCTTTTTTAAAGGCAAATTTTGAAGGTGTTGAAAAACATATGAATGATCAGTTATATAAAATTAAGATGGGTGGTCGTGTTGTTACAGAAGATTTTTTAACAATGTCAGGTCAAGGCGATATTCAAATTATTCCAGTTGCTACAGGTGCTGGCCCTTTAGTTGTATTAGGTCTAGGAATTGGAGCTACTGCGGCTGCAAGTGCAATAGGAGGTTTTGTCGCTGGTTTTACGGCTTTATCTGTTACTGCTGCTACAACCTTAGTCACAACAATTGGAACTACATTAATACTGCAAGGGGTCACAGATTTATTAACCCCAACACAACCAGCATCTAACATATCTCAAGTAGGTGATCTTGACCCAAGTATTAGAGGCTCTTACAGTTTTAGTGGTATTCAAAACGTGGCAAATGCTGGTGTTCCTATTCCTATTATTTATGGAAGTGTTTTTACAGGTTCAGTTATAATTTCAGCAGGGTCTGATACAGCACAAGTAAAACGTACCACAAATACACCAACTTAAAAAATGCCTAGATTAGTTGACGATCAGTTATTTGGAAAAGAACCAAATATTATTGACCCTGATCTTATTGATGGTGGTTTAAGAAGTAAACAGTTTGCAACGATATTAGATTTGCTAGGTTACGGTGAGATCCATGGGATACACGACCCAGAAGGTGATGGTGAAGACACATTTAGGAAAAGTATATTTTTAGATGGGACACCAATACAAAATGCTGATGGAACAGAAAATTTCACAGATGTAACGGTACATATGAGAAATGGCACATCAGATCAAATTGCTGTTCCTGATATTAATGGCGTAGAAAATACTATCCCTGTCGGGGTAGCCCTTACAAATTCACCTTTCACCACAACAAAAACAGGAACTTATACTCTTGCAGGGAGTGGTGGACAAACAGTAGGTGGTGTAACTCTTGGCCCAAATCAGATGCTTGTTGAAATTTCTAGTCACGGATATTCTGTTGGGGAAGTAATCCACTGGGAAAATACAACTGCTACTGCAACTGTTCAAACAGATAATCCTCAGACACAAAATATTCTTTCTGTTCCTGATAGTGGAAAATTTGTAGTCAATACAACTTTTGAGGACACTTCATTTCAAAATGGAGCTTGTGAGGTAAAAACAAGTGTTGGTTTGTCTAGATCAATAACAAATACAAGTGTTGAT
>LUMU01000233.1_pt1 | contig 10842 bp, 10 predicted proteins | sample 729751 | NCBI WGS metagenome assembly LUMU01 (sample SAMN03860300, study PRJNA289734) | marine metagenome | biome: seawater column; feature: ocean; material: water; isolation source: Red Sea water column Station 192 - depth 100m | place: Saudi Arabia: Red Sea | collected 2011-10-15 | depth 100 m
TTAGAGGCATCCAGTCAAAATTGTTGGCCAAGTGTAGAATTTGATATTGGTGGAATAAACAATTTTCTCTCCCCTTTTTTTCCAGCAGGTTTTTATTACAAAACATTTATGTGGCCTGCTAGTTTTTGGGAGAAATATGAATTATTCATACGACACTCAGCTGGTTTGGGGAAATCACCAACATCAAGTGACCCTGACATTTATGACCACCGAAATGTTCACTGTGATGTATTGGTTGTAGGTGCAGGTATATCTGGAGTATTAGCAGCAAAAAATGCAGCTAAAAATAATTTTAAAACGTTGTTAGTTGATGAAAAAAATGAACTTGGTGGCTCAACTGTTTATGAAAACAATGAATTTAACAAAATTAATAATAAAACTCCTTCTGAATGGTTAAAAAAAGAAATAGAGGAACTTAAAAATATTAAAAATCTTGAAATAAAAACTAGAACAAGTGTAGCTGCTTATCATCAATATAATTATCTTTTGGCTAGAGAAAATCTAACTGATCATTTAGAGGCAAAAGATAAAACAAATAAAATCAGACAAAGACTTCTTAAAATTAGAGCTAAGAAAGTTATTTTAGCTACAGGTGCATTAGAAAGACCTTTGATATTTAATAATAATGATAGACCAGGAATAATGCTTTCATCTGCAATAAAAAAATACAGTGAATTTTATGGTGTTGCGTGTGGTAGTAAAAATGTCTTTTTTACTAATAATGATAGTGCCTACGAAAGTGCTATTTCACTATACAATAAGGGTATCAATGTTGAAGCAATAATTGATATTAGAGAACAATCCGAAAGTAAAATTGTTAAAAAAGTAAAAGAAGCAGGTATTAAAGTTTACTGGTCACATACGATTGTTGATACAGCTGGATACAAAAAATTAAATGGTATTTCAATCATGAAACTATCTAATGAGTGGTTGGACACCTGCTGTACATTTATATACACAATCAGGAAGCAAACTTAAATTTGATGAAGAAAAAAAAGTTTTCTTACCAAATCAGAACACATCTGAACAAATAAGTGTAGGATCTTGTGGTGGAGATTTTAAAATTGATGAAATCATTAAAAATTTAAATCAAAAGCTTAAAGATACTCTAAATATTAATGAAACAGATTTAGATAGTATTAAAGTTGAGATTGATCAGGAAAATTCAAAAAGAAATATTTGGTTACTACCTTCCGATAAACCTTTAGGCAAAACTAAACCATTTGTAGATTATCAAAACGATGCAACGGCTAAAGATATAAAATTAGCATTAAGAGAAGGTTTTAGATCTATTGAGCATGTTAAAAGATACACGACTACCGGTATGGGAACTGATCAAGGTAAACTAGGAAATATGCATGCATTAGGAATAATTGCAGATACTGCCGGCGTTAAAATGGGAGAATTAGGAACTACTACATTTAGACCTCCTTACACACCATTAACATTTGGAACTATTGTAGGTCGAAATGTAGGAAAGTTTTTTGATATTTTTAGAAGAACGCCAATGAATGATTGGCATGTTGAAAATAAAGCTGAATTTGAAAATGTCGGACAATGGAAGAGAGCATGGTACTACCCTATTAACGGAGAAACTATGCATCAAGCAGTTCAAAGAGAAAGTAAAGCTGCTAGAGAAAGTGCTGGTATACTGGATGCCTCTACTCTTGGTAAAATTGATATTCAAGGAAGTGATGCTTCTGAATTTTTAAATAGAGTTTATACAAATGCTTGGTCAAAATTAGCTATAGGAAAATGTAGATATGGCCTAATGCTAAATGAGGATGGTATGGTTTATGATGATGGAGTTACAACAAGATTAGGTGAAAATCATTACATCATGACCACAACAACTGGTGGAGCAGCAAATGTTTTAGGTAAACTTGAAGACTATCTTCAAACAGAATGGCCTGAGCTTGATGTTTATTTAACCTCTGTAACAGATCATTATGCTACAGCTTTATGGGAAAAGTGCATGGAAGCAGGTAAAGAATTTAACATTACGCCTTATGGAACTGAAACAATGCACTTGTTAAGAGCAGAAAAAGGTTTCATCATTGTAGGTCAAGATACAGACGGAACAATGACCCCTATCGATCTTCAAATGGATTGGATAGTAAGCAAGAAGAAATACGATTTCATAGGAAAAAGATCTCTTTATAGATCTGATACAATGAGAGAAGATAGAAAGCAATTAGTAGGTTTATTAACTGATGATCCAAATATTGTTTTAGAAGAAGGAGCACAAATAGTTTCTGAATTAAATCAAAGTCCAGTAGAAATGCTTGGACATGTAACTTCAAGTTATTTCAGTCCCAACCTAAAGAAATCAATAGCCCTTGCAGTAGTTAGAGGTGGAAAAGATATGATGGGAAAAAAACTTTTTGTGCCCATGGAAAATAAAAATATTAATGTCACTGTTGCGAATCCAGTATTTTATGATGAGAAAAATGAGAGGTTAAATGCTTAACTATAATTCAGTTATTAAAAATGAAATTAAGCAAGAAAGTATTTCTGTAAAGGAAATCTCTCCAGTAATAAAAATTAATTTGAGAGGTAAAAAAAGAGAATTTTTAACAAATGTTGGTAAAAATCTTAATATGATCTTACCTACAGAAGCAAACACTTCAACAACGAGTGATAAATTAACAGCAATATGGCTTAGTCCAGACGAATGGATGATAATCTCAAATGAGCTGGCAAGTAAAGACACTAACAAATCCGATCTATATGAAATGTTATTTAATAGTATTTCAAAAACAAATTTAGGTGCTGTTATAGATGTAACAGATCAATTTGTTCAATTAGAACTTAAAGGTGAAAATGTCTATGAAATCTTTTCAGCAGGATCTCCCTTTAATTTTAATGAATTTAAAGAAAAAAAAGGATCAACAACTCAGACTGTTTTAAATCATGTAGATGTAATTCTGCACCATAAAGATGAAAATATTTTAAATCTGTTTGTTAGAAGATCTTTTGCTGAACATCTTTGTTCTTGGATTGAAGACTGTGCTTCAAGATTATAAACTTATTTTTTTCTTCTAAAGTCCCATGGCATTTCAAATTTACCTTGCCAAAGGCCTTTTTTTTCATTTTTAGCATTAATTTCGTTTGATATATATTTTTTTGAGTATTTTCTATAAGCTACTGCATAACCGTTTGAAACTAGCCAAGAATTCAAGTTTAAATTTCTTTTATAACATTCTCCAATAAATCTTTTGTATCTATCAACATCCAAAATTTTACAAGTTATTACTTTGTTATTTATTTTTTTTTGTAATTTTTGAGTTGAAATTTTTCCACATGGATAATCTTTAGTAAAAGTAAAAAAAATTATTGTTAGATATGGTTTTTTACACATTTGCTTGAATTCAGGTGCATCAATTCCATGCAATCTTATCTTTTTTGAATTTATTTTTATTGTATCACCATCAATAATTTGAGCATTTCCAGAAATTTCTTTAATCTCTTCAGACCTAACATCGTTATATGTGAGAATAAAAAAAATCGAACAAATTATAATTAAAATTATCGCTTTTCTTTTTGTAAAAAACATATTTAAAAAATATTAAATATTAGCTAATTTATGTTTAATATAATATTTGACATAAAAAAGTAACATCAATGATATCAACCATTGAAAGATAGCCCAAATATAAAAAAAAGTTTTAAAATCTGCATTTAAATACTTTGCAATGTAAAAGGATAAAACTGGTACTATAACATTTCTGGCAATATTATTAACCATGGCTTTTTCAGATTTTTTTAAAGCCATAAAAAATCCATTTGATAAGAAAAATATTGGATAAGCAGGTAAAATAAATGCAGAAATCTTAAGGTACATCGAGCCATGCATAATTACCTCTGGGTTTGAAGAAAAGAATTTAGGAACAATGTCAGCACTTATAAAAATAACTACACCAGCGATTAACATTATAAATAGACCGTATTTTATTGAGGTAAAATAGGATTGCTCCACTCTATCGTAATATTTTGCACCAATATTTTGCGCTATTATAGAAATTATTGCTGTATTAATTCCTAATATTGGTAACAAAACTACTTGCTCAATTCTTGTGGCAGATCCATACCCTGCTACAGCATATTCACCAAATAACCCAACATATGTAAAAACAATTGTTGCAGCAATAGAATACCCTAATATGGCAATTGTAATTGGCATTGATTGAAAAAAAATATTTTTTAAGAAAAAAAATTTAGCTTTGAAATGGTCTAAAGTTATTTGTTTAATTCTTTGATTATTTAATATTTTTATCAAAATAACCAACAAAGATACAAATTGAGCAATTAAAGTTGCTATCCCAATACCAGTTATTCCTAATGGTGGTATAAATAAAAAACCAAAAATAAAAATTGGATTTAAAATAATGTTTAAGAAAAAAGAAAATATTAGAACATTTCTGTAAGTTTTAGTATCTCCTTCTGCATGTAAGAATGAATTTAATGCTACTACTAAAATAAATAATATCGTACCTAAAAAAATTACATTTATATATTCGAGTCCAAGAATTGTTACTTCTTGAGAGGAATTCATTAATAAGAATATCTTTTCACCAAAAGCAAATCCTAAAATAGATACAACTATCGAGATTATAATCGAATAAATGATTACATTTCCAAAATAACTTAAAACATTTTTTTCGTTTTTTTCTCCGATACTACTGCCAATCAATGATGTTCCTGCTACGGTAACTCCAATGGATGTCGCAATAATCAAAAAATATATCGGAAAAGACTTGCTCAAAGCAGATAAGGCTTCTGGCGATATTTTTCCTGCATAAAAAGTATCTACGATTGTATAAAGTGTTTGGAATAAGGTTCCTACACTTGCTGGTACAGCAAGTTTTCTTACTAACAACGAAACTTCATCTTTTAATAAATTCATTAATTTAAGATTTGTTAATACTCTTTTTGGAAGATATGTCTTTTTCCTGCTTCTTTAGCAAGATTAATTTGTTTTTGTCTCATCCTAAATCTTGATTTTTGATGATCTGTTAGATTATCGTGACAATTTGGACATGAAACACCCTCTTCATATTTTTTTGATTTTTTATCCTTACGAGATACAGGCTTCCTACAACCGCTACACATTGAGTAAGAACCAACTTTTAGACCATGTTTTAAACTAATCCTGTTATCAAAAACAAAGCATTCACCTTTCCATAAACTTTTTTTCTTATTTGTTTTTTTAAGATAATTTAAAATTCCACCATTTAACTGATAAATGTTATTAAACCCTTTATTCTCCAAATATACAGATGCCTTTTCACAACGAATTCCACCAGTACAAAACATAGCTATAGGTTGATTTTTTTTTAATTTTTTTAGATATTTTGGAAAATCTCTAAAGTTATCAACATCAGGATTGATTGCTCCCTTAAATGTTCCAACATCATACTCAAATGGTTTTCTCGCATCTATAAGAACAGTATCCTTTTCTTTAATCAGCTTATTCCATTTGATTGGATCTACATGGCTATCTTTTTTCTTTATTCTTTTATTTAAAGTTAAATTCATAGGAACAACTTCATTTTTAATTTTTACTTTAGGTTTGTGAAACGGTTGAAATAAACTTTTGGAGACATTACTGCTATTAAATTCTTTAAATTTAAGAGTTCTTTTTAAATTGTTAATTGTGAATTTAATGTCTGCAGCTTTACCAGAGATAGTTCCGTTTACCCCCTCTTTAGAGATAATTATCGTACCTCTAATGTTTTTCTTTTTTAAAGTTTCTAATAAAACTTTTTGATTTTTCTTTAGATAAGAAATTTTGACAAATTTATAAAAACCAACTACTTCAAACATTATAATTTTCTACAAACAGTCATACCATCACCAAGAGGAATTATTAACTTTTCAACCCTTGTATCCTTTGAGATATGACTATTAAACTCTTTAATATTTTTAGTAAATTTATCATTATTGTTTTCATTCACAACTTCTCCATACCATAAAACATTATCAATGATTATTAGACCATTTTTGTTCAATAATTGTAAAGAACGTTCATAGTATTCAATGTAATTCATTTTATCAGCATCAATAAAAACTAAATCAAACTTTTCATTTTTAATTTCATCTAAACTTTCTAAAGCAGGTTTAATTAATGTTTTTATTTTATGATCTTGATTAGCTTTTTTAAAAAAATCTATTGCAACTTTATTAGTTTCTTCATTTTTATCTAAAGCAATTATTTTGCCATCATCTGATAATGCCAAAGCCATAGATAACGTACTTAATCCTGTAAATGTACCTATCTCTAAAATTTTTTTGATATTTGAAATTTTTATAATTAAATGCAGAAATTGACTTTGTGAAATTGAGATTTGCATTCTTTTGATATCACCAAGAGAAGTGTTGTAATCAATTATTTCTTTTTGGACTGGATGTAAATTAAATCCATGACTTAAAATATACTCTTGGAGTTCTTTAGTTATATTTAGGTCTGAACCCATAAATTCTAAAGTTTTTTCTTTAAAATCTCATTAACTAATTGAGGATTTGCTTTTCCACCAGAAACTTTCATTACTTGACCTACAAAGAAACCAAATAATTTAACTTTACCTGATTTATATTCGGTAGCTTTGTCTCTGTTATCATCAATAACCTTATCTATCAGTGCCTCAAGTGCTTTTGGATCACTCTCTTGTTTTAAACCTTTTTCTTCAACAATTTTCTTAGGATCTTTATCTCCTTCCATCATTTGTTCGAAAACTGTTTTTGCAATTTTTCCAGAAATTGTTCCATCTTTAATTAAATTAATTAATTTTGATAAGTTGCCTGCGCTTATAGGGCTTTCAGTTATTTCTAAATTTTTTTCATTTAAGGCTGCAAATAATTCTCCAATTATCCAATTTGTTGCAAGTTTTACATCCGATTTCTTAATTACATTTTCAAAGTAATTTGATGTTTCAATATCAGAAACTAAAATATTTGCTTCATAAGGAGATAACTTGAATTTTTCTATAAATCTTTTTTTCTTTTCATCTGGTAGCTCTGGAATTTCTGATTTTAAGTTTTCAATAAAATCATCTGAAACTTCTAATGGCAATAAGTCTGGATCTGGAAAATATCTATAATCATGAGCATCCTCTTTTGATCTCATTGATCTAGTTTCATTCTTTTTAGTATCAAAAAGTCTTGTTTCTTGATCAATCGTTTGACCATCCTCAATTAAATCAACTTGTCTATTAGCTTCGTATTCAATTGCCATCTGCATGAACTTTATTGAGTTAACATTTTTAATCTCACATCTAGTTCCAAACTCTTTTGAACCTTTTTTTCTAACAGATACATTTACATCTGCTCTCAAAGATCCTTCCTGCATGTTTCCATCACAGGTGCCTAAATATCTCATTATAGATCTTAATTTTTTAATATATGCATTTACTTCATCTGGGGACCTTAGGTCAGGTTTACTTACAATTTCCATTAAAGCCACACCTGATCTATTTAAATCTACAAAAGTATTTTTAGGATCTAAATCATGAATGCTTTTACCCGCATCTTGTTCCAAGTGTAATCTTTCTATACCTACCTCTTTTTGACCATCTGGCATATCAAGAATTACTTTACCTTCACCTACAATTGGATCTTTGAATTGTGAGATTTGATACCCCTGAGGTAAGTCAGCATAAAAATAATTTTTTCTATCAAAGACAGATCTCTTGTTGATTTTAGCTTTTAAACCAATCCCTGTTTTAATAGCTTGTTTTACACAATACTCGTTTATTACTGGCAACATTCCTGGAAACGCTGCATCAACTAAACTTACTTGAGTATTTGGCTCAGCTCCAAATTTGGTCGCTGATGTTGAGAATAATTTTGACTCCGATGTAACTTGTGCATGAACTTCTAAACCAATGACAACTTCATATTGATTATCATGTCTATTAATTAGATATTCAGATTTGTTCTTACTCACTTAATCCACCAATCAGTAATATTGTTTTTAAAATTAATTTTTTCTTCCATAGCATATGCAATGTTTAAAATATTTTGTTCATCAAAAGCTTTACCAATTATCTGTAATCCTAATGGATACCCTTTAGCATCATGGCCTGCAGGTATAGAAATTCCAGGTAAACCTGCTAAATTTACAGGAACAGTAAAAATATCATTTAAATACATTGAAACCGGATCATTTGTTTTTTCACCAATTTTAAACGCAGAACTTGGAGTAGATGGGGTTAGAATTGCATCAACTTTTTTATAAGCATCATCAAAATCATTTTTAATAAGTTTTCTTACCTTTTGTGCTTTAAGATAATAAGCATCATAATATCCTGAAGATAAAACATAAGTTCCAATCATTATTCTTCTTTGAACCTCAGCACCAAATCCTTCAGATCTAGTTTTTTCATACATATCAATAAGATTTTCTCCTTCAGCTCTAAAACCGTATTTAACACCGTCGTATCTAGCCAAATTAGATGAGGCCTCTGCTGGTGCTACTATGTAATAAGTTGGTAGTGCATAATTAGTATGAGGTAGAGATATATCGATAATCTCAGCACCACAATCTTTTGCGTATTCAATACCTTTTTTCCATAGGTCTTCTATTTCTTTAGGCATGCCATCTACTCTATATTCTTTAGGTATTCCTATTTTTTTACCTTTAATATCTTTTGTTAATTCTTTGCTGTACTCGTTTCTTTTAAAATCTATTGAAGTAGAATCTTTTTCATCATAAGTGCTAATAACTTCCTGCAACAATGCACAATCTTTAACATTTTGCGCCATTGGACCAGCTTGATCTAGGGATGATGCAAATGCTACAATTCCGTATCTAGAGCAACTACCATAAGTAGGTTTTAATCCGACAGTTCCAGTAAATGAAGCAGGCTGTCTTATAGATCCACCTGTATCTGTTCCAATAGTTATTGGTGTTAATTGAGCTGCTACAGCAGAAGACGATCCACCAGAGGATCCTCCTGGAACTAAATTTTTATCAATTGGGTTTTGTACATTACCAAAAAAACTAGTTTCATTAGATGAACCCATTGCAAATTCATCACAATTTAATTTCCCCATTAGGATAGCTCCTTCATTCCAAATGTTTTGTGTGACTGTTGACTCGTATGTTGGAACAAAGTTATTTAAAATCTTACTACCTGCCGTAGTTCTTAAATCTCTTGTACAAAATAAATCTTTTACAGCCATTGGAATGCCAGGTAATTTCAGATCAAGATTAGGTTTTTCATCAAATTTTTTTGCTTTATTTAAAGCATTTGCATAATCTTCAGTTATATATGCATTTAATTCTTTTGATTTTTCTGATCTTTCAACAAATGCTTTAGTAACTTCACTTGAGGAAAGTTTTTTACTTTTTATATTTTCTACTAACTCAGATAATGATTGTTTAGTTATATCTGACATTATTCAATTACCTTTGGTACTACAAAATAATCTTCATTTTCCTTAGGAGAATTTTTTATTACTTGATCTCTTAAGTTTTTACTTTTTACTTCATCTGATCTTAGTTTTAGAGTTGTTTCAGCAACAGAAGTTAATGGTTCAACATTGTCAGTTTTTAATTTGTTAAGTTTTTCAATAAAATCGAAAATTGAATTTAAATCTCCTGCAAGTTTCTCTGCTTTTTTCTCATCTACAGAAATTCTTGATAGTTTAGATATGTGCTTTATTGTTTTAAGATCGATGCTCATATGGTATTTAAATATGTCGCAAACTATCACTTAAGTTTAAAATATACAATATGATCACTATTGAAGAATTCAAAAAAAAACAGTCTGAAACCTCTAGATTGATTGGTTTAGATCTTGGTTCAAAAAGAATCGGTGTATCAATTTGTGATGAAAAACAGTCAATAGCCACACCTTTTAAAACGATCAATAAAACCAATAATGATGATCTAATCAACGAATTAAAAAAAATAATAGAGGAAAACAATATTAAAGGAATTATCATTGGATATCCAATTAACATGGATGGTTCATTAGGTCCTTCTGCTCAATCAGTAAGTGATGTATCTAAAAATATAGACCAAAATGTTGATGTAGATGTTTGCTTATGGGATGAAAGACTTTCAACCGTTGGTGCATTTAATCTATCCAGTCAGCTTGATGTTAATGTTTCTAAGCGTGAAAAAAACATAGATCAAAATGCAGCTGCATTTATTCTTCAAGGAGCTATAGATTATTTAAATAATTAATCCTTGCCATTTAGGGGCTTTATAGCTATAGAGTTAATTTTAATGGCAATTAAAACCAATAAAGCTATTAAAATCTCACAAAAACATCTGTTAGGTATCCAAGATTTATCAGTTAATGATATTAATTATATCCTGGATGAGTCAGAAGCTTTCATAAAATTAAACCAGAGTAAAAATAAAAAAATTGATGTGTTAAGAGGCAAAACACAAATAAACTTATTCTTTGAGCCATCAACTAGAACTCAAAGCTCATTTGAACTTGCTGGAAAAAGACTTGGTGCTGACGTCATGTCAATGAATATGGGTAACTCAGCCATTAAAAAAGGTGAAACTTTGATTGATACGGCCATGACCTTAAATGCAATGCATCCTGATATAATTGTGATCAGACATCAAGACTCTGGTGCATGTAATCTATTATCTCAAAAAGTTAATTGTGTCGTATTAAATGCTGGTGATGGTAGACGCGAACACCCTACCCAAGCATTATTAGATGCATTAACAATTAGAAATCGAAAAAAAAAAATTCAAGGATTAAAAATAGCAATATGTGGAGATATACTTCATTCAAGAGTAGCTAGATCAAATATTTATCTTCTTACAATGTTAGGAGCTGAGGTTAATATAGTTGCTCCATCTAACCTAATGCC
>LUMU01000517.1_pt1 | contig 10772 bp, 6 predicted proteins | sample 729751 | NCBI WGS metagenome assembly LUMU01 (sample SAMN03860300, study PRJNA289734) | marine metagenome | biome: seawater column; feature: ocean; material: water; isolation source: Red Sea water column Station 192 - depth 100m | place: Saudi Arabia: Red Sea | collected 2011-10-15 | depth 100 m
CCAAGTCTCACCCCCCCTTCTCAGGAATTCTGGAAAACTAATGAAGACGCCCCCATCGTTCTTTGAATTAGAGACCGCTGCAATGGCCTGAGTAGGCAATGATGAGCCCCAATACCAGGATCTGAAAGCACGATTGGTGAATTTTGTAGCCAGATAGGAATCCGAGTTGCACATCGCTCCCGAGATCTCCTCAAGGCCTCTGCTGCTAATCACCGATTGGTTGTTCCACGAGAACCATGCTAGAATCTCGTCTGGGTCCTTGTCGGAGTTTAGGATTGCCTCTGATGCTAGAAGGCCCGAATCAGAATTGTAGGCTCTTTTCAGGGATTCGAACACGTTAATCTGTGAGTCCCTGAGTACCGATCCAGATAGCTCACTCACTGAGGCCATGTCTACGTGTCCATTCGCAGTAACAGATAGAGATTGTAAATCCTTCACGAGAGCCCTGAGGTCTCCGGGATTCCTTCGAATTAGAGCATCTAGAGCCTCTGGATCAATTCCTACACTTTCCGAATCAAGAACTCTTAGTGCTATCCTCCTAAGGTCTGTAGCCCCGACTCTCTCGAATATGATGTTTTCAGATACTCGGTTTACCCTATCCCTATTCCTTCTCCAATTCCCCCTGCCCCAGAGCTTCATCGGATCATTACAGGTCATAATTACTGGATTTTCAGTTTTGTTGAGTAGATTCAGTAACTCCGCCTTCCCGCCCGAATCCCCCTTCAGTACTGGTCCTTCTTCTGACCCCATGGTGGTGTGGATTCTTTCTTCTGATACCTGTGAGAATCCTCCACTCAGGTGATCTACCTCATCTAGGAGTATCACAGTTTTTCCAGTAGTTCCGGATCCCCTGGAGAAGTTCTCTAGTGAGACGTATTGCGAACCCCTAGTTGCAGAGGATCTTATGGCGGCCGCATTCCTCTGTTCGGAGGCATTCAATTCTACAATCGACCAACCCTTCTCTTTTGCTATCGCATGTGCCAGCGTAGTTTTCCCTACTCCCGGGGGGCCAGAGAGAAGTAACCTCCTCTTTTTCGGAGTCTTTCCGGCCTCCCATCCTTCCAGCCATATCCTCACTCTTCTTATCTTATCTCCATTACCCTCCATATCCGACAAAGTGGAAGGGCGGTATCTCTCCGCCCAGTCATCATCCTCCTTGCCCTGCTCCATGAGGGAAAATTTACGCGGCGACTCTTGAAGATTAGCCTAGAACATCGAGGATAAAGAACCCGATTTTAGACCACCAATCAAACTATCTAGATCGGTACGAACTTGTTTTTGATCATCTCTTCTCCTGATTGTAACAGTGTTGTCCTCTAATGATTGGTGGTCAATTGTCACCGCCCAAGGAATCCCAATCTCATCGGCTCTTGCATACCTTCTTCCTATCGATCTGCTGGTATCTATTTCTGCAATTATTCCTCTGAATGAGTTTATGCGCGCCAGAATATCTCTTGCCATTTGGTCCATTCCGTCTTTATCGAAAAGAGGAAGAATAACTAGATCGGCCGGAGCAATCTCGGGATTTAGTGACAAGATCGTATACCTCTCGCCCTCTTTGTCCACTTCCTTGTAGTTATGATCAAGAATATGCCATATTATCCTATCAATCCCAAATGCTGGCTCGATAACGTGTGGCGTGAAATATTCTCCAGAAACTACGGAATCCTCTACGGCGCTATTGACCATATCTTCTCCGATATGCACGATGGTCCCATCCGGGAGTTCCAATTCAAACGGGAATGACGATGGAATCTCTTGTAATTGAGATAGGGCAGAAGAAACCTCGCCTGCCCTTTCTCTGAAAGTTGGACCAATCACCGAACCTACGGGCTTGAGAATTTCCGACTTCTTCTTTACTGGTTTTTCGTATATCCTCCACGCCCGTAAAAGACTAGATTTCGAGTGCACTTCGTGAGATTCCAGATCATGACAGGTCCTATTGGCAATTCCTACGACTTCCCCCCAGCCATGCTCTCCCATAAGCTCACAGTCCCAGCAATCAGATGCATAGTGAGCCATCTCCGAGCCTGCATGTTGCCTGAATCGAACTTTTGTCCTATCTATCCCTACAAACTCGAGAAACTCCATGGTCATTGCTAGGAACCACGCTACAGTGGGGTGCTTCACAATTCCAGACTCTAACGCTTCCTTGAATGACATCTCAAATTCTCCGGGTCGTGGACCATCAGGATCGGGGACCATGCAAACTCTATCTGGCCATTTGCTGAGGTCGTCAATCGGCGGGTCATCTGGATCAATGAAGTACTCAAGCTCGGCCATATTGAATTCTCTAAGCCTAATCATCCCCTGTCTCGGACTGATTTCGTTCCTGTATCCCTTCCCCGTCTGCATCGCACCGAAAGGTAACTTCTGTCTGAAGTGCCTGTATAGGGCGGGGAATAGCATGAACATTCCCTGAGCGGTTTCCGGCCTCAGAAATGCGGTCCTCGATCCGCCCATTGCTCCAATGCTCGTCTGGAACATTAGATTCATCGGCATTGCCTTTTTCCAGTCGAATGCGTCACAACTCGGACATCGTACGCCCTCTCTTTCAATCAGATCATCGAGTTCACTGGAGCTAAGAGTGTCTGGAGCCTCGTGGAACTCAGCCACAAGGTGATCGCTTCTGAAAGCACCACCGCAAGATCTGCATTCTGACATTTTGTCGTTGAACTCTCCAACATGTCCGCTGGCGATAAGCACAGACTCCGGAGTGATGGTGGGGGAGTCTATCTCTACAACGTTTGTTATGCTGCCCCAGTGTTCAATCCAGGCATCAATTACTCTTCTCTTTATCCTTGCACCAACTGGTCCATAGTCAACAAGACCGGAGACCCCGCCATAAATTTCGAATGATGGAAGAACTAATCCTCTCCGCCTTAGGAGTGAGACAAGTCTAGACATCCTTTCTCTGTCTTCCACACACTTACCACGACCAACGTGGTTTTCAAGCCATCCTAGTATACAGCGCCCTTGTTGTTATTGTGGGACCATGGGGTATTCCCCAGCATTTGCGTACGAAAAACGCTGAAAATAGAGAAGCATTCATTTATCCAATCGATAGCCTGAGTCGCAAGGTGACTAGGAAAAAATGCGATTCCTCAGATTCTTGCTGGTGAGCATCTACTTCTGTGTTCCCCCACTGGTTCAGGAAAGACCCTAACTGCGTTTCTTTCGATAATTGACGATCTGGTTCGCCAGTCAATGGCAGGATCTCTGTCTGATACAGTTCATTGCATCTACATCTCTCCAATTAAGGCTCTAGCAAATGACATTCAGAAGAATCTGATAGGGCCACTTAATGAGATCAAGGAGAGATTCCTCCCTGGAAGAGCTCAGGACATCAAAGTTGGACTCAGGACGGGTGATACTCCCCAGAAAGAGCGAGAGAGAATGCTCAGAAAACCTCCTCATATCCTAATCACAACCCCCGAGTCTCTAGGACTTGCGTTGGCATCCAAGAGATTTCGGCCCCTATTGAATGACTTGAAATGGCTGATAGTGGATGAGTTGCACTCCCTTGTACCGACTAAAAGAGGAACTCACCTTTCATTGAGTCTAGCATTGATGGATTCTGTTGTAGAATCTGATGTTCAGCGAATCGGGATTAGCGCGACAATGGAGCCTCTGAACGAGGTCGCTGAATTTCTGGTAGCAAGCGATTCAAGGGAGGATGAGGGAGATGTCCAGAGAGTCTCCATAGCAAAGATCTCGGGATCAAGGAAACTAGACCTCGACATCATCTTGCCTACTCCGAGATTCACATCGATACCAGTAAAGGAGATTCTAGATCACAATATTGATCGAATCAAGGAACTAGTCGAGTCCCATACCACGACCCTTGTCTTCGTAAATACCAGGAATATGACCGAGACATTCGTCCAACGCCTCAAAGTTGCCGGATTGGAGGGAGTGGAGGGGCATCACGGATCAATGGATAAATCGATCCGACTGGATGTAGAGCAGCAACTCAAGGAAGGCATGCTGAGATGTGTTGTCTCTTCATCCAGCCTGGAGATGGGGATAGATATCGGATCCGTTGACCTTGTCATTCAGGTCGGCTCCCCAGGCTCGATTGCTACTGCCCTACAAAGGATTGGGAGGGCTGGGCACCAAGTAGGGGGCCTTCCCAGAGCTAGATTCCTCCCGACTTCCTCGCACGACTTGCTTGAGATAGTAGCCCTCCAGAACGGGATCCTCTCCGGCAATATGGACTTGCTAAAGTTCCCGCAGAATTGCCTAGACGTACTCGCTCAGTTCTTAATCGGGCTAACAATCATTCGAGAATGGGACATAGATGAGGCTTACGAATTGGTTCAGCTATCTTGGCCATATCGGAACCTTCCATACGACGATTACATTGAGGTTCTAGACCTGCTAGAGGAAGAAAGGAGAATATGGGTAGACTGGGAGGAAAATCGTTTCGGAAAGAGAGGATACGCCCAGATGATCTACTATACCAACATCGGTACAATATCTCCGGACAACAATTACCTAGTTTTCACATCTGATGGCACGCTGGTCGGACAACTCTCCTCATCCTTCGTTTCAAGCCTGAGGAATGGAGATGTATTTCTTCTCGGAGGATCTACCTACAGGGTCTCAAGTGTAATTGGAACTAGGGTAAATGTCACGCCCGCGACAGGATTCAGGCCCACCATCCCTTCATGGACAGGAGAGGCTATGAGCAGGACCAGCGAGCTAAGTTTCGAAGTCCTAGAACTGCTCAGTATCCTTACTGTCCAGTATAGGAGGGGCAACTCGATTACTCCTTTCCTAATCGATGTCCTCGGCCTGAACAAGCCAGTAGCCAACGCACTTTCCCAATTTCTTGATGAGCACTCTGCAACTACGTTCCAAGTACCTTCCAAAGATAGAATTCTCGTCGAACAGGTCGAAGCTCCATTGCCCACCTATGTCGTAACTACATGTAGGGGCCGGGCATTCAATCTCGCTCTCGGATACCTTTTCGCAGGAATGGCAGTCAGGGACGAGATTACGGTTCACGAACTTTCATTCGACGAGAATGGGTTCATGGCCAAATTAAGCCATGAGGTTGAGATTTCCTCTATTCCCGAGGTTTTTCGTAGCAGAGGGAGCGAGGAAATTCTGAATAAATATCTGATAGACTCTCAACTATTTGCCAAACGATTCAGAGAGGTCTCCTCAAGGAGCATGCTAAACCCGAGAAGAATAGGGGCCGAGGAAGTAAGTCCCAAGCAATTCCAACTCAAAGCCGAGCAGATCATGAATCGGCACCGCACCATGGACGACTCAGTAATTGTCAGGGAGGCCATGAGTGAAATTCTAACCACCGATCTAGAGATGGACCAGCTTCGACAATTCATGGAGAGAATGGGTAGCGAGGATGTAAGAATCGTACATCGTAGAGTGAAAATCCCATCGCCACTGGGACTAACTCTTTTCATGTCCTCGTTCGAGGACCTCCTCTCTCTTAGGACCAGAGCTTACCTAATCAAGGACGTAGACCCGGAGATTTTGAGGAGACTATTGGGCGCGCGTTCCCTCGCTACCGAACTGGATAGAGAAAAGCTCTCCCAGTACTATCAGTCAAAGGTCTCAGTTCCAAAGAATGCCAACGAACTCCTCAGACTAATGGATATGGGGGGTGGCCTGGAGAGGCAACTCACTCACCCGTTGTACAGCGACAAGCTAAAGGATATCGAATTCGAAACTCTCAGGGCCTGGGTCCACGAGCTCGCAGAGAGGGGCCTGATTACTAAGGTTAGAGGCACCGGACTAGAGAAGATTGACGACAAATGGTTCTCTATGAGGATGACCGAAGTCCATGGGACATTGGGGTGTCTTGCAGTGGCTGGAGCTGCCGAGATGGACGACCTTAGGGAACTGTACACCGGTGGACTAAGCTACGAGGTCGGAGAAGGATTCGTGGGAGGGGAACCGTCAAAATGGAAGGAAAAGCAACTTTCTGATCCATTGGATTGTCTCAGATTGAAGCTGCTTGATATGCTCGGATCAGAAGGCCCTCAGACCATCGACTCTCTCAGTGAACGCCTCCCTTTCCCAACAGCCCAGGTGGAAGCCATCCTGCAAGAGCTCGAGATGAGGAACCTGGTATCTATTGGTTTCTTCACACAAACAGACGAAGGCGAGTTCATCCTGAGGATAGACGAATACAGAATTACTGGCGGAGAATTCAATGTCATTGACTACAGAACCCTTCAGACACTAATCCTCAACAAGTCCTTCTCAAAATTCGAGGAGCCCGCAGATGCAATTAGAAATCTAACTTTCGTTCAGAGGAGAGAGGAATTACTCCACAGAGTCGAGAACTACAGATTCCGTGATTGGAAGGATATCAAGCACGACTCAGACATATACAACGGTAGACTCCTACACAACAGAGTCGGATACACACTGAGTGAGAAACTTCCGATGTTAATGGGGCTCAGGGGGGAGCCGTGGTTCGGGACTCTAGAGGAGGAGTTGATTGAGAAAATTCCCGAAGAGGGGATATCTAGAAACGATCTATTCTCCGATTACCCTAAGGGCAAGGAAAATGCTCACATCCAGAGAAGTCTGAAATCAGCCCTTTCGAACATGGAAAGACAGCTTGTGGTTGCCAAGCAGTTCGTAGACGTCCCAAATAGAAAGAGATCAATGGCCATATTCAAGCGACTTCATGGTAAGGTCAAACCACTCCCATTTGACAAGGCACTAACCGAGCTGATTTCCAGAATTGGGCCAGTCCGACTGCACACTCTCAGACTGTTCGTTTCAAGACCCGTAGAGGAATTGGCAGACACGCTAAGGGAACTAGAGAGGAGGGGCTCCATTGCAAGAGTAGTAGCCCTGCAGCCAGACCCAACCGACTACTACTCTTCACACGAGGATGCAGAGAGGCTACTGTCACCTATGCAGGAGGATAGGAAAATGCGTATCCTCGCACAATCAGACCCCTTCAGTAGCAGGTTCATCCAGGAAGTCCGCCTTCTTCTAAAGCAGGGCTGGTACTACCCTGTCTTCAAGGGAGTCGACCCTATTGGGCGAGTCCTAATGTTCGTGGTTAACGACTACCTCGAGATAAAAGACATCAATATCCCCCACTCCTACCTAGATGATTTCAAGGAGACATTCGCAGAATTGCTAGAGAACTACAGGGACAGACTGATCGATGTCTCCGTACTTCATGCATTCAATGGGGTCCCTGTCCATGATTGCGATGAGAATATCCAGCAGATTCTTTCCGAACTCGGATTCTCTTCTATGGGAGATGGTGAGCGATACATCAGAGGAGGAGTGGTTGAACCTAGATCAAGGAAGGAAATCAATAGATTACTATTCTTCCACCATTCTATCCATCAGAATAGTAGGTGGGAAAACGAGACTCTAGCATTGGAGAACTCCATTGAGCTGCGCGACGACTTCTCACTGAGGGGAAGATGCGAGATGTTCAGAGTCAATCTTGACTCAATGGTGGCCGCACACCAGTTGCACCAAGGTTCGAACCTCCGGGGCCATCTAGTTTGGGCTAGATACCAGCACTTTCAACGCCTTCTTTCCATTCGTAACGTGCCCACTGAATCCGAGGATGAGGAGATACTCCAGTTCTTCAGGGACACAAATGATCCAGACTTGTATATGGAAAGGAACGCCATGTCTCGCTCGGAGTTTAGGAAGCTGGTTTCCCCTCTGGTCAGGAGTGGACACCTGATACAAGATTACAGAGGAGGGTTCAGAACCGTGGAACCTTTACGAAAAATAGACTTGTGGGAAATCAAGCGCAACTACCTAAGAAAATTAGTCGAAGACTATCCCGTAATCACTTTGAAGCAGGTAGAGAGGCTAGCAGGAGCCTCATTTGCACCAGAAGAGATTAGCGATGTTATGCATGATTTCGAAGACGATGGGACGCTAATCAAGGGATTCCTTGTGGATGATTTGCAGGACATATGCTGGGGTAGGCTGGACATGCTCGAGGGGATGGGCAAGATTAGTCGTACAAGGGACCTAGTAATACCTCCCTCGGATCCTCTGATTCACTACTTCGGAAGCTTACTCAGGGAGAGATTTGGCTTCGGCTCCGCGTACCTAGTTTTCCATAAAGAGGAGCCGATTGCGGCATTCAAGGCAAACACTAGGAACGACAAGATAGAGCTCACTGACTTTGTAGGCGACTCTGAATTGGAAAAAGAAGCGATAAGAGTCATGAAAGAGTTTGCATGGGAGCACGACATGCCCCTTTCCGGGAAGCTATTCGATAGGATCCGTTCACGAATTGTCTGAGGGCAAGGCCTCCCTGCCTCGGAATCCCAGTGGCCTGAGAATCCTCATGATATGTCGGTGAAGCTCTGGGAGCAGGTCGAACAGAGCGATTGCCATTAGAAACATCGCAAACAGACTAGCCACCTTAGCAGCATAGCTATGTGCGAAGTCAAAAATTCCCATTCCCGAAAGACTCCATTCTGGATATGTATCTGTCAGCCAGACTATTCCGGCATTTCTGAAAACATTTAGAATATGAATTGTTGGAATCGCGATAAATAGCCCTCCTCTTCCAGTGTACCGAATTTAGGGCAACTATGGCACCTATGAATACCGCCATAGATTGTAAAGCCGAACAGGCAAGAATGAATGCCACCACAGCCTCCCCATTCTCATTCACCATAGGCGCGTAGAAGCCACCCTCTCCTAGGGGCTCAGTTAGGATGAACCTATTTCCTCCCCATTCAGAGATAGGAATAGCGGATTTCTCATGCCTCTCAATCATCATTGGGCCTATTTCATATCCTCCTATTCCCACGAAATCCAGCATCAAGTCTGCACTTACTGCGGTGAACTGAACGAATGCCATATTCAGATATGGAACCCCGAAAACTAGGTAGTAAGGCACCATCGACCACACAACGAAACCCCTCATCCAAATCCTCGTATCTTTATTCGAATCATCTATCTTCCACTCCCAGAATGACATGGCTATCCCGGCGGGCAAAGCAGCCGCCGTCATAAGTATCAGAACTGGATCTGAAATCTCTACAAAATATCCACAATATAGGTAGAAGAAGAGGCCAATAAGCGGCCAAGCAGCAATAGCAAAGACTGTCGATTTACTGTCAGAATGTCTATGAAATGAGATTGCCATTAGAATCAAGCCGATTGTCCCGATTATCAGTTGCATCGTAACATCCGAGACTCCCATGAATATCGCGAGAGAGCCTACGAAGGATGCCACCGGGTCCTGCATGCTCACGTTGCTTTCATCAACCCGTAAATAGGATGCCCTCACCCGGTTACATGGGAATATGGGTTTCGACTTCACAGAATTTGCCGAGTCATACGCCGCCTCGCTTACGGATACATTGGCAAAACTCCCATTTTCCAGTATGGAGAAACTATGGGAAATCGTCGAGAGAGCCAGAGAGCAGGGATCAACTGTCCACTTCATTGGAAACGGCGGAAGCGCAGGCACTCCCTCTCACAGTGCCGGAGATTGGTCCAAAGAACTGTCATTGAGAACGATTTCTCATGTAGATAATTCTCCTGCTCTGACTGCATGGGCAAACGACACAGACTTCGAGAATGTTTTTGTCGGCCAACTATCGACTTTTGCTTCTCCGGGTGATGTGGTGATTGGCTTCAGTGGTTCAGGAAACTCTGCTAATGTGATTAACGGTATTCAGTACTCCAAAGATAATGGGTGCAGTACAGTGGCAATTACAGGCAACTATCGAGGAATGAGTGGGGGTAAACTAGCAGAAATTGCAGATCTTACAATCCTAGTTCAATCTGAGTCTATGGAGCGGATTGAAGACGTCCAATTGGTTATCAATCATATCATTAAAGAGGCAGTCAAGTCCAATAATGGACTGTGATGAAAATGCTACCCCCTCACAGGCATCGATCTTCTCTGGAAGAACCTTTGAGACTATCCAATCTCCCAGGAAATACTGAATGGTCAGGAAAAATCGCATATCTGGACAGGGACGGAGTATTGAACAGATGGAGGGAGGGATACGTCAATAGTGCAAATGAGCTAGAATTGTTAGCCGGTGCTGGAAACGCTGTAGGTCTCCTAAGAAGAAACGGATTCAGAGTCTGCATAGTCACAAATCAGTCTCCTGTCGGAAGGGGAATATGGGGGCATGACACACTATCACTAATACACGACAGTTTGCAAGAACAATTACTCAATGAGGACGAAGATGCAGAGATTGATCTCATACTGTACAGCCCATACTCCCCAGATCAAGGAGCATGGGCAAGAAAACCAAGACCCGGGATGCTGGAGGCTGGGAGACAGCTGATAGATAATTCACAAATCAACCCCAACCAACCAATCTCCATATCATACGGGAAAAATTGGCATAATCGTCCTAGTGAGAAAGGGTCTATTCTCGTAGGCGACCGCGAATCAGACATTTTAGCAGCGGAAACTTTCGGAGTTAGAGGAATACACTGCAATCCTGAAACAGGAATAGCAGGGGTGATTGACATGATTATCCCCCCAGATTTGGAGGGTCAAAATTGAGATGCCGACTGGGTCTTGATGACACCGATCATGTCGATGAAGGTTGTACGACTTCTAGTTTTGATGAGTTGCTTTCAGAAATCCAAGAAGCAATGAATTGTGATATCCTCGAGAGGAGACTGGTCAGACTATGGCCCTTTGCCGAAAGGAGGACAAGAGGAAACGGAGCACTTGGTGCCATCATAGATATCCCAGATAAAGACGAAGTGTTTTTGGAGAAAATATGCAAAGATTGGTTTGATAGGCTGCTAACCAAAGT
>LUMU01001162.1_pt1 | contig 10753 bp, 11 predicted proteins | sample 729751 | NCBI WGS metagenome assembly LUMU01 (sample SAMN03860300, study PRJNA289734) | marine metagenome | biome: seawater column; feature: ocean; material: water; isolation source: Red Sea water column Station 192 - depth 100m | place: Saudi Arabia: Red Sea | collected 2011-10-15 | depth 100 m
GTGTTAGGGCCTTCGAGCCAACCGAGGTCCCCATAGCGTTCGCAACGTCGTTTGCCCCTATGTTCCAAGCCATATAGGCACAAACGATCAATGACAGAATCAGTACTAGCCACATAACTCCTGAGAGTTCCATATTCTATATTGGGTATATAGTCAGTATATCAATTTTCGAATATAGTAACTATATAGAAAATAAACAAAACGAGGTACTGCAAGGATTATGTAAGTATATATTCTGATTCTCTTTCCGCGATACATGGCGGGGGCTCCTGAAAAATCTGAAGTTAGAAAAATTCAGTTGACAGGCGGTTCGACCTATATCGTAAGTCTTCCAAAGAAATGGGTCATGGAACATGGGCTGAATGCACGGGATCAGATTAGGATAGAATGGAGACCTTCAGGAACCCTTCGAGTAATTCCCGAGGCATCAACTGTAACTAAGAGGAGGGAGGTAGATGTCGACCTCTCATCCGTTCCGGATGAAATGATGTTCGATCACCTAATCGCAGCTTACCTTTCTGGCAATCAGCTAATTCGAATTCATTCAAAGAAAGGTTTCTCTAGGTTCCACCGGAAGGTGTTTAGAAAGTTCATAGGATCGACGAGAGGTATCGAGATTTCCAGTGAGTTTGAGAATACTATCGAGATGATCAGCCTCATCAATCCTGCTGAGATGCCCCTTTATTCAACCCTAAACAGGATGTACCTTCTCATTTCAAGCCAAGTCAGGGATGTGGTAGATGTTCTGTCATCCGGGGACAAGGAGTTGCTCGAGGATGCCGAGGAAAGAGAGGGGGAAGTGGATGCGCTAAGATTGCTTCTTGAGAGACAAGTTGGCCAGATTTTAGAGTCAGCTAGCATTGAGTCAAATCTCGGAACCTCTAGGTGGGAAGCATCAGAGTTGAGCAAGGTGGTTCGTACCCTAGAGAGAATGGGCGACCACTCATTCGCAATTTGCACTTTGACCAGGGATTATGAATCTCCAAAAGGAATCAATACCGGAACTTTGCCACTATCAGCAATCCCCATTTGGCAGTCCTCAATAAAACTACTAATTTCTAATTTCAGAAAGAGGCGAATTTCCGAGATTCATCAGGCTAAGGCACAATTGATTTCCGCAAGAAAAGATCTTGAGAAGTATGAGGATGAACTCAGATCCAGCGATATTGACATCAAAGACGCGTTGTTTCTCGATAGAATTTCTGAGTCACTAAGAAGGATGTGCGCCTATTCCATAAACATGGCTGAAGTTCTCCTAAATATCCAAGCACATAGAGACTCTATAGAAGTAGCAAATTGAATTAAATAAATTCTAAACTATAGAGACAATATATCTTCTATCCGTCTATAGCAATAGCGTTGCCTTTTTTCATTTGGTATATCCAATACGGGAGTTTGAGGAATTACGATGAATGTAAAGACGAAGACAACCCTAATGATTGCCCTGTTTTTCTGCAGCATGCTCGCAGGATGTGCAGGAGATGACGAAAAACCAAGCCTGGTTCAGACCGGCTCTTCTACCGTTTTGCCACTTGCCGTGGTGTGGGCAGAGGACTACCAGGATGCCGATGTATCGGTATCCGGCGGTGGAAGCAGCCACGGTCTGAACTCCCTTCTCAACGGGGAAGCCGATCTGGCCGATGCAAGTCGGATAATGAAGAACAAGGACTACGGGAAATTCGATGATTGCGACGATACTGCTGTAGACGAATCGACCGGATCAACATCCACTCCTTGTAACGGGGTACTTCCGGTTAAGTGGGTAGTGGCCTTCGACGTACTGGCCACCATTGTTCACCCAGATAATGACTGGGCCACATCGATGAATTTCACACAACTTTACTCGATTTTCACTGACGACAACCCAGCTGCTTACTGGGACGAGGTTCCAGGAATGGAATCTTCAGCACCTCATGAGTTGATAGAAATCTACGCGCCGGATGAAGCGAGCGGGACTTTCGACCTTCGGCAGATGACAATGTGATAATGACCGCCATCAAGAATAACCCCTACGCAATAGGATACCTCGGGTTTGCATACGTTAAGGAAAACCCGGGAAGCGTAGGATTAGTCTCATTGGATGGGGGCTCGGGCCCAGTCGAACCGTCACTTTCGACCGTCGCCGACTACCCGATGGCCAGGCCCCTTCACGTGTACACCGATGCTTATGCAGACAACCGGGATGTCGTTGAGGGTTACATCGCCTTCTGCCTTTCCGATGAGGGCCAGTCTGTGGTAGATGAGGTAGGATATGTTCGCGTGGAAATGGTCGATCCAGACCTTCTATCTGAACAACTGTCGAGAATAAACTGAGGATTGAGGTGATGACGGAGGCGAATCCATTAGAGGGCGATTCGCCAAAACACAAATTTGTGTTGGGCTCTCTTTTCGCCTCCGCATCCCTCTCAGTAGTAGCCAGTGCACTGATCATCTACACTCTCGCCGAGGGAACCATCGAGTTCTTCTTGGCCGAGGAAGCCACATTCTTGGGCTTCATAGGCGGGGGGGAATGGGTCCCAAACGGTAGGAATCCAAGATTCGGAATATGGCCACTACTCTCCGGGACCTTCCTAATTGCAGGGGGGGCACTGCTAATCGCAGTTCCATTGGGGGTTTCAGCTGCCCTATACCTGTCCGAATTCGCGAGCAACAGGTCAAGGAAGATACTGAAGCCAGCCGTGGAGATACTAAGCGGTATCCCGTCAGTTGTTCATGGGTTCTTCGCGCTTCTTGTCATCAGTCCTTTCATCAGGACCTACTTCGACGCTTCTTACTTCAATGCGGCTAGCGCCATTATCGTAGTAGCAGCGATGATTCTACCAATCATCGTTAGTATCTCTGACGATGCTATACGAGCCATACCAAGGGAGATGAGAGAGGCGAGCCTAGCTCTGGGAGCAACGCGTTGGGAGACGGCGAGTCGAGTAGTCTTGCCCGCAGCTAGATCTGGGATCGTGGCCTCTGTGCTATTGGCCCTCGCGAGGGCCGTCGGCGAGACAATGGCGGTTACTCTGGCCGCCGGTTCAGTCGCCTCGCTTCATTTGGACCCCCTAAGGGAAGTACAGGCACTTACCGCATACATAGCGCAGGTAGCAACCGGAGACATTCCACCTGGAACTGCAACAGACGCAGGTTTCGCCGTAGGCGCTACTCTCTTCATTCTGACTTATACAGCAAACACCCTCGCTATAGGGGCCACCAAGAAGAGGCTAGGTAGGAAGCCAGGGAAACTCAGCAAGTCATTAGGAAATCTCTCCAGAAAGGCTCGAAGCGCCATCTCTTCGTTCTCAAATGGCGATATTCCGGGAAGGGCCCCAGTTGATCCTCTATCTCCGAACAGCACTGATTTGAAGAGGAGGAAATCAGAGGTCATATGGCGGCGATTGATTGGATCAAGCCTTCTATTGGGAATGGGCTTCCTGACAATTCTATTGCACAGCGTGATCAAGGCAGGGGCACCCGGAATCGACTTGGCATTCCTAACGGACTACCCCTCGTCACGAGCGCACCTAGCAGGGATAGGGCCAGTTATTCTAGGCTCGATTTGGCTGATTGCACTGACGATGGTTTTCGCTCTTCCTGCCGGAGTAGGTGCCGCTGTGTATCTCACTGAAATGTCGAGACCGAGCCCGATAAATCTCTTCTTGAGGAGGACGATTCAGAATCTCGCCGCCGTACCTTCGATAATTTTCGGACTCGTGGGCCTGTATGTATTCTCCAGGATGCTGGGCTTCGGACTTAGCCTTCTTACTGGGTCACTAACCTTGGCAATGATGGTCCTCCCAATGATCGTAGTAACATCAGAAGAGGCGTTACTAGCCGTCCCCAAGGGATTCAGGGAAGGGGCCCTTGCTGTTGGTGCTACACGATGGCAGGCCGTACGCTACCATGTACTCCCAAATGCAATCCCCGGAATAGCAACCGGGGCAATACTCTCCGTCGCTAGGGCACTAGGTGAGACCGCGCCAATCCTATTCGTCGCTAGTATTTTCTCTAAGACGGCGCCAACTGGAGTCTTGGACGGTTTCATGGCCATGCCCATCCAGATATTCTTCTGGACACGTCATCCTTCGCAATCCTTCCAAGACTTAGCAGCGAGTACTATCCTAGTGCTGCTCATGCTTCTATTAATTCTCAATGCAATGGCCCTGTTCGTCCGTAACAGGGCAGAGGCTAGGAGGTCGTGGTAATGAAAAAAGGAGGAAACATATCTGTAAAGAATTTGACAATAAAATATGGGGACAAGGTTGCAATTAACGACGTCTCTATCGAATTAATTGAAGGGAAAGTCACTGCATTCATTGGTCCATCGGGTTGCGGAAAAAGCACTTTCTTGAGGGCATTCAACAGAATGAATGACGAAATCATCGGTGCTTCCATGGAGGGGGATATTTCTTGGATGGGCAAGCAAATATTGAGCGATGAAATCGATCCTGTGCTCCTACGTCGGGCTGTCTCTATGGTTTTCCAGAAGCCCAATGTATTCCCCATCTCCATCTACGAGAACGTAGCGTTCGGATTGCGCATTCAGGGCGAAAATGAACCCTCCAATCTCGATGCCGCAGTCAAGCAGAGCCTAGTGGACGCAGCACTATGGGATGAGGTCAAGGATCGACTCTATGATGATGCATACTCTCTATCCGGAGGGCAGCAGCAGAGACTCTGCATAGCTAGAGCACTAGCTATTGGCCCCTCGGTTCTTTTGATGGATGAGCCAACATCCGCCCTAGACCCGATAGCCACTGCCAAGATCGAGGAACTAATTTCAACACTGAAATCAAAACTAACCATAGTGATAGTGACACATTCGATGAGCCAAGCGTCTAGGGTCTCAGATCACACGGCCTTCCTGTATCTGGGCGATCTGATTGAATTCGGAGAAACAAAGCAGATATTCGAAGATCCAAAACAGGAGCTAACTGGGCAATACATCTCCGGAAGGTTCGGCTAGAACCAAGGACTCAGCGAATTTGCTAATTCAATATGGGCCCCTAAAATATCGCTTCAGAGATGTAAAAAAAGCCGCTTCCCACTATACCTGCCATCACCAGCTTGTGGATCCATTCTGACTTCATGGCCTCCAACCACCTCTTCCCGGACCTCACGCCGAGCAAAGCGGCCACCACTAGTAGCAAGGTGGTCTGTAGGTGCTCTCCTATCTCCTCCGGTCGGAAGTATAGGTAGACAGGGACTCTCGACAGATCCACGCAGAGCGCGAGTACGCTCGCTGTGGCGGCATATGCCATCTTGTCCGGAAGACGACGAGTGAGGAACATCGCCCTCAAGGCACCTTGGTGCCCGGAAAGTCCACCCAACTCGCTCAGGGTCAGCAGGGGTAGGAGGATGAGGAAGGCACCTATCAGGGCGAGGAGGGGGTCCTGTGGGACCTTGCTCTGCAAAGCGGCCCCAATGACCGCACCCACCACGAGCCAGATGCCGTAGTGCCTGAAAGCGGAGAAGTCGACGCTTTCCCTCAGGGCCAGGAACTTCCCTGCATTGTGCGCCCCATGCACCACTGCGACCACTGCCACTGCCTCGTGAGGCCCCATCATCAGGAGAACCACCGGAGTGAGCATTGTCGACAAACCGAAGCCAGCAGGGACGGTCAGGGCCGCGGCTAGGAACGCAGCAACGAAGGCCAGAGCCAAGAACTCCATGGAACTCTGAAGAATCGGACAACAATTGATGTTTCTCCCATTATTTTCCACAAACCACAGCCTAATAGGTTCCAGCCTTGCCCATGACCTGCTCCTAGAGCATTATGGGGATGGTGGGCCAATGTCGAAGAAGGGTATCCTGATTGCCGTTGAGGGAATGGACGGATCCGGGAAGAGCACGCAGGCAAAGCTGCTGTACCACTGGCTGAGGGCCAAGGGACTGCCAGTCTTCCACACCGAGTGGAACTCCAGCAAGATCGTCAAGCAAGCGACCAAGATAGGGAAGAACACCCGAAGGCTCCTGCCGATCACATTCCACATGATACATGCCGCAGACTTCGCAGACAGGTGGGCACAGCAGATAGAACCGGTCTTGGAGATAGGCGGGATAGTGATTTGCGACCGCTACAAGTACACGGCCATGGCGAGGGACGGTTCCAGGGACGTCCCCAGGGAGGTCATCGAGGACACATACTCATTCGCGAGGGAGCCAGACCTTACCCTGTACTTCGACGTCCCAGTGGACGTCAGCTTCGACCGCATCGCCAAGGGCCGACCGAGCCTGAAGTTCTACGAGGCCGGGTTGGACATGGGCTGGACAACCGACCCATTCGAGTCCTACAGGATCTTCCAAGGCAGGGTGTCCGAGATCTACTCGGGGCTGGTGGAAGAGGGCAGGATCGAACGACTCGATGCCGAGGGAACCGTGGCGGAGGTCCAGTCCAGGGTCAGGGAGACCTTCGACAAGCACATCGACCTCTCTGAGGTACAGGTCATCGACCAGTCGGACAGGCTAGCACAGAACCTCAGCGAGTCCGACATCGACTGGCTAACATACTCGGAAGGTGATGGGAAATGAGTCACGCGGGCAAGCTGATAGGAAGGAGTCTGCACACACGCCTCCTTTCCGCCAGGCTGAAGGCGCACGGCATCGCAACCCACATCATAGGGCTGGCCCGCTCGGAACTGATGGGCGAGATAGTGAAGTCAAGAACCGCTGACATCCACCAGCTGAACTGGCGAACCAGGTCGCTCCTGTACGCCACAGACCTACACGACCAGATCAAGCATGAGACCGAGCCGCTGCTGGACGCCGGATTCGTGGTCATCGCGGATCGGTACACACTCACTCCGAGGATCAGGGAGCAGGTGAGGGGCGGGGACGGGGATTGGATCGACTCGCTCTACTCCAATACCCCCGATCCCGATGCCCTGATCGTACTGCACGCAGGACCACGGCGACTGTTGAATCGAATCATGTTCGGGGAGACCCTGGAGGCGCTGAACCACTTCGAAGCAGGCATGGACCTCGCCCTCTCCTCATCTATCACCTCGTCCTTCCTGCAGTACCAGAAGATCCTCAGGAACGAGTTCCAGGAGGCTGGGAAGGAGAGGGGCGCTACCCTGATTCCGACCAGGCACACGGTGCAAGAGGTCCATGACAGGATATGGGACTCGGTCAGGCCAGTGGTCGAGCACATGCTCCAGCCGATCGAGGGGGACTAGCCGATCATTCCCGCAACGATATCCGGCTGGGTCAGGTAGGCAAGTAGCCCGATGCCGGCGAACATCATCATCCAGGACCCGGTTGCCTTGACAAGGGGGGAGTTCCTCCTCAGCGAGTCGACCATCGCCCCCCTCCCCATCCCTACCATCGAGGTGACTCCGATCATCAGTAGCGAGACCGAGATGATCAGCCCGCCCATGCCCATCAGGAGGGCCCCCTCCCCGACTATGGCTAGCCATGCGATGAACGGGAAGACCGCTGCTGCGGTGCAATCCACTGACGCGGCGCTGTAGCCGATACCCCACAGGTACATGTTCCGCCTGGGGGTGAACTTGTCGTCCTCTTCAGTGGTCATGTGCCTGTCCAGTAGCCTCTGCACCCCGGAGAGTATGTGGGCCGTCCAACCCAAGAGCATCAGGGCCCCCAGCACGACCAGGAGGAGCGCGATCCCCACGGCAATGTCATGCAGGCCCCAGAGCGGCGAACACCCCCACCTCGAAGGGACTGGGGGCGGCCCCCTCCAACTTGCCTTCCTCGCGGAGCTCGTCCTCCCTGACCCCGAGGCTGAGGCAGTAGCTGATGTAGGACGGCAGAACGGGGAAGGCGCACGGCGAGAAGTAGACTAGGACCCCGAGGAAGAGGCCGATCACGAAGACCCCGGAGAACGACCTGTCGGCCTTCTCGATTCCGAACCTGAGGCTCTCCGCATCTCCCTCTATCGCCCTCTCAACTGCCCGGTCGAAGGCCCTCCAACCGTCGAGGGGGGTCCCCGTCCCCTCCTTGGCCACCACGTACCCCTCGTGGTCGATCACGTACACGAGGGGGAGGTTCTGAGCCGCGTAGTACTCGACGATATCCCCCCTTGTTCCATTCTCGAGCATTATCGAGTCCGAAGCGCCGTTAGCCACTGGCCAGGGCATGTGCTTGCTGGACGAAGGGTCGCCGAACGTGTCGTTGATGCGTTCGAACGACTCGTACCGGTACCATGACCCGATTGAAAGTGCCACTAAGGGGTATTCCGAGCTCAGCGACTGCCAAGAGCCCAGGTTGTCCTCCATGTGGCTCTGCACGTAGTGGCAGTTTTGGCAGTCTACAGCAGTGAAATCGAGGATGACTACGCTTCCTCTGAGGTCCGAGAGTTTCACCATCCCATCTTCGAGAGGGATGGAGTCGTCTATGCCAGTCCTGTTCATCGTCATCACCTCGAACTCCGGGACTTGCTCTGCATCCTCAGAGACTCCGTAGATGGACGAAGACAGCCCGAATATGGACAGCGATGCATAGGCGATGATGCAGAAGAGGACGATGCCGATGCCGAATGCCTTCCAGGTGTCCCGCTCTCTCAGAACCCCCGTATCGAAGCCCTCTGCCACGGGTTTCCGAGCCCTTTGCCTCTTATGACCCCCGCGCGGCGATGATGCCCCTCCGTCACCAATCTTATGCGCGGAGGATTGCTGGGGAAAAGGCCGGGCTCGTGGTCTAGGGGTTATGACGTCGCCTTCACACGGCGAAGATCGCAGGTTCAATTCCTGCCGAGCCCACCACCGACGATGTCATCCACCAGCGACGATGCCCCTATCCGGAGCCTCCCCGCCCCAGAAATCGACTCGTCCCTCGACATTACCAGCCCTACCAGCCGCTCCGCGTCCTCCCTCCTCGAGATGCCTCCTGACAGCTTGATGCCAGGGGCACCCTCGAACGAGAGGCAGTGCCTGCTCACCTCGTCCGCCAGTATCTCGGCATGCTCGTCTGAGCAGGGGCCGCGCTTTCCCGTGCATGTCTTGACGAAGTCCTCCCCCGTCGAGAGGGCCATCCTTGCGACTGCCCGACAATCACCTTGAGGACAAGTCCGGAGGAGGCTTCGCGCATCGCTATCAGCTTGGCCAGCTCCTCCTGTCCCGGAAAGTCCCCCGTGTCTCTGGGCTCCAGCACGCAGTCAATCTCGTCAGCACCCGATGAGACGGCCTCTGCTATGGCCAAGGAGACGTCCTCCGGGGATTCGTCCCCCTCGGGAAAACCCCCCGCCACAACTGCCACGGAGATCCCCTCTTCCAGATGCCTCCTGACTGATTGTGCGTGTTCGGGGAAGACGCAGACGGCAGCCGTGCCCTGTTCGTTCGCAACTCTGCAGAGACTCGCAATATCCTCCTCGGACGCGCTCCTGTCCAACAGGGTCAGGTCAACCAGTTCGAGGATCCCCCTCGCTTCCATCGTCCCACTCATCCGTGGCGACTCTCGAAGCCCGTCATGAAGGATGCGAGGGCTTCCACGCTCTCGATGGGGCATCCGTTGTACAGGCTGGCCCTGATTCCCCCGACGCTACGGTGGCCCTTCAGGCCGCCCATCCCGCTGTCTCCGGCCTCCTCTAGGAAGACCTGCTCTAGGCTCTCATCAGCCAGCCTCCATGTCACGTTCATCATCGACCTGCATCCGGAGTCGGCATGGGGCCTCCAGAAGTCGCTGGAGTCGAGTATGTCGTACAGAACTCCTGACTTCTCGCTGTTCCTCCCAATGGCGCCCTCAAGCCCTCCGTTCCTCTCGACCCAGGCCAGTACCCTGTCCAGGACGAAAATCCCGAACGTGTTGGGGGTGTTGAACATCGATCCCTTCGAGATGTGCGTCTGATAGTCCAGCATCGTGGGCAGCCCTTCCTTGCGCCTGCTAGACGCCCAGGGTGAGAGGATTACCACGGTCACTCCGCTCGGGCCGAGGTTCTTCTGGGCACCAGCGTAGATCAGATCGTGCTCCGAAACGTCGATCTTGGCACCGCAGATGTCCGAGCTGGCGTCGACTACCCTGGGCTTGCCGCCACTATCGGGGAGGTGGTGGAACTGAGTCCCGAATAGCGTGTTGTTGGATGTGTAGTGAAGGTACTCAGCCCCGTCCCTCACGGAATAATCGCCGTCACTAGGTACGCTCCTGAAACCACTGTCCGAATCGTCCCAAACGGCACTCGCGTCCCCGATCCTATTGGCCTCCACCAGCGCTTTCTTCGACCAGATTCCTGTGACCAGGTAGTCAGCCATCCCGCCCTCGCTCATCAGGTTCAGTGCACTCATGTAGAACTGGGTCGAGGCCCCTCCTTGGAGGAAAAGGACCTCGTAATCATCGGGGATGGCAATCAACCCCCTAAGCCTGGACATGGCCGAGTCTATCACATCCTGGAAGGTCTGGCTCCTGTGTGACACCTCCATCAGTCCGAATCCGCTTCCGCCTAGGTTAGGGAGTGTTTCAGCAACCTCCTCTACGACCTCGAGTGGGAGAACGGCAGGACCCGCGCCGAAGTTGTGGATGCGACCCGATGGTCCCATAACCGTACGGGGCCACGGGCGGTCTTTCAGGCCATCGGAGGAGCAATAGGGTTCATTTCTCGTTGTCCTGCCGCAGAATCGTGCTCCGTATCGGCCTAGTGATGCTCCAGGGCGCTCGTCACTCGCATATTGCGGCTCTTGAGCGGGCTTCCAGCGAGACAGGGATAGATATCGAGATATACGAGTTGAGGAAATCATCAGACCTGGATTCCTCTGAACCCCATGCGATTGTGATGCCCGGAGGAGAGTCAACAACCATGAGGCTGACAGGTAATGAC
>LUMU01000214.1_pt1 | contig 10727 bp, 9 predicted proteins | sample 729751 | NCBI WGS metagenome assembly LUMU01 (sample SAMN03860300, study PRJNA289734) | marine metagenome | biome: seawater column; feature: ocean; material: water; isolation source: Red Sea water column Station 192 - depth 100m | place: Saudi Arabia: Red Sea | collected 2011-10-15 | depth 100 m
GAACACCAAAGCCAATCTCAGCAAAACCGTAGTAACCAGCTCGCTGTTGTCTATGAAGAGTAGGATCTTCAAAGATTTCAACTTGCTGCTTAACTGGCATTACAAAGCTGTCATTTGCGCCTTGATCCAAACCTACAACCAATTCTACGTCATTAGTTTCTACTGCACCAGACAGAGAATCTGTGAAGAAGCTTTGGTATTCTTGACCTTCTCCAAGTTCATCTAGGTCGTGAAGGTTCACGCCAAAGATGCGTGTAATTGGAGCTCCGCCTTCAGCGGCGGTGTAGATTTCACGACGAGTAACTTCGTCGATTTGGTCTACACCCCAGTTACGAATGTCTTCGAGACCTTCTGGGCTGATGTACAAGTCAGTCAGTGTGCTTCGGTTAATAGAAGCGGAGTTTCCGCCACCATTTCGTCGCATAACTGTTTTCATAAGAGAAACAAGTCTCTTAGTGAACTGACCAGCAGCAGCGTCAGCATCGTAAACCAAGATGTTACGGTCAGTACCAGCACTCAAGATTGTGTGCCAGCCGTCGTCGTTCATCTTCTTAACGAAAGATGCTTCCAGAACTTGAACAGCTCTACCTACAACATCCCAACGAGCTTCTCGTGCGTAACGCAGCAAGTAGTCGATTGAAGAAGTGATGCTGTAAGTTGGAACCATGACGTAATCGCCTTCAACAGCGCGTTCGGGAATACGTCCGTGTCCGGGATTGGTGTAGGCGACAAATTCGTCTTCTTCACCCGGAGCTAACAAGTCCAGTGGGAATTCAGTAGTGGTTCCCGGTTCCATTGGAATGGCTTCAAAGATACCATCCAAAATGTTACCGACAAGAACGCCTTCACGTAAAGGCAATTCGATTGCCTTCGCTAATTCTCTTTGTGCCGCCAAAGCTTCATTCTTTTCAGAACTGCCGGACCGCTTGAGAAGGTCGATGAAGGCTTCATCGGGTCTTTTCATCGTAGTCATTATTATAATCAAGATGTGGGTATTAGGCATCGTAATTGAAACCTTAACATAACCGTCTTCGTCTTTCGATGACAAGAATCTACCAACGACAGCTCCAACACCAAGAGTATCGTCTTTGTTAGCAGCAGCGATGTAACCGCTGTGTGCAACATAAGCCAGTCCTCCAGCAGCGGGTGTATCGCCGGGGTAAATCATGTTTGTTACCGCATTACCTTGAGTAAGGAGTGTTACCTTACCACCTTTTTGCACTTCGTCTTTGTGCCAGTTGATGTGCTGACGAGTCAGGTCAAGGTTGACCATATCGTTAAGCAATAAACCAACAGGTACAGCGCCAGAAGCGTCTGCAACGTAAGATACCTTTGCACCAGCTTGGTCAAGAGCAGCACCAGAACCTCCTGTAGAGATACAGGCGATACCACCTCGACTAGCAACTTCGTCCATAAAGAACGAAATATCGGTTGCGAGTTCGTGTCTATCAGCTTTTAAAGCCATTGTTTCTATCTCCTTTAATAAAATTTACTATTGAATCGTTCTGAGAACATTCTCAGTCAACCATTCAGAAGCAACGGCTCTTGCAGACACAACCTCATCGGTTTCACCTGCATCAACTAGAGCGGCTTCAGCTTGCTCCTCGACCTGTTCGAGAACTTCTTCCGACGCTTCGGCTTCATCTACTTCTTCAGCATCTTCGGCTTCAGCTTCTTCTTCAGATTTAGACTTTTTATTAGCCTTCTTCTTCTTAAGAGCTTCTTCGTCTTCTTTTTCCTTCAAAGCCTTCTTTTTCATGAGGGCTTCTTCTTCTTTTTCTTCTTCCTCATCTTTTTTAGGTGGGAAGTTAGCCTTCTTTTTGAGGGCTACAACCTGCTCAAACATTTCGTCTGTTGCTTCAGCGAAGGCTTCGAGGATTCCCTCGATTTCTTCTTCTTCAGCACCAGCTTCAACGAGAGCGGCTTTTCGAGCAGCTAATCTAGCTTCAGCTTCAGCTTTTTCGATAGCAGCTAGAGCTTCGTTTAGCTTTTCTTCTTTTTCAGCAAGAGCAGATTCAAGCTGTACCTTTTCTTCACTAACAGCATCAAACTGTTCTTGAAGTTCGGTGAAAGCTTGTGTTTTACTCTCAACTTCGGCTTTGACTTCTTCAAGCTCGCCAGCAAGTGCTTCAGTAGAAGCATTAGCTAACTTTGCTTCGAGGTCAGCCTTAGCAGCGAGAGCTTCAGCCAAAGTAGCCTTTAACTCCTCAATTTGCTGTACTAGGCGTTCGTCGGCCATATTACTATTCTCCTGTATATTAAACTCGTTAATAGATTTTGCTTCAGTCTTAGAGAAGGGGTCAGATTCTAGGATTACACTTCTTGGATTAGCAGGATTACTTACCAGACCTTTACCTGAGAATGAAATGTTTTTCAACACTCTTCCCAATTTATAGCCTTCGTATTCTCCGCTACCGCCATAAGCACGCAAATGCTTTGTTAAAAATGCGGAAGCTTCCTCACGAGCTATAACTACTTGTTGTCCTTCTGGAGAAACCGCTGCGTAATCAAAATCGTTAAAAAGGCATTCCATTGATACAAACCATTTTCCTTCTTCAATCTCCTCAATGATTGCATCCATTCTTTGCTTTAGCTCAGGGGTAGTCCAACTATTGTAAAGAACAGCGCTGGTAACGATATCAAACTTTTCAGGTAATTCTTCAAAGGGAATATCATCCGGTATTTCGTTACCTTCATGGTCTATAACCATGTTCGCAGTAATGTGACCAATAATATCAGCCTCATTGTGCATAAAGTTGAACTGCTTGTCTTCAGGGGTGTTACGAGCAGTCCAGACTTGTTCTAAATCAAAAACGTCATCGTTTTTGTTCCACCCAGTAGAAACGAGAACTGAGTTAAGATAATAAAGGTCTAGCTGGTCTGTATTACTATTAGCAATACTTTCTCCAGCTAGAATTTTAAACTGCTCAGCCTCTTCTTGGGATGGCTTGTACGGTGTAGCAACAGAGTCATAGGCAACACTGCTTTTGGCTTTTACCTGCTCGGCTACACCGTCTTGTATTTCTTTTTGAAATATTTTAAATTTCATTTAGTCACCTCATAAGTATATACACCTAAAATAAAAAAACTTTATTAAAGTGCCTATTTTTGGTAACACATTGCATAAGCTGATGAACGTATCTGTAAAGATTCTGTAGCTGATGGCTTCCTTTCGTTTGCCGAAACAAACTCTTTTGTTAACTCGTTACATAGTTCTAGCATCTCAGGACTAACTGTTCCGCCGTCTTGTAATATGCTATTAATAAGCTCAGCACTTATGTTATCATAAGGATTGATGTTGGAAAGAACCCCAAGTTTAATATAGTTAAGCTCTTCCTGATGTTCTTTTGTTAAACTTCTTACGTTCTTTTTTCCGTAGTGATGTAACAATGCTGGGTTTAGTATCTCAGATATACCCTTCTGAGCATCCATCGCCCACAGCATAAGATTTACAAAATCCGCTCCCATTTTAGTCCTTGGCAAAACTCTCTTTTGCTTCCTTTTCTGCTTGTCCTTAGAAAATCTTGGTCTTCCGTCTTCAGGTCTACCAACTGGGCCATAGTTTTCTTCCTGCTCTGGAGCTTCTGGAGGCCCTAGTCTTTCATCCTCTTCTTGACGAGGCGGATGGTTTGGTATTGAAGGTTTTGGGTTTTCAACCTCTGGTTCTTCAGGTAGACCAACATCGTCGTTAGAAAGCTTATCTTTAGTGTATGCTATTTTTTCCATATCGTTTTTATGTTGTGGATTATGATATGGACTTGCTTTCTTTGGCATCTTATCGTTATCTCTATCTCTACTTTCTCTGCCAACTCTAATCTTTTCAATTTCAGGTATTTCACCAAATCTTTCAACAAGAGTTTCAGAACTGATAACATCTCTATCAGCAAGTTGAATGAGAAGGTTCTTCTCTGCTGCTTCATCAGAAAGAGAGATATGGTCAAAATGTAGTTGGGCTGGCTTACGAAAACCCATAGCCTTTTGGACTTTTTCTATTTCTTCTTTCCAGAAGCCCATTAATATTTGTCTTCCATACTCAAGTCTTTCCACAAGAGTCTTTAGAGAAATGAAATTGTTTGTCATTCCGCCACCACTCTTAGCCAAGCCTGTAAGAGTTGGAGGAACACCAAGTCCAGAGTAAACACTTGTCAGAACAGGTTCGTATTTTTCAGAACCTAAGAATCTATATATCTGAGTGCTGCTTTCTTTAAAGTCAATCTCTGGACCCCAAACAAGGTCCATTGTTCCACCACCAAAGTTGCTAGCAAGGATATTCCTAAGCTTATTGATACCTGCTTTAGTTGGTAGGATTTTATGGTCTAAGTCACCAAGCTTCCAAAGTCTGATATTAGAAATAGCACCATCTAGAGCTGACATATCTGCAAGCTTCATTTTTTCTAACATTACAATGTCATCTAGAATTGCATATATCATTGGGTATGCCCACAATGACCAGTCATCTTTCTTGTAGTAATAGATAGATGTTTTTTCCATATCTAACTCAATATACTTTTGCCCACTAGTTAGAGCTTGCTGTATATCTTTTGGAAGGTCTTTTACTATCTTGTTGTATTGAACTTCAGACTTTTTAGACATCTTTCTTATCATGTCTGAAACCTTGAGTGCCAGCTTTGGTTCACCAGCAAACAACGCAAGTTCTTGGCCTATGACTTCAACAGACATAGGGTTGAGAAAATCATACACCCAAGGTATTTCCCTTTTGATGATTTTCATTGGGTCAATGCTCATGTCAGCGGCTTTACTGAGGTCTTGCTGGGCTTTTTTGCTGACTTTGGCAGTTCTTCTTTTTACGATAACATTGCCACAGCGGTATAGAATATTCAAGAACCTTTCAGAGCGTTCTCGACCGCCAACCTTTTGAAACCACTTTTTATAGAAACGCTCTATTTTTTTGTTTGGGTGTACAAGCGTTATTCCCTGACTAGCAAAATCACCCATAAGGTCAATAATGTTTTTTATGATGCCGACCTTATTATAGGCATCCATACACATTTTAATAATGTGTTTTTGTTGACTAGGGATTCTTTCGTTTGTACGAAATCTATAGTAGTCATCCCTAGTAAACTGCTGACGAACAGAAAGGTTTGGCTCTATATCAAGAAAACTTCTATGAGAAGCAGACGAACTTTGTACTCCCTCGTAAGCATCAATTGCTTCTCCAGATATCTCAAAAGCCCTTGCTTTATCAGAATCTCCAGACCAAGTTACGAAAGGACTTCGTTTGTTTTCCTGTTCTGCCATTTAATCATTACCTTTGTAATAGTATTGCAATAGAATCGTCTACACTATTATACACAAAATTAGTAAATATCTTTCATTCCTTGGGTAAACCAGTTTGGTCCAGTGAAAGATGGTCCTTCCATACTCATTCTATCGTTGTTAGCAAAGCCACCTGTTGTATTGTATATAGACTTCTCTGGAGTCCTTGCCAATGTTCTACCGGCCATGTTTGCCATGAGTAATGCTGAGTAACGGTCTTTTCTTATCTTTTGTTTTTTACCAGCGGCGACAATCATCTCCGGCGTATCCCATTTGTCTCTACCAGAAGCTGTTTGTGTCATCTGAATCATAGACAGCTCATTTTTAAGTTCTTCTATTTCTAGAACACAGTCTTCTAATGTGTCGTATTTTCTTTCTGCTATAGCGTCTGTAGCGGTAGACAAACCAAGACTAACGGAATCAAAAAATGGAAACAGCAAAACTTTATCCTCAAAGTCTTTTCTTAGTCCATGATTAGCTTCTGCTAACCAGTCTGACTTAGCAAACTGACACATTTCTAATATGTGCAATCCCGGATTGTCATCTGTATCCTTATGTTTGTTTTCATCTATTATTGGCCATATAGCAAGCTCACCATCTTTAATTTTATCTTTATCGTGTAGTGCTTCCATCACGGCAATACCACCACCTTGTGCATCCATAGCAACGTGGTTGCAAGGAAACCTTTTCATTAAGTCTCTAATTTTTCTAGCGCAAAAAGAATAATAATCACTTTCGGAAGTTATTCCTGATTTGACCATCTCTTTGTGATGACTTCTTGTTGTAGTCCAGCAATAAACAATTCGACGATGGTCTGGCTGAACTTCAAGAACAACGATGCTAAAGTTATCGACTTCTGAAGCTGGGTCAACACCTATGATGTATTGCGACTGAGAATCTCCAATCAAAGCCGGTGAAAAGAAAACCTCCCCGCTAGGCAGCTTGATTTGATTATCATTTGAAACAACACAGGACTCGATAAGAGAGCGTTTGAAGAACCCTTGACTATCTGTGGTAAAACATGCCGCAAACTCCATTTGGTAGATTCCTGAGTGAACTGTGGCCTTTGAGCGGGCAACCTGAGCAGCGTCCATGAAACCTTCTGGAAGCATCTCAAAAGGTATCCTCATTATGCTGTATTGAGTCCAATCAAAATCTTTCGGAACCTCTTCATTGCCAAACACTTCTTTTAACTTTGTAGGGTTTCCCTTGCTCTTAATTATTGACCTCCACTTTTTCCAGTAATCTGCAAAGTGGTTGAAGTCATAATAAGCAGTACCAGACAGAATAATCTGGTTTGACATGTCTTGTTCTACTTCACTATCGGCAAGTTCTAGATACTCACCGAGTTCTTTTGCTTTCTTTTCAGATGCAAGCCTTTTTACATTTTCTATAGGTGACGAGCTTACAGCAGCAAAACCAGCAACAACATTTTCAAATATTTCACGAGGCACAGAAGCAAATTCGTCTGTAATGATATCATTAGCACGTTGACCACGAATCTTAGTACCATCACCAAGTGGTAAACATGTTATAGTGCTTTTCCCCAACTTCATAACACATCTGTCAACATCTCTTCTCGGACCACTTGATGGTCCCATAATATCTCTTAGTAGGGGAGAGTTTTGCCATATTGTATCCATATACTCAAACAAAACTTTTGATTGTCTAAATGCAGCACCTACAATTACTATCTTTCTGCCCGGCATAAAAAAAGCACGAAGCATTGAGTAAAGAGAAAGTATAAATGATTTACCAAGACCACGAGAGCCTATTAGCATAGGAAACTTTCTATTCCAAAGCTCGTGTAATATAAGAGATTGCATTGGAAGAATGTCTATGTTGAATACTTGCTTGCAAACAAAACTGAAATACTCAGGTTGTGACATGAGCCAAGTAAGATGAATATGAAATTCTTCTTCGCTGTTTGCGTAGGTATGTGTCAGCGGGTTAAATATTTTAGACTCGTCTACGTCTATGTTTAACCAAGCATCGTCTATTTTTTTGAGATTAGACACTCTATATTTTCATACCCCTTTTGACCGAGAACAGCATCAGCGAAACCATAATCCACAGCCTCTTCTGCTGTCATGTACCAATCGCCTTTACGGTCTATATTTTTTCTTATGAAGTTTTTTATACTCACAGGTGTTTTATACTTATTATTATTCTTAAAAAAGTTGCCTTTCGCACACTTTTTCGTATAAATATCCAACATCCTTTGATTGCACTTTGAATTTTGCTCTGCGTTGGACTGGACGACCAGTGAATGCCCCTCTACGCCGACAGAACCCCAGTGAATCATAAACTCCACATTTGGCATTAATACTCTACTGTCTGCTGCCTGAAGTATAACTGTGGACATAGAAGAAACGCTGGCATATCCAAGTATGGTTATTTTGTTTGGTGAAAATGTCATTGCGTCATATACACCCATACCATCATGCCAATTACCACCAATAGTATGCATGTGGACTAACACATCTTTTTCTTTAAGTATGTGTAGATTTTTTACAAAATTAGTTGCCATCCTATATTCAATACCCGGCTCTTGCTCGTCGTCTATGTAGTAGCCGTGTAAATATATTTCCCCAGTTTCTGCATTTAAACCATGATTTTGCACTTGGTTTAGCAAAGAATAATCACAAGACATATATTACCTCTCTTGTGCTAAAGTAGTGTAGGCTTCGTTGATTAAACCTATTGCAACCTCCTCCGCTTCCTGCTTGTTGTCCGTGAATATAATCGTTACTTCGTAGTTCTCTTCGTACTCGTAAAGCAGTTTTCTCATAAATTTTCCATTCATTCTTAGATACTTCCATTTTGATTTGGGGATTGTCGAACCCTCTGGAAACATCCGCAACGTATCTTCGGAAAATTCACATATTATGTATCTCCACCGGAACTCTCGCATACGTTCAAGCTCGGCCTCAAACTGTTTTCGCTTCTTGCCTAAGTTTAATGCTATCTCTCCGCTCGAAGCTTTCCTTTCAATTACAAGCAATTCTTCGAGACCCTTCGCTGTATAGTCACCCGTTTTCAGACCTTCGTCAACTACAGCTTCACAGGTCTCATAAAAGTCAAATGACCAGCCGTTCTTCTCTCTCGTATCTCTTATAATCGTATACTTGTGTTGTGACATATCTAAGCCATTAGGTTTACTTGGTTCTAAGTATTTCCATAAACAGTCTTTCAAAGTGCTGTTCTTTTCCGTTCACCTCGTTATGGCAATCCCAACATAAAGTTATACCGTTGTCCACATCATATCTTAATGATGAAGCAGAACTCCACTTTTTAATATGATGCACCTGCATCCTTTTTCCTCTTCGTTTGCATTGAGGCATCTGACACTTATACTTGTCTCTAGCTAAAACTTTTTTTCGCCAGTCTTTATAAATAGGGTCATTAAAGTTTCTCAAAATGTATATTGACCTCCACGCCAATGGTGTCGTTGGGTTCTATATCAGTTATTTTAAACCCTTTGGATTCTAAAAAATCAACACATTCTTCTTGGGTGGACTGACCCTTATACAAACTTTTCTCTTCCCCTGTGGACGATTCTAAGACACCTTTATTTATAATATCCAGATATCTTCCAGCAGACTTTAACGCTTTCAAGGCTTCTCCCTGAATATCTATCTTTATGTGGTCTATTTGTTTTATTTCGTATTCTTCTATAATTTTGTCTAACCTGCAAACTTCAACATCAAAAGTTTTTTCACTTAGCTCAAGCCATTGTGGTTGTGACCAGCCGGACTTTTTAATTTTATCAATGTCCACATCTAATATTGAACTACACTCAGAATTATTGCATTCTTTAAGCTGCGCAGTTCCGTTATAATCAGAAATAGCCTTTTGTATAACAATTATATTTTCATAACCTTCAGCTTGTTCTTTACAAAACCTAGCAAAATTTGGATGTGGTTCAATTAGATACAGCGTAACTCCTTTATGTTTTTTAGCCATCTCAAAACTATAATGAGTTGGGCCTGTCAAAAAAGCTGGTCCTAAATCTAAGATGACCAAATCTTTTTTTGGACCAAAAAGGCTAGCGCCTTCTTCAGAACTAGAGATTGAAAAGTTATTCATGATAATTTTTTCATTCATGGCGCAACACTTCAAACTAAATGTGTGTTATAGTTAGTCATCTTATCTTCTACTGCACTATATGTTTCTAGTTGCAATGCAACGCTAGGAGTTAATCCATAACAAATATGCTTTTGATGAATCCTATCTGCACACAACCAATCCATAGGCCCTAAAGCAGGCAATGAAAGCAAAACATCGAACATACGCTTATTAATCAATACACAGTGCCAACCAGTTTCGCCAGCCATTCTTATTACATTAGGGTGTACTTCTATACTGCTACTCTTTCTGTAATATGAACCAAAGTAAATCATATCCCAGTTTTGAGTCATCAAGAATTCAGATGCTCCGTTTAATACCCAGTCAAAGTATGAAGGTCTAAGAACGCAGTCTTCCTCGACAATCAAAAGGTTCTCCGCATTGTGATGGATACCATTCTTAATTATCTCTCTGTGAGCCTTCCAAGCGTTATACGCATTAGGTCTAGCTCTCCAGCTTTCTCTTGGACAAGAGCCTTCCAAGTCTGGAGGAAGCTCGTCTGTGTCAACGATGTGACAATGCTCACCTTTTCCTGCTATAAACCTGTCAAGCCATATGTCACCAACTTCAAGAAAGTTGCTATGAACCATATCAAACATCGCCTCACTTGAGGGTTGACCCTCCGCTTCTTCTCTATCCAAAGTGAGACAAAGTGACAAATCTATACTGGTTAAAAACTCGTTTTTAGCACTCATTTACCTGCGATGAATTCCTTGTTTATCGTGGTTAATTCTGGTTTATGATACTTTTTTATTTCGTTGGCTAGCTGGTCTAGACCATTAATGGCATAGTTTATGCCCGCTCTTAGTATCTCTGTCCTAGTCCTGTTTTCCATAACTAATTTATTTTGTTGAATAACAACTTCCATCATTTGCTTACTCTTGTATTCGACATAAAAATAGCTGGGAGCAAATGTCACCACTGAACAACATGCCAATATTAAAAATCTTCTTAACAATCTTTTCATGATACACCTATGGAAAAGGATAACTAAATTCTAACTTAACAACTCTAATCAGATTGTTAATGTCTTTAGCTAATTCTAGAACCCTAGATGTTCTTCTATACGCAGTCACATCCGCTACAAGCTTCTTAACTGCTTTGTGACAAACGTCATCCGGGTCTTTTCCGGCCATAAAGACCTTCAAAACCGACCCAGATGTTTCATACATGTCCACTCCAGCTTCTAATAGCTTTGGTTGTAAATTTTCTATATTTATGTGTACTCTGTACAGCATTTTTTAACCTAGACATAAACCTGACTCCTTCCCAAGTCAAACTCCACCATTCGTTCGACCAATTGTTTAAATGAGGTTTTCGGT
>LUMU01000271.1_pt1 | contig 10669 bp, 15 predicted proteins | sample 729751 | NCBI WGS metagenome assembly LUMU01 (sample SAMN03860300, study PRJNA289734) | marine metagenome | biome: seawater column; feature: ocean; material: water; isolation source: Red Sea water column Station 192 - depth 100m | place: Saudi Arabia: Red Sea | collected 2011-10-15 | depth 100 m
TATAGATAAATCATTATTAAAACCACTAAGATTTATATTTGCTTTTGTTAATTTTTTTTGTGCATTTGCATCATCAACTACTGCGAAGAAATCGCCATCACCATCACTTGTTGATGTTGTCAATTCAGACAAATCAACATCAATTTGGTCAGCTTGTACATCAATTAAATTCCCTGCACCTACATTTAAAGTTACATCACCAGACGTACCCCCACCAGTTAAACCATCACCTGCAACTACACTTGTAATATCACCAACATCATTATCTATCCAATTTGTACCAGAACCTGTAGAACTAAGAATTTGTCCTGCTGAACCTGTATCACCACTTGAATCTTTAAATGCACCAGTTAAAGTGAAATCACCAGAAACGTGCAAAGTGCTTGTAGGTGTTATGCCTATACCTAGCCTAGAAGTTGAAAGATATAAAGGACTATCATTACCTGCACCATCAGTCAAACGTTTTGCTGAACTTGATATTGCTGCTGAATCAGTAGTTTTGATTAAACCGAGATACGAAGATGAAATAGTATTACCAGTAAGTGCTGTTCCCATATTAAAATTTTATTACAAATATACTAATCTTTTTTTTTCAATTTCATAAAATATTTTGTGTGATGTTCACGATGACAATTTGCACATAGTATTTCGCAATTATTAAGTATTTCTTCAGTTAATAAATCTACCTTTCCATTTTCTTTAAATGAACTTTGTGTAAGGTTTCTCATTTCTCTAGCAATTGAATAAGTCTTTTTACCTTTATGGTGAAAATCTAAAGCACTAAAGTTTCTGTTATACCCACACCTAGAACATTTTATATCAATAAAATTTGCTAGGTGATAAATAAATTTCTGTTTATATTTTCTATGTTCCTTATCTCTTTTTCTTGATCTACACTTTTTGCATACCAACTCACATCTTCCGTTTTTTCTTTTATAAAATAAATCTACTGATAATGTTTTTCTACAGGTCTTGCAATGCCTACCTTCCTTGTCCTCTATATCTTTTACAGCCGTTCTTTGTCCCTGTATAGTATTTGCCATTCTTATTTGTTGTATGCCTATTTTTACTATGTATTCCCTTATTCTTTTTTTTAGGTTTAGGTGTATGAGCAACACCAAAAAACCTTCTTTTTCTTGGCATTACTTTTTACTAATGCTTTGAAACTTCTCTACTGAACGACCACCAAAGTAAGCACCAATTACTGTTATCAAAGTAATTTGTAATAAATCAACCCAAGATTCTGCAACGGTAAATTGTAATTGACCACTATCAATAAAGATAATTATTACAGTTGAAATAATAAGAAATAATAATACAAGAGGTCTTATGTTTTTTGAAAGCCAAGAATCGCTTGATGCATCAGCCTTCCATCTTTCAGTTACGTTTCTTTGCGTTTCGTTTTCAGCCTCTATAAATATCTTTTCAATCTCTACTCTAGCTGCGTGTTTTTCTTCCTTTGTCATCACAAATTTATCGACAACATCAGAAACTTTTTCTAACGCACCCCCAAATATTTTATTTAAAATTTTCATTTACAAAAACAAATACTACAATTACATTCTCTTTTAGTCATTTCTTATATAAGTTATTAAGGCATACATTATCATTACAATACAAGTAAACATAACAACACCTTCTATCATAGCTTTTCAATTAAATATAATAATTTTTCTTCTATCCTTAAATATATTTCTAATCTTTGCACACCCTCCCAATCTTTTAACTGCTCACTAATTTCTAAAAGTGTGTTGATTTTAGAAATTGTTTGACCTACTTCCATTTGTTTTTTTACAGTTAATGGGTCAAGATTTTGAATGTGTAGCTTTTCTTTATCCATTATTTTTTATAAACTTTTTTTTCCAGATCTTTTATTTTATCTTTCATATCATCTATTTCCATTTGTATATAATCCATCTTTTGATTTACTATATTGAAATCATCATTCTGCATTTCATATACAGGAAGTTTTTTTGCTACTTCAATTTCTTGTTTAAGATTAGTGTAAGATAATGTTACTGAACCAATCATAGTACATAACAAGATTATGGTTTTTAAATCAAAAACCAAATCTGGTTTACCATCAGAATCAAAGTCCAAACCAATCTCTTTTTGTGTTAAGTCTTTTTGTGTTATCTTTTTCTTTCTTGCTGTCATAGTTTTTAATTTTACTCAAAATTAACAATTTTAATTATTAATTGTTTTTGCGTTTTTAAAGCATTATATATTTTTTTATATACTCTTTTATATGCAGTTGTTGTACCCACGTGAATAAGAACATTAGTAAACACCATACCATTGCCACGAACATTAGAAAGCTGTAACATTCCTTTATGAAACTCACTAAATTTTTCTTTATATCTGTTATGAAATCCACCTTCAGTTCTTAGCTTTAAAAAATATTGTCCTTCTGGTATTCTTGTTTCTCCATATACTTTTACAGTCTGTTTCTGGTCTTCCAAAGTATAGCATAAAAATTCTTTTTTATTATCATCATTCACTAGGAACATAACACCTAGTGTTGATTCTTTTCCACTACTATATCTATATACTTCAACTCTCATTATGTTGTTTGTTCAACTTGATTCTGAAAACTCAATATGCCTCTATATAAAGTGTAAGTTTCAGTATCTTCAGTTACATAAGTAATGCCATTACTTTCTGCTGCATATACGTTAAAGTTGTCAGACGATAAATCAAAAAAAGATGTTTTACTAATTAACAATTGACTTATCTCATTCATAGCTAAATTTGCGTTTAACTGACCACCTGTATTTGTGTCAAAAGCTGTAACCACTTCAACCCTAGTGGTTATAAGTTGTATATATTTTTGTTGATTATCTTCAATAGTGTTTGCATCTAAACTATAAATATAAATGTAAGGATAGACGACATTGCTTGGTACTACATTATAAACAGGGTATAATGTGCCACTAATTGTAATGTTATTGTTTAAAGCCTCAAAGACTTTTTTTCTTATAAGGTATGATGGGTCTTTCATAATTTCTTTATATATACACTTTGTTTCAAAGTACCTGTATCAACAGGAACTTCTTTTGAAGAAATGTTAATTATATCTAATCCAACTGCTTTAATTTTTAAAGCCATCTTTTCTCTTTCAGTTCCTTTTAGTAAATTTCTTCCTAATTTTCTTAATCTTGATTTTAATGTTGATTCTACTTTATTAATTGCAGGTTCAAAATATGGTTGAGCCTTCATAAATCTTGTTCCATATTCTACAAAAGCAGCATAGTTTGCATTATAACCAACCTCTACACCATCAGCAGTTGCAGCAAACATTTGCATTTTATTTATTTTTTGATTGAATTTTCTCAAAGAACTTTCTCTTATTTTAATTTTTATTTTTCTTTTTTTAGCCATTCTACTGTTGTTTATCTGCTAGTATTTTATATGTATATAAATCAACTTCATATATTTCATTTATTCTAAATCTAGTTGAATCATTTGTTAAAAATAATAAATCACCTCTTTGTATGTTTGTTGTTACTGTATTCTTACGCATTGTAACTTCAATACCTGTTTGTAAAATTCTTTTACCATCTCTAAAAATCATTTTACCATCTAAGTATTTTCTGTCACCCCAATATGTTCCTATTGTAGAAAGGCTTGATGTGAAACCACCATAGCCATCAGCACTATTTGAGTTTCTTTTTACTGTAATTCTGTATCGTAATTTTCCTGCTTCTATCATACTTCATTAAAATAAACATAAGGGTCTAACATACTTTGTGTGTGTGTTGGAATAGTATTAATATTTCCTTGTACAAAATCACTTCTATTATCGTAATACGTTGCTGCTAATTGTTTAATCGCAATCTTTAAATCATCATTAGAAAGACCAGTTGTTGTATAAACAATTTTTATATTTTTGTTATATGATGACGAAACTTCTAAATATTTATCTTCTAAGCCATAGGAATCATAAGTTATTGATGTTAGTGTACCATCACTTGCCTGTGTTTGTACAGATGTTATCGCAGTTATTGGTGCAAATGGCAAAACTATTTTAGCTCGTTTTCTATATAAATCGCCATACTCACCAGAAGGTCTTAAATTACTAATAAATAAACTCCTAGTTTTAGCCACAATATCCCTGTTTATAAATGCTTCACATTTCTTTCTTGCAGCTTTTATCATTTCAGCTATGACCGTATCATCATCAGATGTTTCAATCCTTGCATAGGATTTAAATTCTGATGAGGGTACAATCTCACTACCAGTAACCGAATCAATTTGTACACTAATCATTATTTTGTTTCTTTTTGCTCTTTATTTTGTTTTGTTTCTTTTACTGCTTTTTCTTCTTTCTTCTTAGCTTTCTTTTCTTGAATAGGCTCACCCCATCCATTAGCAATAAATTTTGGTACGTTTAATTCTGGTATTTCAATTATATCACCAGACTTATATAACCTACCATCTCTTTCTATTTCTGTATTCAATTTTATTTTCATAATCTCAAAATTTAATTTAATGTAAATATAAAAAAAAAGGACAACTAATGTAGTTGCCCTTTTAATCACTTATGCTTTAAAACTATTATGAAGTTTCTAAAGCAGTTTTTGCAGTTGCGAATGAACCTCTACTATAAGCGTTAGGTAAATAAACTGAATGTGCAATTCTTGCAATTCCTCTTACCGACACTAAATACTTACTGAAGTTATCCCCATCCTCATATCCAAAATCCACCCTCAATCCTTCTCTTTGCCATACTTGACTACCTTGTGCGAAGTCACCTACGATAAAGTTTCCTGCTGATATTTTATTGTTCATATAAACAGGAACGCCATTAATTCTAAAGAATCCATCAGCAGAAATTAAAGAGTTACCTCTTAAATACTCATTAGTTGTATCCTTCAGTAATGCGATTTTATGGAAATCAGTTGGATTTAATACGATTCCAGTAGCAGCAAAATTAGCAATTGCAAGCTGATTCATAGCAACATAAAGAACGTCAAGTTCTTGTGCTGACTCAATTGCGTTTGCAAAACCTCCTGCTGCAAAAACAGTACCTCCATTTAATAATCCTAATAAATTAGGTGAACTTCCAGAACCTCCAATTAATTGGTCATCAATAACAGTATTGATTTTACCTGGAAGTCGTTGTGATAAGTACGAAGAAAGACCTGGCGTATCGTCAAGCATCTCTTGTGAAATAACCATAACAGCAGTTGTTTTTTGTACAACTGCATCTTCAGCAGTTAATTGAAATTCTGAATCAGTTGGTGCTGAACCTTCAGCAGTATTAGCTGCATTATCAGTATATGCAGATTCTTTTACAAATCTAATTACATTAGAATCAGTATTACCAACTGGGATAATCCCCATCATATTAGTAATGTTGCTTGGGTCGCGTTTTATGCCATCAACCCTCATAACCCCAGTAGCATCTCTTTCAGAAGTTGCACCAGAAAAATCAGATGAAATAAGAACATCAGCTTTTATTTCTAAAGAAGCATTTCCTCTTGAACCATCTTTCATAGCTTTTAATGATTCACTTTTATTAAGTGCATCAGCAAAAACTTCACCTTTAGTTTTATAGACTGGCTGTGAAGTTGGCTTTTTATTTTCAACCTCAATAGCATCCAATCTATCAACTATGTTACTGTGTTTGTCTAGTAAATCCTTGATTTCATTAGACTTAAAATTATCAACTTCGTGCTTCAAATTGTCTTTAACTTGTTGAGCAGACTCCTCAAGTTTAGAATCAATCTTTTCACATAAAGCATCTAATTCTTGTTTTGTTTTGTTTTCTTCCATTATTAAAAAAAATTTAAAACTTGTTTAACATATATTTATAAATTGAATCAGTCTTTGTTTTTTCTTTGTTAGATTTAGAGTGTGTTTTACCACGAGTCTTATCTTCAGATTGGTGTGTCTTACCACGAGCAATCAAAGATTTTAACAATTCCAATTCATATTCAACAGCAAAACCTAGTTCATCAGTAACGCCTTCAGCGTTCTTAATAAACTTAATTAAACTGTTAAATCTCTTTGTGATGAACTCACTATCTTTTTTATTTGCTTTAACTTCTAGGATTTTAGCTTGGTCATTTGCAGCTAATGTTACAGCACTTATTTCATAAAGTTTTACTTCTTTAATTACTCTTACACCATCATCATTATAATCTTTTTTGATTGGTAATATACCGACAGAGTTTTCATCTATCACACCATACTTCATCAATTCTAAAACTTCTTTTCCAAAAGTAGTTTTAGGGATTTCAGCTACAAATTTTAAACCTTTTTCATCTTCATATAATTCTTTCATCTTTCCAATAGGTTTATCAATCTGATGATTGTAAATATACTTTACTCTTTTACCATTATTTTTGATTGTTCTTTTATATGCACCCTTTTCTATAATATCATTATCAGAATCTAAATTTCCAAATATACTACCATACCCAGAAACCACCCCTAAATTATCATCAATATTATTAAGTTCACCTTGTTTAAAAATTATTCCATTCATAACATTTTATTTTTTTTCAAAATTAATATAAATTTTTGATTAATGTTTTTTAGTCTATTTTAACAAATGGTATTGACACACATTTACAATTTACAACTTCTTTTGCTTGTGCGCCTAAGCCAGTATCACCTGGAAACATTAGTAGTGAACCACCTACTTGATAGGCATCTTTAACTGGTATTGGTTCATTCTGGTATCTACTTGAAGCTGATGCGTGTGTATCTCTAATGTTACGACCACCTGCAATCCAGTTTTTTACAAGGTTATCTTCACCAAATAAATCACTAGCTGCATCAGATATAGCAAAGTTAGCAGCACCTGTAGTTTCTGTTTGTACTATTCTGCGTGCCATCCACCTAGATTTGAACTTTAATTCTTTCATTAAAATAGTTGTTCTTTGTTCTAAACCTAAACTCATAAAATCTTCATCTGCAATAAGTTTTGTAATTACCTTTCTTAATGTTTCAATAGCTACACCATTTACAGCAGAAACTTCTTTAACCAATGCTAAATACCCTTCTCTATTATCTGCATAACTATCCATACCTTCTATAATAGTTGATTCAAGATTTGTTTGTTCACTAGGTGATAAGTTAGTCATTACTTCAGCCCTATCAAGTAATCTATCACCCTCATATTCTGTTATTTGTTTTTCAATAAACATTTTAAATTTATCTCTATACCATAAATTAAAACGTAACCCTGTTTGTCTATACATCTGTTTATACATTTCTTTTACTTCATTTTCTGTAAATAATTTATTGTAGTTTGGGTTATTTGGACTTGGGTTTTCTTTAAACATCTCTAATGCTTTTTCATAACCCTTAATATAAAACTGATAAGCAATAGGATAATTTTTTTTCATTGCTATTCTTACTTGTTTTTCAAATTCTTTAGCAATTTTTCTTTTTTGTTGTTTGTTTAAAACAGTTTTTTTTGTAGATAGAGAAACACAAACAGCATATCGTTGTCTTCTATCTGGATATTCAGACAACATTGTGTCATCTATAATACATCTTTGAATAAATTGATTATTGCTTTCTGTTGGTTTTGGATTTGGTAATGGCATTATTCATCGTTTTTTTCTAAGATTTTTTTACACCATTTATACATTGCATCATCTTCTATTTTAGAAACTTTATTATCACCACCCCATAATGAAAAAGATATATCACCACAAATTGGTTTATCTTTTTCATCTACATAATCACCACTTACATATTCAAATGCCCTTGATAAATATGCAAATGTTTTCTTTACTATCTCTAATGATAACCCCCTACCTTCAATTAAATCTGTTGCCCTATTTTTACCAACCAAAGTTGCACAAGGATTCCCAAATGATTCATTTATTTCTTTCGCTTTCTTTGCTTTTTCTATTGCAGATTTAGGATAATTGCTATAAAGTTCTTCTTTGTTTTCTTTTGCAAGTGCATCTTCAAGTTCTTCCATTGAACCACAAGGCATAAATACTTCACCATCTTCAGTTTGATGTGAATGAGTTGTAGAGCATCCTATTTGTTCTGCTCTATCCATAGCTTCATTTTCAGTTGCATAAACTTCATTAGATAAATCTTTTTCATTTTGGCTACTCATTGGGTGTCCTTCTGGTAGCAAATCTGTATCGTGCCTTCCACTTCTAAACTTACCATTTTTTAAAGCATAAAGATATGAGTTTACACGAGCCATTGCCCATTGGTCTGGTGAACTTACTGTAGGTCTAACTGATTCTGGATTTGTTCTATAAGCACCAACACCCCTTTTATATACAGCAAATAATGTTCTTACATTTGTTCTTTTTGTTTTGTCATCACCAACTTCTTCATTATGGTCATCAGCTTTTTTTTGTAATGCCTTTCTTAATCTTGCTGACATTTCTTGTTTTTCTTCTTCTTCAATTATTTCTTCTATCACTTCTTCTTCAACAACTTCTTCTTCAACATTTGGTGTAGTGGTTGGAAATGTAACTGTTTCATCAATACCTAAATCTAAATCTGATATTGGTATCATTCCACTTGGAACTAAATAGTCATTCATTACTGGGTTATCTTCATCAACACCATATCCTACTGCTTCCCTTTTTTCATTTGTTGTAAGCCAATAAGACTTAGATAATTGGTCAACTAACTTTGCTTGTTCTGGCATCAGTTCTGGGATAACAGAATAATCAAAATCTAAATATAAATCTTCACCAAATTGTGGAACTAAAAAAGCATTTAAACTATCTCTTAGTTTATTTAATTCTGGTATTACACAATTAGTAAATAACACTTGTCTTGAAGTTCTATAATTATCATAGGTTGCGTGTTCACCTGTTAATAAAAGAACTGGTACACCAAATAGGTTTGCTAAATCTTGTTTACTTGCTTTATATGATTCTAATAATTGTAGGTCTGCTGCTGACAATCCAAAGTTTACCCAACTAAATTTCTTTCCAGTAATCATTATATCATTAGCAGATTTTGTTCCTTGAAAGTTTCTTCTAAATGCAGACTTTAATTGTTGTGCTTGTGTAGGTGTTAAGTTGTCATCATCTGGTGTTAGCATCCCTCTAGCAGATTGATTATGTAAATATTTTAATGATGTTTCTACTGCTTCATTGTTTGTAGTCATTACCCTTATACCTGCTTTTATTGGTGATTGACCGTATAAATGTGAGCCACTACCATCATAATCTGGGTTCCAGTCTGCAATATGTAATACTTCATCAGCATCTAAATCATATTTACTATCATTATAATTCATTGTGTACTTTGATACTGGCTTAAATATTCCATCACTTTTTATTTCAATTAAATGTGCAGGTAAGTTATAAAGTTGATATGCAATATCTTTGTTTTCACCACCATCTGGATATATAGAATATATATATCTGTTACCAGTTAATTTACCAAAGCCAATAAGTTCTTCTAAAAATGTACTCCAAGATTGTGTTGGGTTAGGTCTTTGCAATAACTTACTCAAAGCAGAATGTTCAACTTCTTTGAATATATGTTTTCTCATTAACTTAGCTTTTAACAAACTTTCTTCATTTAAAGAATTGCTTGTTAACGCTTTGTATTCTTTTATATTTTGTTCATCAACTTTTTGGTATATTGTATATGGAACTGTTATGGCTGCTTTGCTTATAAGGTTTATTAAAGAATATATTGTAGGGTTGTAAGCATAACCCCTTCTAATAAAATCATCATCATTAATATTTCCAACAACTGTATTCTTTCCCAACACATTATATATAAATCTATTGTATGATTCGTTTGTGTTGGTTTGCCCAAATGCTTTAATGCTATTTCTGATTCTGTCTAAAAAACTTGCCATTGATATAATTTAAAAACAAAAATACATAAAATATTTAAACTATGACTAACGGTTGTTGTCTTGCTAACCCAGTTGTTACTGCATATCTAAAAGCATCCATTAAATGGTCTTGACCATTTTGCTTAATTTTATTTATTGTAACTCCATCTTTGTTCGTTTCCCACACATAAAATTGATATTCTTTTAACAAATTTTTACTTTCTTTTGAAGCATATATTTGATATTCTTTTATCCTGTTTATGCCTGTCATCACACTACCTGCACCCTTGATACTTGGCTTACAGTACAAACCAAATCTTCTTAAATCTTCAATGCTCTTTGGTTCAGCACTATCACAAATAAATATTTCTTCTTGTAAGCCTAACGCTTTTATTTCATTAAATAAATCTTCATTTGTTAACCCCTTTTTAAATAACAATTCGTGAACATATAACCTATCATTCTTTCTTCTAACTTCTACTATTGTTGATTCATCATTTGTAAAACCAAAGTCAATACCATAAGCAACTTCACAATGTTCTTTGTCTAGGAAATCTTTATAATCTATCCACTTCCATTTATCATATATCTGTCCTTGCTTAAATGTTGCCCTTTCACCAAGACCATAAACCCTCCACCTATCTTCATCTTGCTCTTTCATTCTTTCTATTTCTTTCTTGATTTCTGGGTCAAGAAAGAAATTATCTGTATAAGTTGTAACAAACAATTCTGCATCTGACCTATTTGAGATTTCATATATCCAATGTATTACATCACTTGGGTTAAAGTCTAATATTATTTTTCCTGTTGTCCTTAATGCTAACTGGTTAAAATCTTCTAAAAAGAATTCATTTGCTTCATTGAGAAAACAAATATTTC
>LUMU01000444.1_pt1 | contig 10548 bp, 9 predicted proteins | sample 729751 | NCBI WGS metagenome assembly LUMU01 (sample SAMN03860300, study PRJNA289734) | marine metagenome | biome: seawater column; feature: ocean; material: water; isolation source: Red Sea water column Station 192 - depth 100m | place: Saudi Arabia: Red Sea | collected 2011-10-15 | depth 100 m
TCTATTAACGATGAATATACAGAGTGGGCATGGAACAATCTGCATAAATCAAAAGATGACTTCATTTACGCAGATGGGGGAAGATTTGTTGTTCCTTATGATGCAAGGTCTTGGATACAAGAAATTGAAGCTGAGACCCTAGTAATTACTGGGGGTAGAGATAAACTTGTACCAGAAGAAACTTCAAATGATGTTGTTAAGAGATTAAACGAAGTAAAAGTGAAAACTTTTCCTGATGCTGGCCACTCAGTTCCATGGACACATGAAGAAGATCTATTAACAGAACTTAGAGAATTTTTTAGTTTATGAAAAAAAATGTACTATTTTTCTCACCAACTTTTTATGACTTACCTTTAAATGAAAATATAAAAAAAAAGTACGATAATTTAAGTGAAGTCGCAAATGTTACAGTTCTTGCATTTTCGAGCCAAAAAAAAATACATTCTGAATCAAAGACAACTTTTTATTTAAATAAAAAAAACAAATCAAGAATTTTTAACTATTTGAAAATATTTTTTGTATCTTATTTTCAAATACCTAAATTAATATCCCAATATGAAATTGAAATAGTTACATTTCAAGATCCGGTAACAAGTTTTCTGGGTGTTTATAAAATTAAAAAAAAGTATAAAGATGTAAAAATAGTCATCGAATCACATGGAGATTTTATAAATACTTTGGAGTTAGAAAAAAATCTAACATTTCCAAATTTATATAAAAATTTATTTTCCAGGATGGCATCTTACACAATAAATTGCGCTGATATGTTGAGAGCAGTTTCTTCTTCTACAGAGGAGCAAGCACTGTCTTTTAATCCATCAAAACGTGTTGTAAGATTTCCAGCATGGATAGATTTTGAAATATTTAGCAACATCGACCCTATGAGAGATGGTAGTGGAAAATTTAAAATACTCTTTATTGGAAGTGTGACTGATAGAAAAAAACCTCATATGATTATCGATGCCTTGCCTGAGTTAATTAATGACCAGGTTGAACTGAATATAGTAGGCCCAACACCCAATCAAAACTATCTAGAAAGCCTCAAAGAAAAAATAAAATCAAAAAATGTTGAAGATCGAGTTTTTATTCATGGAAATAAAAATAGAGTAACAGCATGCCCCGTGCTTGTTACAGACGCCCCTGGAATGCAAGACATAGTCATAGACGGACAAACAGGTTATGTATTTGAGAGTAATAATTTAGATTCCATGATAAAAAAAATAAATCATGTGATTCAAAATTATAATGAAGCAACTTCTGTTGGGATAAATGCAAAAGAATTCATTTTATCTAATTATTCCTCAGATAATTTTAAATTTAGTTTTCAAAAAATATTCGATACTGTTTAACTAAATAATACTTACAACATAAACTGTCTTGCTATATTGCTATTCTTAAATTATGGAAAATATATTTTATGGTTTAATAGTTATCCTCTTACTTGCCAATCTTTATTTTGTAACAAGAAAAGAAACTGAAGAAGACAATAAAGATGACGAGTATTTAATTAAAGGAATTGTAAGTGAAATAATTGAAAATGAAGAATCCCAAATATACAAATTACTCAATAGGTCTGATCAGACAGTAAAAGATTTTCTAGAGAAGACTGGTGAAATTAAGTCCTCTATAACTGGAGTGGATCAGCAAACTAGAAATTTAATATCTGTATTAAATAATAACCAAAGTAGAGGACAGTGGGCAGCGTTTCAGGTCGAAGACTTGTTAGAAATTATGGATTATAAAGAGGGACTCCATTACTTAAACAGAGATCTTGAAGATGAAACTCTTGACGAGTTAGCACGAAAAGAAATAACTGAATCTATTAGAAGTAAAAATAAAGAGTTTTTAGATAAAGCAATTAAAACCAAAATTGATGATACATCTTCAAGGGAAGGGTACATATCAGCTGAAGAAGGTACTGTTGATTTTGTCTTAATGTACATACCACTTGAAAATTTGTATCACTTTTTATTAACTTCAGAAATCGGTGCAAACAGAACACCTGTTATTCAGTATGCTTTCTCTAAAAAAGTTATACTAGTAAGTCCTCAGACACTAATGGCTTACCTCGAGACCATAAGGCACTCAATGAAACTATTCAGTTTACAAACTGATACAAAAAATATTTTGGCCACTCATGAAAAAATTAAAGTGGAAATTAGAAAGTTTATTGAATCTTTTGACGATGTAACTAAGAGGCTAGATCAAACTGTAAAATCTTTTGAGGCATTAAAAACTACTAGAGTAAATAAACTTGAGAAATCATTTGAAGAATTAGATAGCGTAAATAAGGAGCTAGAGGATTAGTAATTATCGGCTAGTCTTGTGACAACCATTATGCATTTGTCATCTATATAATTTTTGTTATTAGATTCTAAATACGAAGAAATTTCTGAACTCTCTGCACCAGGCTGATACCAGAAATTATCATAACCTGATTCAACTAGGTCTTTAGTTAATTCAAAACCAATACTGGGTGGCACTACAAAATTAATTATTGATGGGTTTTCACTCAGTTCAGAAACATTGTTGTATGACTTTAAACCAGCGATGAATGTTTCTTTAGGGTTTACAGGAACAACATTATGACCTTTTGATACTAAGTCTAATAAAATCTTATTTCCGTATTTATTTTTATCATTACTTGCTCCTATGAGAGCAATTAGGTTATTTTTGTTTTTTAATGAATCAATCAATTAGAAGTTTTCAGCCTTCATTGCGTACAAATCATCTTTACCTGCTGTTATAGATGATGCGTATCCTGAAGCTAAAGGTAATAGTTGTTCTATATAAAATTTTGATAATGTTAGTTTGTCTTTGTAAAATTCATCACCAGTTTCTTTAAACTTTTTGTTTGCAAGAATTGCAGCTTTACCCATATAGTATCCACCTAAAACTTGACCAAACATTTTCAAATATGGTGTGGCACCAGCACTTGCATCAACCAACTCTCCCTCAAGCATTTTAGAACCAAGCCATAAAGTTATTTCAGATAATGTATTTACTTCTTTTTCAAGCTTTTCAGCCATTGATACAAGCTCTTCATCGTCTTGTTTCATTTCATCGATAACTTTATTGACATCTGATAGAAGCCTTTGCATTGCTTGACCATTATCAAGAGGTAGCTTTCTAAACATTAAATCTAATGCTTGAATTCCATTCGTTCCTTCATAAATTGGAGCTATTCTTGCATCACGTAAGTACTGAGCTACTCCTGTTTCTTCAACATAGCCCATGCCTCCATAGACTTGGATTGCAATATTAGACAATTCAACTCCAAGATCAGATATCCAAGCTTTAGTTATAGGTGTCAATATTCCACACCTTTCTTCACCAAATGCTTTCATTTCTTCATCTTCTCCAAAGTACTCAACATCAAGCATTAACTGGTTATCATACATGAGGTATCTCATTGCATCGACATATGCTTTAATTGTCATAAGCATTCTTCTAACATCTGCATGATCAATAATTGTTGAATTTTTAGCGTCTTCCTTAGACATTCCTACAGGTCTTCCTTGTACTCGGTCTCTAGCATATTGAGCAGCACCCTGCAATGAACCTGAAGCACATGCTAATCCTTGTCCACCTACCCATACACGAGCTTCGTTCATCATCGTAAACATATAGTTAAGACCTCGGTTCTCTTCTCCAACTAAATAACCAACAGAACCATCATATTCCATAACACAAGTCGGACTTGCATGAATTCCCAGCTTTTCTTCAATAGATATACAGCTTACATTATTTGAATCACCTACAGATCCATCATCATTAACTGTATATTTTGGCACTATAAACATAGAGATACCTTTGGTTCCTTCAGGAGATCCAGGAACTTTAGCCAAAACAAGGTGAATTATATTTTCTGTCATATTATGTTCACCAAATGTAATCCAAACTTTTGTGCCTGTTATTTTATACGAACCGTCCTCTTGAGGCTCAGCCTTTGTAGTAATTGTTCCGAGATCTGACCCTGATTGAGGCTCACTTAAATTCATTGTTCCTGTCCATTCACCTGAAACAAGTTTTGGTAAAAATTTATCTTTTTGTTCTTGGCTGCCGTGAAAATTTATAGCAGAAATTGCACCAGCACTTAAACCCGGTGCTAAACCAAAAGCTAAATTGGCTGTACTAAGAATTTCTAAAGTTCCACCAGACAAAGTTATAGGCATTCCACCACCACCAATATCAGATGGCAGAGATATTGAGGCCCATCCGGCTTCTGCAAATTTTTGATAAGCATCAACAAACTCTTCAGGCATGGTTACAACCCCATCCTTAATCGTTGCTCCTTGTTGATCTCCAATGGCATTTATTGGTGCAAGGACTTCTTCAGAGAATTTAGCACACTCTTCCATTGTTGGAATAACAATATCTTCTGAAAAATCACTAAATGCTGAAATTTTATTTAGAACATTATAAGAATCTATAACTTCATAACCAAAAACTATATCTTTAACTGGAGCTTTATAGGGGACTGCCATAAGTAATTATTTTAGTAGATATTTCTAAAAAGTATAAATTGCTAACGAGGGTTTACGTCTACAAGCAGTGATATTTCCTCAATTTTTTCAACCGTAAGTTTATCATTTATTCCAGCTTCGATAGCGACTGCTGCACGCAAGTTTGAGGATGTTAAAAGTATATACTTTACAGTTTTTGAATCTATAAGATTATTAGCTTCATCAACACTTATTTCATCTTTGCTGACTATTAGAAAGTCTAATTTGTAATTAATTTCATATTCATAACCTGCTTGGCAAACAAACAAATTATTTTGTTTTTTGAGATCTTTTAGTTTATCTTTAATGAACTTAATAGAGTACCTATCTATAATCAATGAATCAAAGTTGTTTAAATTTTCAAAATTACTCCACTCAAGACCTTCATATCCTGATGAGACTATTGTTCTTTCACCAGAAGAATCTACAAAAATAGAACATGTTGGAGTTAATGACTGATTGATTATTAAACCATCAAAATTTATGTTATTTTCTTTTAGATAGTCAACTAAGTATTTACCCATAGGGTCACTACCAATACTATTTCCTCTAACATGTACGGATTTGTCCCAAAGAGAAATTAATTCCGAACAATTTATAGCAGTCCCTCCTGGCCTAATAGAAGATTTTAAACTGCGAATGTCGTCACCTTTATTAGGTAACTCATCAACAAAGTAAATTAAATCAGGATTCAAAGTTCCAAAGCAAAGAATATTCTTAAACGACATGAATTAAGAATCTTTAATTATACAAGTCCGCTAATTACTGCTCCTGCAACCAGGATCGCGATGTAGCTAAACAAACCACCGACTATGGCAGCAAGTTTCATACTACGAGAAATTGCACTAGGTCCGGCAAGGTGATAAACCAAAACTCCAAAGAATGGAACTAGGTAAACAACACCCAACCAAACATACTTCATACTCCCATTAACCCTTTCGTTAGAGTCAATATCTTTTATTGCTAAAGCAGCCCAAGCAGCATACAACACAAACGGCATCAAGTAACCGTAAAGTTGAAACAATAACTGCCATATTGTAGGGCTAGAAATAGGCACTCCGCTCATAATTATCTCCTTTTCAGAATTGTAGTAATTTTCTAAGTCTTCATTTAGTAAGTTTGTTGGCACCTGAATAGAGTCTAAATCAGGTACATAAAATAAATTTATTGCAGGGGAAGGCTTATTGATATCTGCAAATTGCATGTTTTCTTGTTCCTTTGGCCATGGGTACTCTTTATATCTGTTTTTATCAAGTTCTGTTGTTTGGGCATCAGCAAAAAACCCAGCAAGCATCATTAAACCCGAAGGATCCCCCTGTAAAGGAAACCTTGCAATCAAGTTTGAAGAGTCTATTGATGAACAGTTATGAAGTTGCTCTAAAAGTGGTGGGGTACTTGTTTGATAAACATTATCCTCAAAACAATTTCCTGGACCCCATGGTCCAGCAAGAGCCAAGTCAGTGTATCCAGAATCCAAAACAACGTTGTCTTTTACACTCACATGTTGTGAAAAATATAAATTAGCATCCAACATTGGACTTGCGACAATGCCATACCTGTCATGGTTAACAACCAAATTTTTTTCTATTATGTCACCTACTCTTCCAGGCACAACTATTCCCATTCCTTTTGCAACAACACCAAATCGATTTGTTGGAGCTTCATAGTTGTTATTATCTATTACTAAATTTCCTACAATTGTTGTTTCTCGCCCAGGTGGATTTAGCTCTGAGTCGAGAGTATTTGGTACTATACCTGACATATTGTCTCTCCATATATTGTTATAAAGATACAAGTGACCTCCTGCATTAGTTCCTGAGTAACCTAAAGCATTTCCTTCGACAACATTATCAAAAATTAATGAGTTACATGGATAACACTGCCCAATATAAATTCCACTATCAGGATGTCCAGATGCATATACATTATCAAACACACCATCTGTTGAATTAAATGCATAGACTCCATAATCACCATTGTTATAAACAGTGAGGTAAGAACCTTTAAAACCTTTTGAAGTATTCCAGTAAACACCATTTAATGAAAAATTTCTGACAGAGAGATTTTCAACCGTTACCCCATCTGTTTCATAGATTTGAATTCCATTCTCCCTCATAAACTCTCCATCAATTATGACTTTATTTCTGTCGGTTCCTCTTAGGGTTAAATACGAGGTAGTAACTGTGACGCTTTCGTTATACACCCCGGGACTAATTAAAACTAAGTCACCGGTGTTTGCGCTATCAACAGCATCTTGAATTGTTGTGTACTGTTCATTTTTTCCAACTTTAAGGACATTGTCAGTCAAAGTAACAGAGACGGCCTCAACAGTTTCTGTATAATCTACGTCGCCAACAACAATTGTTCCAACCATCCCTTTATTATTTGTTCCATGATACGGACAGTAGTATTCATAAACCCCAGGCTCATTGAAGGTGTGTTCGTATTGATCGCCTTTAGTAATGATTCCATATTCAAAATAATCCGATGATATAGCCTGCCAAGAGCCATCGCTAGCAATTACATTATGATTATTGGCTCCTCCTGACTCCCAAATTACTGTTGTGCCTGGTTCAACACGCAGAACTCTCGGTGAAAACTCATCGTCTACAACTTTCACGACTTGTGGCGTAAGGTCTGTAGCTTCTTCGGAACCACAAGCAAATAATAATAAAAAAGATGAAAGTAAAAGTACTTTGAACAATTTGTCCATACTAAATTTTACCTCTGCATTATTTCAGATTCCAACTAATTAAAAATAAGTTAATATAAATATATGAGTGAAGATAGATATCCTAAACAAAACGAATCGAAAAATAATAAACACAAGGGAAATACGCCTTCTTTTAAAAAACCTATGTTTTGCAATGAAGAAAAATGTGATATTTCCAATTTCTCCGAAGACGTAGTCACTATGACTGGAAAAAGTTGGTCTAGGTTTATGAACGTCCAGAATAGAAAGTTTACTGCGATTTCATGCTCTGAATGCAATTATACAGAGTTTTATAAAGGTAAATCTAAAGGCTGGGAAAGCGTAATAGATTTTTTAGGAAATTAGATTATCTAGGTTTTACTATAAAGTCCTTTAATACTACAGAATTTGTTTCTTTTTCGATAACGTTAGCAATTGTATAGGAATCTTGATTCCAGACATTAATTAACAAAGTATTACCGGGAGTTACAGGACCGCTAAATCTTGCTGATATTTCAGAAACTCTGCTTGGATCATTGCTAAATTCACTTTCAATTAGCTTTTTACAAGTTATCCCATAGGTACACAATCCATGCAATATCGGTTTTTCGAACCCAGCTACTTTTGCAAAGTCCGGATCTACATGAAGTGGATTATTGTCACCGGATGGGACTCTATAGAGTATTGCTTGGTTATCAAGGGTTTTGTACTCAAGAACTTTTTGAGGATCTGTTTTTGGAGAAGTCACCCTATCTTTCTTTTTAGGCTTTGCTCCAAAACCTCCCTCGCCAATAAACAGCATTACGGACTCAGAAGTAGCAATTTTATCATTATCCATATATAAATCAGATTTAATAGTCACTGATCCAAATTTGATATAGTCCTCAACAGCAGTAATCTTTGATCTGGCAATAGCCTTACCACTCGAAGGTATATCTTTATGTATTGTTAGTTTTTGTTCTCCATGAAGAAGTGATGTCATTGACACTTCAAGTCCTTCACTCCCTATAATCGAAAAAAATGATTCCATTGGATAAATGCATGCTGCAAAAGAAGGTAAAACTTTTGGACTTGGACCAACCGTAAATTTTAAATCACTTTTGTTCATTGGGTCTTGGCTGCTTCCAACGGCGATATTATATAAAATAATTCTTTCTTCAGACCAATAGCCTTCTACCTCTTCAAGATCTTTATTAAGCAGTATGTCTGGATTAATTGGCATATGATTAGTTTATTAATAGAGTTCCATTTTTCTCAACTTGCTGAACAAAATCTTTACTAATTTTTAATTCTTCAAATATAGATTGAATTGACTTTTTTGTTACTTTGTGATTTTTTTCTTGCAGCATATTATCGCTTCTTGGAAAGTTGTTAAAAAAAGAGCTTCTTGATATTGCATGAGGATGACTTCTTGCTTCATCTAAACTAAGTACTGGAGTTACGCATGAATCAGAGTTTTTAAAAATTTCAGACCATTCATCCCTAGACTTTGTAAGGAATAAATCACTAAATATAGTTTCAAATTCTGACCATCTATCAAGATTCATTTGCTCATTTATCATTTCTTCAGGAAGTTCTAATTTAGTGACTAGTTCTCTAAAAAATTTATTTTCTAAAGCTCCCACTGCTACATATTTATTATCTTTTGTTTCATAACATCTGTAAAAAGGCGCGCCACCATCCAATAAGTTAGCTCCTCTTTTATCATTCCACATTCCAATATCATTTAATCCAAACATTAAAGATGCAAGATATGAAACTCCTTCAAACATTGCTACATCATAGACAATGTTTTCTTTGTTGTTATTCTTAACTTCATAAATTCCAAGTAAACCTGAAATTACTGCAAACATAGTTCCTGAACCGTAATCCGCAACTAGATTTATAGGAGCAATAGGTGGAGATCCATCTTTTCCTAAAAGACTTAAAACTCCAGATAAAGCTAAATAATTTATGTCATGACCAGCATCATTTACTATTTCCCCTTCTTGACCCCATCCAGTGAGCCTGATGTATACAGTTTTTGCATTTACTTTGTGGATATCTTTAGGACCTAATCCAATTTTTTCCATAACTCCAGGCCGATTACCTTCCAGTAAAATATCTACACCTTTGATCAACTCTTTTACTAATTTAATTCCATCATTTGATTTCAAATCCACAGTTATATTTATTCTGTTCTCCAATGCAGGATCAGCATTTGAAGGAAGCATGTCTACAGCTTTTGGATTATTCACCCTAATTACTTCTGCACCTAATTCTAAAAAAGTATTTGCAGCTAAAGGTCCAGGCCCAATTGAGGCAATTTCTAATACTCTAACCCCTTCAAGTGGTTTCATGATTAAACAAGCTCTACGATTGTTGCGTTTGCTGTACCGCCACCTTCGCAAATTGCTTGAAGGCCGTATTTCAATTTATTTCTTTTCATTTCATGAATGAGATTTGTCATTAATCTTGCACCTGTTGCTCCTAGAGGATGACCTATTGCTATAGAACCACCATTGGCATTTACATTTTCATAATTAATTTCTGGGAATTCTTTTCTCCAAGCTCCCACTACAGATGAAAATGCCTCATTTATTTCAGCAAGGTTTATATCTTCAGGTTTTAATTTTGCTTGATCTAGAGCCTTTCTTGTCGCTGGTATTGGTCCACTTAACATAAGGACTGGGTCTGTTCCAACAACAGCCATACTTTTTATTTTAGCTATGGGCTCAAGGTTGAATTTGTTGAGTATATCTTCTGAGACTAATAGAAGCGCTGCTGCTCCATCAGAAATTTGTGAAGAGTTACCTGCTGTAATTACACCATCGGGCTTAAAGGCTGGTTTCAATTGAGAGAGTATTTCTTTTGTAGTTTCTTCTCTTACTCCTTCATCCTTATGTAATGCTTCAGGCACTTCAAGTATTTGCTTTTTAAAATAACCATTCTCCCAAGCATTCAAAGCTCTTTGATGTGAGGAATACGATATTTCATCTAATTCATTCCTGTCTAAGTTCCATTTCTCTGCCATCATTTCTGCCGATATTCCCTGAGGAACTAATCCAGGATATCGATCATACATTTTTGGACCGAAAGCAGTAGAAGCACCTTCTGGACCCTCATAACTAAATGTTGACCCCATAGGCACTCTTGACATCATTTCAACTCCACATGCAATCGCAACCTCATAAGATCCTGCAATAATTCCTTGGGCTGCAAAATGTAAAGCTTGTTGAGAAGAACCACACTGTCTATCAACAGTTGTGCCGGGCACTGTTTCTGGCAAACCTGCAGCTAGTGCTGCATTTCTTCCAACATTACCCGTTTGTTCCCCAAGCTGAGAAACACATCCAGCAATTACATCGTCAA
>LUMU01001155.1_pt1 | contig 10544 bp, 19 predicted proteins | sample 729751 | NCBI WGS metagenome assembly LUMU01 (sample SAMN03860300, study PRJNA289734) | marine metagenome | biome: seawater column; feature: ocean; material: water; isolation source: Red Sea water column Station 192 - depth 100m | place: Saudi Arabia: Red Sea | collected 2011-10-15 | depth 100 m
CGACTCTAAGCATAAAAAGGGCGGTGAGAGCTTTGCTGAAAAGCTGGTTGGTCAAATAAGTCATGGTGAACAGCTTAAAATGGATCAAGAAGATCCTTTGGTACAGCCATTCGTACAGACTGTTGCAAATATGTCACAATCGTATCTTGAACAATTCTCAAAAATGATAGGGGTAAAACCCTTAAAAAGACTACCAGGAGTTCACAGCTTATGGTCAGTACACTCATACGAGAGGGATTATAACCCAGTTCACGATCATGGGGTTGATACAATAATGGGTATATCCTTTACCACATGGACAAAGATACCCAAACAAATAGCCGATGGCGAAGAATACAAGGCATCAGCTTTATATAACTCAAGCGGAGTAGCGGATGGATATTTACAATTCCACTTCGGTCAGACAGGTATAAGGGGTTTAGAAGAGCTTAGACCACCCTTTTCAAAGACTGTAAAACCTGAAGTTGGCAAACTGTATATGTTTCCGTCTTGGTGTCAGCACTGCGTGTACCCATTTGAGGGTAAAGGCGAAAGACGCACTGTTGCTGGAAACCTCAATATGTTTCCTCATGCGAACAGTTGAAGAAGATATTATATCATGGGCAATAGATCATGTTGAAAAGCATGGGGATAAATTCCCTATCTGTCCATACGCAAAAAAAGCACGACTTGAAAACCAAGTCAAAATCGTCATCGTAGACAAATGTGATGAGTTTTTGGAACGTGTTTGTGAAGAAGCAGGGGGTTTGTTTCAAAATCGCTTAAAATTGATTATTCTGGCGTGTTCTGAGATGGAGATAACCCCCGATACCCTGAACGACTATGTTCATGCTCTAAACCACGTTTATGTGCCTTTAAACACCTATCTAATGGCATCGTACCCTGAAGATCAACAAGAAGAGTTCATGGAGGGTGATTGGGAGCCAGACAACGAATTCTTTATGGTACTTATCCAGCCATTCAAAGAACTAGAGGATGCGTCAGCTCATCTAGAGAAAATTGGATATTATAACAACTGGAGTCAGGAATATTATGCTGACACCGTACTCAAACGACAATCATATAGGAGGATATATGGCAAGAGGAATGAAAAAACGTGCAAAGAAGAAAACTATGAAAAAAGGCACAAAGAAAGCAAACAAAAAGACCAATAAGAAGAAAAAAGGTCTTTTAATAATGATGGGCTAATGGCAAAAAAGAAAGCAATCCCAACGAATAAAGCCTTGTACTCACGTGTCAAGGCAGAAGCAAAGCGAAAGTTCAAGGTCTATCCTTCAGCTTACGCAAACGCATGGCTTGTTCGCACATACAAAAAACGTGGTGGCGGTTATAGGACTGCGTAATGGCTAAACCAACAGGGGGATTGACTGCATGGTTTGGCAAAGGACCAAAAGGGGATTGGGTTGACATAGGAGCACCGAAGAAAAAAGGTAAGTTCCAAAAGTGTGGGCGTAAATCTGCGACTGGTTCAAAACGAAAATACCCAAAATGCGTGCCAAGATCAAAGGCAAAGAGCATGCCAAAAGCTCAAATACGTTCTGCTGTGTCAAGAAAACGATCAAAAGCACAAGGAGTAGGCGGTAAACCGACTAATGTTGCAACTTTTGTAAGGAAAAAACGAAATGCCAAGAAAACTAAGTAAAAAACAAATGAAAATAGCTCGTATTGCCGAGCAAAGAGACAAAATTACTGCTGCTGACTTTAAAAAACTTCGTAATCCGAAGAAAATGCAGGAGAAAAAACGAAAGTTTATGGTCTAATGTCCATAAATTATCGTGGTGAACGATTTTCAGGCTACAATAAGCCAAAAAGGACACCTGGAAAGTCTAAAAAGTTCGCTGTACTTGCAAAACAAGGCAAACAGGTCAAATTAATACGTTATGGAGACCCAAATCTTTCCATAAAAAAATCGTCACCCAAAAGACGCAAATCTTTTAGGGCAAGACATCGGTGTGATACTGCACCACCATCAAAATTAACAGCAAGATATTGGTCTTGTAAAAATTGGTAACATGAATCAAAAAGAACTCATAAGAATTGTAAGAAAGTTACAAAGACAATCACGTTTAAGACAACCTCGTAGAAAAAATGTATTCTTTGACCAAAAAGGGGTTTTAGGTAAAGGCGTACAAAAAAAATACTCAACCGCAGCAATCGGTGATATAATGAAAAAAATTTATGGACAAAGGAGAAAAGCATGAAATATTTTAATCAATTCGTAGAATGGCTACAAAGCTATGAGATGTGGGATAAAAAAGACTACATCATGGCAGTTGTTGGCATAATCATTGTACTCTCACTAATCGTATCGTTTTTCTAATGGCAGCAGGAGGCAGAAGACCAGGAGCAGGTAGACCTAGAGGTGTCACCGCAGGAACAAAACACGCAAGACTCGAAAAGATGTTAGGCAAAGGTTCTAAAACACCTTTGGAATATATGTTGAACATCTTGAATGACAAAAAAACATCCCCTGAAAAAAAGATGTGGGCTGCTGAGAAAGCAGCACCATTTGTTCATCCACGATTAGCTTCTGTTGACCAAAAAGTACAAGGGGATAAAGACGAACCACTAGAGATTGAAGTAAAATGGAAGGAATAGTTTGAAGATTGAAATACCTTACAAACCACGACCATTACAAAAAGAATTACATAACAAACTAAAAAGATTTAACGTAATCTGTTGTCATCGTAGGTTTGGTAAAACAGTTTTTGCAATAAATCATTTAATCAAAACAGCCTTGAGTAAAAAAAATTCAAGGCTAGCATATATTGCACCCACGTATCGACAAGGAAAGAACGTGGCATTTGACTACCTCAAAGAGTACACACAACCTTTGATGAAACTCGGTGGTAGCAGACATGAAACAGAATTAAAAATTGATCTGTGGAATGGTTCACGCATACAAATATTCGGAGCAGATAACCCAGATGCACTTCGAGGTCTAGGCTTTGATGGTGTAGTGTTGGATGAGTTTGCTTTGATGTCACCTAGAACATGGACTGAGGTTGTAAGACCTGCGGTATCAGACAAACTAGGATATGTGATATTCATTGGTACACCGATGGGTCACAATCAGTTTTGGGATGTGTATGACCTTGCAAGAAGACGAGGCGGTGATTGGAAAGCAGTATTGTATCGTGCATCAGAGACAGGCGTTATTGATGCTGATGAGCTTGAAGAAGCACGTTACACAATGCCTGAAGATCAATACGAACAAGAGTTTGAATGTAGTTTCCAAGCTGCTGTATCTGGTGCTTACTACGGTAAGCAAATACAGAAAGCAGAAAAAGAAAATCGATATGAAACATCAGGTGAAAGTCTTGCACATTATGCGAATGTGTTAGAAGAAAAAGCCTATAATTATGGTAGACACATCGCACCACACGACATTGTGGCACGTGAACTTGGTACTGGTAAATCCAGATTAGAAGTTGCACAAGAGTTAGGAATTAATTTTGATATTTGTCCTAAATTAGAAATACAACATGGCATCGAGTCTGTTAGAAACACACTTGACCAATGTTGGTTTGATAAGAACAGATGTAAAAATGGTATTGAATGTTTGCGTCAGTACCGAAAAGATTTCGATGATAAAATGCAAACATTTAAAAACAAACCATTGCACGACTGGTCATCGCATGGAGCAGACGCATTTCGTTACGGATGTGCGATTGATCCTGCAACCGCTAGTCAGTGGACAACAGAAATAAATATTGATACAAGGTATATAGTATAATGGCAAAAGGAAAACCTTTAACAGAACCAGAAGTAGCTGCGGTACTGCAAGCAGAAATTTACGCATCACTTGGTTACATTGGTTCGGATATAACGACACAAAGACAAAAATCACTTGAATATTATTTTGGTGAACCGTTTGGAAACGAACAAGAAGGCAGATCACAAGTTGTTTCAACTGACGTAAGTGATGTTGTTGAAAGTATTTTACCAACATTGCTAAGAACATTTGCAGCTAGTGATGATGTGGTAAGGTGTGATCCTGTATCAGCAGAAGATGAAGAGGTTGCAAAACAAGCAACTGATTATCTTAATTATGTTTTTAACAAAGACAACGATGGTTTTGTTTCACTATACACACTATTCAAAGATGCACTGATACAAAAAAATGGTATCGCAAAAATCTATTGGGATACATCTGAAAAACAAGAACAAGAAACTTACGAAAAATTAAGTGACGATGAATACACAATGTTGCTTGATGAGCCTGGTGTTGAAGTAAAAGAACACACAGAGTACATGGATGAGTTTGCAGAAGAGCAAAAAGAAAAACTTAAAGAACAAACTCAAGACCCAATGTTGTTACAACAAATAGATGATGCACCTGTTGCAAACCTACACGATGTTGTCATAACAAGAACAGAAGAGTACGGTAAAGTAAAAATAGAAGCTATACCACCTGAAGAATTTTTGATTGAGAGAAGAGCAAAAAGTATTGAAGATGCAAACTTTGTTGCACACAGAACTACACAAACTAGAACACAGTTAATCGAAGCTGGCTTTGATGCAGATATAATTGACAGACTACCGACTGACACAGCCGATAAATACAACGAAGAAAAAATTACACGTTACAGAAACCTTGACTATGATTATGAAAGTAACGCAGGTGAAGGATCAACAGACGAGATTACAGTATTTGAGTGCTACGCAAAGATAGATGAAGAAGGCGATGGCATTGCAAAACTAAGAAAGATTACAATGGCAGGTGTGGGTGGCTATGTAATTCTTGATGATGTTTTGTGTGACAGTGTACCTTTTGTATCTGTTACACCTATTATGGTTCCACACAGATTCTTTGGTAGATCAGTTTCAGAAATGACTGAAGACTTACAACTTATCAAGTCTACAGTTATGAGACAGTTGTTAGATAATATGTATCTAACAAACAACAACAGAGTTGCAGTTATGGATGGTCAAGTAAACCTTGATGATCTTTTAACTAACAGACCTGGTGGTGTTGTAAGGACTAAGGGAGCACCTGGTCAAGTTATGATGCCAATGCAAACACAAACAATTAACCAACAAGCATTTCCGTTGCTTGAATATCTTGACACTGTAAGAGAACAACGCACAGGTATCACAAGATACTCACAAGGGATATGTTCCACAAAATGTTTGAACTTGTTGTCAAACACCAAGACAAAGAACGTATCATTAAAATAAGAAATAAATTTGTTCCATTTAGACCTATGGAGTGGCGTAACAGATGTAATGTTACAATCAACGTAGGACTAGGCACAGGATCAAGAGACCAACAACTTGCAATCTTAAATAATATTTTGCAAACACAGTTGAAAGCATTAGAGCTGCAAGGCACTTCTGCTGGTCCAATGGTTAATCTTAGAAATATTTACAATACACTTTCAAAAATTGTAGAAAATGCTGGTTTGAAAAGCACTGGTCTGTTCTTTACAGATCCAGATGTGGGTATGCAACAAATGCCTCCACCACAACCACCACAACCTACAGAGTTTGAAAAAGTATCACAGCTTCAAGTTCAAGGTGAGAACTACAGAAAACAAATTGATAGCGAATTAAGAATAAAACAATTAGAAAAAGATTATCAGGAAATGATACTGAAGTTTGAAACACGTATTAAAGAACTTGAGTTACAATACGGTACAAGAATTAACGAGGCTGAAATAAGAAGAGACGCTATGCTTGCAAAAGAAGATTTAGTTCAACAAGGTAAGTTACGAGAACAAGCACAAAAAGTTGTTGATCGTCAACTTGACCAAACGCAACAAATCATACAAAATGTAAGAAATGGACAAGAGCAAACTAACGAGTGAGGTATCAAGAGGAGAAAAAGCAAAACTTCTACTTGAAGAACCAATAATCAAAGAAGCCTTTGAAACACTAAAATCAGAGTTTCAAGGTGCAATCATCAATACAAAACATAATGAAGATGAAGCTCGTAAAGCATTGTGGCAAGCCTATCACATCACAGATAGAGTAGAAAACCATCTCCGTACAGTAATGGAGACTGGTAAACTAGCAGCCACACAATTAAATCAGCTTAAAAAGAATTCGGCTTAAATCGAATACACCAACCCATAAGGGAGTGTAACATTTAAAAGGAGGTCGGTATGGCAGATCGCCAACCAACAAACGTAATCGAAGCAGGAAATATAATCAAAGGTCTAATGGCTGGAGAGACATCTGAAGAGGTTACACCTGTAGAGGAAGCAGTAGCTCAATCTACGCAACAAGAAACAGAAGAAGCAGAGGTTGAAACTTCTAGCGAAGAAACTGTAAACCCAAGCGATGTTCCATATATGGATCAGGACAAAGAAAATGTCACTGAACCACAAGAGGAACAAAGCGAACTATCTGAGTCGGAAGATATACAAGAAAACTCTGAGGAGCCTATTTACACCGTAACCATTGATGGTACGAATTACGAGGTGACCCAAGATGAGTTAATTCAAGGGTATCAACGGAACGCAGATTACACAAGAAAGACACAAGAACTTGCTGCTGAAAAACAACAGACAAGTGATTTTGTCGAAAGATCAAAAAAAGACGTTGAGACAAAGATTGCAAAACTTGATCAATTAAATCAAGCTGCACAAGCACAACTACAACAAGAGTACGCACAGGTTGACTTTGAAAAACTTTACGAAGAAGACCCTGTTGAAGCCTGTCTCTTATACAGAGCAACAAAAACAACTAAGTGTCAAACTTCCTGAATTAAATCATCCTGAAAAGGGTTCTCAATTTAAAAAACAGATGAGAGATTATCTATCTTCTCAAGGTTTTAACGCACAGGAAATTGATAGTGTTTATGACCACAGATATGTGTTGTTAGTAAGAGATGCGATGGCTTATCGTAATCTTCAGAAAGCTAAACCACAGATCAAAAAGAAAGCGGTCAATGCTCCTAAAGTAGTTAAAAGCGGTGTATCAAAATCAAAAGGTCAACAAGCAGCAGAGGCGAAACGTCAACAACTCTCAAGACTGAAGAAGACTGGTAAAGTTGCTGATGCAGCTAGAATCTTCCGAAGTCTCGTATAACTTAAAGGAGGAGCCAAATGGCACAACCAACTAACTTGTACGACACGTATGATACTACTGGTATTCGAGAGGACTTGGTAGATGTAATCTATAACATTAGTCCAGAAGATACTCCAATTTTATCTGCGATACCTCGTACAACCGCAAAATCAACAAAGCATGAATGGCAATTAGATTCACTTGCAACACCTGCTGCTAACTCAGTTATCGAAGGTGACGATGCAACGATTGACGCTATGAGTGCAACAACGAGAGCATTTAACTTCACTCAAATATCTGACAAAGTAATCGCTGTGTCAGGTACACAAGGTGCTGTTGATGCTGCTGGTAGAGCTGACGAAATGGCATACCAGGTCGCAAAAAAATCAAAAGAACTAAAGAAAGACATGGAATTTGTCCTTATTAAAGGTCAAGTACAAGCTGTCGGTTCTGCAACTGCTGCTAGAGCATTAGGATCTATTCCTACATGGATTGCTACTAACGGTGATGCAGGTACTGGTGGTTCACTTTCTACTGGTTCTGGAACAGACTTACCCAACTCTGGTACTGACAGAGACCTTACTGAGACAATCCTAAAGACTGTTATCAAAGAGGTTTATGAGTCAGGTGGAGAAATGGATATGCTTGTTGTACCACCGAGTATTAAACAAACTGTATCTGGGTTTAACGCCAACACAACAAGGTTTGGTCAAGCTGAAAACAGAGTAGAGTATGCAGCTATTGATGTTTACTCATCTGATTTCGGTGACTTACAAGTCGTACCAAACAGAGTAATGGCAGTAACAAGTGAGAGTAATGCTTTCCTTATCCAAAGAGATATGATGGCAACTGCTTACCTAAGAGATTTCCAAGTTCAGGATCTAGCAAAAACTGGTGATTCTGAGAAGAAACAACTCTTAGCAGAGTACACACTTGAAGTCAGAAACGAAGCCGCACACGGCATTCTTTTAGACGTAAACCAATAATCTAAGTGAGGGAGCTTCGGCTCCCTCTTTAGAATCATTCTAAGGAACATTATGTATTATAAATTAACAGGAACCGTACAGAAGGTAGACTACACAGCTAGTGCTGCAAACAGTTCTGCAATTTCAGATCAGGTTAGGTATGTAAGATTATATGCCACTACTGATTGTCATATTACAATTAGCAAACCTGCTGTGACTGCAACAGCATCTTCAACACCTTTGGCTGCAAAAGATTTTGAATATTTCAAGGTAGCACCAGGTAATATTATATCTGTAATAAGAAACTCTGGTAATGGTTCATTATTTATTTCAGAATTATCGGAGTAATTATGACTGATTATAAAGCACCTACTACTTTTAAAGTTGGATCAACTCAAACAGTGGCTGTTGGCAGTTCATCTGCTGCTACCTCTAATGCATTTGATTCACAAACAAGAGAAATAAGAATCGTTACAACTGTTGATGCTTATGTAGAAATGAACGCAACTTCACCTACTGCAACGTCGTCAAGTTTGATAGTGCCTGCTTTCACACCAGAGTATTTTAGAGTTGCACCTGCTACAAAAGTAGCTGTGTTAAGAGTAGGATCAACAGATGGAACTGCAAGAGTATCTGAATTGACACAATGACCATTGCTACAAGGTTTTCTCATAGAGGACAAGATAGATACAGAGATAGACGTACTGATACACCAAACGATAATTTAAAATTAGAAGACGGTACGTACTTGCTCATACAAGCAGGGGATAATATAAAACTAGAACAAGCAGTCGGTACTGTATTTAGTGGCAGACCGATACCTAACTAATGGCACGTAAAGCTAAAAGTTACATAGCACATGAACCAGGACCAAAGAAAAGAACTTCTATTGGTCAAAGTGTAAGGTCAAGACCTAAGAACTAACACAAACGTAGAAACTTTAAAAGATACAGAGGTCAAGGTAAATGACTTTTAAAGAACTCGTTGAAATATTGAAAAAGAAAGAAAAACAAACCAAAAAGAAAAAAAGGGTAAAAAATGGCAGATAGCAAGATTAGTGATTTGACAGCATTGTCTACACCAGCAGATGATGATGTATTTGCGATAGTAGACACTGATGCAGGTCAAACTAAAAAAATTACAGCAGCTAATGTAAAAACTTATGCAGGATTTAGTACAGAAGCTGTGCAAGATATTGTTGGTGCTATGTTTAGCAGTAACACAGAAACAGACATTGCTGCAACGTATGAAGACGGTGATGGCACAATAGATTTAGTTGTAAGTGTATCTGCTGGTAATTTACCTACAGCAATAGATGCTGCTAAAATAGGAGATGGATCAGTATCAAATACAGAGTTTCAAAGACTTGATGGTGTATCAAGTGATATACAAACACAGCTTGACGGAAAACAAGCATCATTGACATTTGGTATTGGTAACACAAATGTACCTCAGTTTACATCTGGTGTAGCTGATGATGATTTTTTAAGAATAGCAGGAACAAGTGTTGAAGGTCGTTCTGCGTCAGAGGTCTTATCAGACATAGGCGGTCAAGCAGCTTTGACGTTTGGTATAAGTAATACTAATGCTGTAAAGATTGACAGCAGTTCTGTAGCTGACGATGAGTACGCAAGGTTCACAGCAAACGGTTTGGAGAGCAGAAGCACGGCAGAAGTATTGTCTGACATTGGTGGACAAGCCAGTTTAACATTTGGCATATCAAACACTAACGCTGTCAAGATAGATAGCAGCTCAGTTGCCGATGATGAATATGCAAGATTTACAGCTAATGGTCTAGAAAGTCGTAGCACCTCTGAGGTGTTAAGTGACATAGGAGGTCAGGCTGCATTAACTTTTGGCATCTCCGACACAAACATACCGATTTTTACAAGTGGTGTGGTTGATGATGATTTTCTTAGAGTAGCAGGTACATCTATTGAAGGTAGATCAGCTAGTGAAGTTCTTAGTGATATTGGAAGCAGATCTACTGCTGAAGTCTTATCAGACATCGGTGGTATTACCGCTAGTTCTACAGATACATTAACAAACAAGACAATAGATGCTGATGGTACAGGTAATAGTATTACCAACATTGAAAACGCAAACATCAAAGCATCTGCTGCTATTGATGCTACAAAGATAGCAGATGGTTCAGTAACAAGTGCAGAGTTCCAATATCTAGGCTCTGTAACATCAGATATTCAAACACAATTAGATGCCAAAGCTAGTAAAGGTCTGGCTGTAGCAATGGCAATCGCATTATAGGAGAAAACATGGCACAAGATTTTGAATCAAATGGAGCACAGATTACAAACTCTGCTACAACAATATACACATCAAACAGTGATGATGCTGTTGTAGGTTTGAGACTTGCAAACATTTTGACTACTACAGTTACAGTAAGTGTATTTGTATCTGAAGGTGGTTCTACAACAAGATACCTTGTAAAAGATTTATCTATACCACCAGCGAGTTCAGTAGAGCTAGTGCAAGGTGGTGCTAAATTTGTATTACAAAGTGGAGATGTTTTAAAAGGGCAAGCTGGCACAGCAGACAGTATTGATG
>LUMU01000239.1_pt1 | contig 10508 bp, 8 predicted proteins | sample 729751 | NCBI WGS metagenome assembly LUMU01 (sample SAMN03860300, study PRJNA289734) | marine metagenome | biome: seawater column; feature: ocean; material: water; isolation source: Red Sea water column Station 192 - depth 100m | place: Saudi Arabia: Red Sea | collected 2011-10-15 | depth 100 m
CCCACCCATTCATTCATTGAGTGACCGACCGACCCACGGATTACGATTTTTAACAAGCCGTCCAACGGTTTGTTATAACAAGCGTGTGCAAGTTTGTTAACGTGCGTTTGTTTGTTATGTGTCCAGCGTTTTGTTATTTGTTATGTGTGTGTGTTTACTTGTTAAGTTTGTGTCCAGCGTTTAATCACTTGTTAGTGATTAGTAACAAAAAAGCCCACACACGGTGGGCTAATTTGTTAGCTAGGTATTAGCTCCTAGTTAATACTTTGCTAAACCGCTTTGCGTAACCGCTGGCGGTTAAGTGCTTACTTGGCTTTTGAACTGAGGTGTAGGTTTTTTGAGTGTTTAGGTTTTTGTAGGTGTAGACCGTTTTACCTGTCTCTTTACCTTTAGAGTTAAGTTGAGGTTTAGTTGAAACAACGGTCATCTCCATCAACTCATCATCGGTAATACCTGAACCAGCCGCACCGGATGTTAAACCTTTGTCTAAGCATCTTTGCTCATAGGCCCAATAAAAACATAAAGGTATTGGCGGCCATTCAATGTCATTAGCATACTCACGATGGAATATGTTTGTTGAATTACCAGTTGAACCTCCACCCTTTTTAGACTCAGTTAAGCTAGCCATATCGGCAACGCTTTTCTTCTTTTTATCAATGTTTGCAATAGCTTGTTTAACATCGACTTCCGCGTTGACTTGATTGTTAGCTGTATTTGAAGTAGCCATAATAAGATTCCTCTTTATAAGTTAATTAATGGTTAAGTTTATATAACAAGTTAACGCCCACACTTTCACCTTGAAACATGATACTACATTAGTGTAGGCAACCAGCAGTAAACTGTAGGACGTGCAAGCTAATCATTTCCTAATCAGCGACCCCCCAATAAACGCGGAGGCTGTCCCAGTGCGACTCAACTGGCAATGCTAATAGTATAAACCTAAACCTATGCGCTAGGCAATACTTATGACAATGCGCTAAGCAATACTAAAAACCTAACCTAAACCTATGCCTATGACAGTGCGTGTGTTGGCTTGTTAGTTAGTTAGTTGTGTGTGTTGGCTTGTTAGCCAAAGGGGTATACCCCCCGACAGCCCCTCTACCCACCCACCCACTCACCTTACTTGGTTCCAGCCTCTTTTTTCGCTGTACTTTTGCTACGGGTCCCCAGACCACAAATTTTTCGCAGATTTCCGTGGGACTCCTACCTCAAAAATTTTTCGCGACATTTTTTTAGAGCGTTGCGCGTGACGTATATAAAGAGTTACGATTCGCACATGGCAGAAAAGAAGAAAAAAGATTCACGGCTTGAGAGAGCTGGAGTCAGCGGTTATAACAAACCGAAGCGCACACCTAACCATCCGAAGAAGTCGCATATTGTTGTAGCGAAAGAAGGGGATAAGATCAAGACCATTCGTTTCGGGCAGCAGGGCGTAAAGACTGCAGGCAAGCCTAAGAAGGGCGAGTCGGCGAAGCAGAAGGCGCGGCGTAAGAGTTTCAAGGCCCGCCATGGAAAAAACATAAAGAAAGGAAAAATGTCAGCGGCTTATTGGGCCGATAAGGTGAAATGGTAATGGATGATATGCAGGCCGAATATGATATTAGAGGCGTTGAGTGATGGACGGTTGTCTGAGTTATTAGGCGAAGTAGGTCAGTCAGAACCAATAGATTTCGAAGCGGTGTTAACAGAATACGGAGCCTCACCTGAAATGGCTGGCCTTGGTGCATTAGCAGCGGGTATGGCTAAGGGTCGAGGAACAGGTAGTATTTTTGACGGGTTGAGAGGAGCTATGGACCCGAAAGCTACAGAAGGGTCACTTGATAGAGCGTTGCGCGACGCAGACGAAGCATTTAAAAATCGGTCGTACAGTGACATGGACATCGAGCGTAAAAATAAAATTAATCAAGACGTAGACATAGAAGTTCGTCAAGCTCTCATGGACCAAATAAGCAAGTTGAGGAGAGAGATAGCAACTGAAAACTTAACTCCTACTACACGAGCTTCGCACGAAGCTAAGATAAAAAGGTTGAGAGCTCAAATTGGAAATGAACCTGAGATGTATGCCTCGGGCGGTCGTCCAGGATTATATGCAAACATACACGCGAAGCGTAAGCGTATAGCAGCCGGTTCTGGTGAGCGGATGCGAAGGAAAGGTGAGGAAGGCGCACCGACCGCTGAAAACTTTAGGCAAGCTGCGAAGACTGAAAAGAAGAACATGGGCGGTCGTCCAGGAACGCGACGTCGCAGAAGAATGATGGTGCCAGCAAGTTATAAGACTGGTGGTCAGGTTTTCCAAAAAGGATATTACGGTAAGAGCTACAAATGAGTTCTGAACTAGCGGAGGTTTCTAAGTTCGAGTTAGCTCGAAGAGATAAACTTAATACGCTACAGAAGGTGATGATGGATGTATTAGTAAAACATCCGGAAGCAGAAATAAAACCTATGGTTAATCATCACTTTGCGCCACAAATATATATTAGAGAATTTTTAGGGCCGAAGGATTCGATCGTTATGAGCAAGGTTCATAAAGAACCGAACATGTTCATTTTAGTCAAAGGTCATGTAAAGATTGTTTCAACAGCACAGAAAAAAGAACAGGTAGACGTGTTCAAAGACTTCGCAATCTGTACTACCCCTGCTAATACAAAACGGGTAGGCTACTTTTTAGAAGACACCATAATATTAACGATTCATCCGAATCCGGATGATTCACGAGATATTGAAGAATTAGAAGCGCGGATTGCGATTGATTCGTTCGAGGAGAATGTAGCATGAGTGTAGCATGGACCGCTTTAGCTGTAGGTGTAGTAAGTACAGCAGCAAGTATTACAGCAGGAAAGAAAACGGCAAGAGCGCAAAAAGAAGCGGCCCAAGAAGCGGCGTACATAGAAGGAGCGGCTCCGTCTATTCCTGTAGCTAACGAGCTGGCGATTGAAACGATAGGTGAAGCTGAGGAACTAGGGGCAACGGCCCCAGATTTCCGAGAAGCGTTGGAAGGTACTTACGGCGGCGGCATGTATGACACACAAGATTTTCAAAGTGGTCAGCAGCAGCAGCAGATACCCCCTGAACTTGAAGCGTTGTTAATGCAACAACAAAGCACAGGTATGGAACCCACTAACGTACAATTTGCTCGCAGTGGTGGACCAGTTGGTTTACCTCAAGACGTATACCACTTTTCAGCTCCGAAGATTAGCCAGATGCAGATGGACGTAGATCCTGGAGTCAGGAATGTCGGCAATGCGATGATGGCGCAGATGGAAGCAAATCCTGGAATGGGTATGGTGAGTGCGTCAGCAGCGGATATTGATCAGATGGCTGCGGGAGGACCAGTACAACCAAAAAAGTATCAAGATGGTAGTGAGGGTGGCTTAGATATCTTCGCTATGTTAGACCAAACAGCAAGAGCTGAAGGTCGTCCGACAGGTGGAGAGATGGAACTAGAATATCTTCGTGAAACGATGGACACGCCTAGCGAAGACCCGTTTTCTTTAGAAAATATTAAAGAGGAAATGCGTCTAAAGGAAGCAGAGGAAAGATCTAGGCAGTTTTTAGAACAGGAAGGCCCACTAAGAAGACCTACGTCTTTTACGGAAGACGAAAGACGTATGCTTGAAGAAGCAGGCGACCCTATGGCTCCTGCTTTAGAAGGACTGTTAAATAGAATAGGAACTAGGGTACAGAAAAAAGGGTTCGGTATTGAGAGACGGTTTGACGAAGGGCCGCTTGAACGATTTTTAAAAGCACGACGAGACCGAAAGACAAGCGTGCCTCCTGTCCTTGGCCCAAGATAAATAAGCAATGGCTAGATCCAGCGAAAGAGTCCAAGAACTTTTAGCTGAGAAGTTAGCACAGCAAGATGCTGACCGTGAAGTTATTGGTGGAATAATAGATCGATACACTCAGCTTCCTCCGAAAGAAGACGAGGATTATGATATCAGTGGTATTCCCGAAGCAGAAGAAGGAGTAATAGCTCCTCTCCTTTCTCCTTTCGCCCCGTTAAAAGCAAAACAGATAAAAGCCCCTGAATCCACTTACGGCGAACAATTTTACAGATTCACCGGAGGTTTTGACGGAGACGCAGTCACCACAGAACGTCCTCGCACAAGCTACACTCCAGGAGAGTACGACTATAAAGCAGGCGAGCCTCCGATAATCACCGGTATCAGTGACTTGTTAAAATTTGGCGACCGAGCCTTATTTGGCACACCTGAAGAAAAAGCCGAGGTGAAAAAACAAACACAAGAATTTATAAAAGGACTTCCTCAGATACTTCCTGATTTAATGAAAGGCACAATTAAAAGTGCTCAAAATATTGAAGCAGGAGGTATTACCACTAAAGACGAAGACACCGGTCAGATCACTAGACCTACCGAGTTTTTATACAACATGGGGTCAACACTTGCAGGTATTGGAGCAGGAACCGCTAGATCTATAGCTCGAACAGCTGGCGACGATGGACAGGTGTTAGGGATTATGGGCGGGGCGCGTATGAAATCCGGTCCTGATAAAATAGCAGAATTAAGAAAATTTGAAGAACAAGCGGTAGCTGAAGGTCGCAAACGTGGGGAAGATTTTCGTCCATTTTATGCTGAGCTTTGGGCAAATCAACTTGAGAAAGGCGACAACCTAAGAGTATATCGATCTATGATTGACGACCAACCTCGTATTGAAATTGATACATCTAACGTAAATATACAACAAGAGAATATTGAAAAATTTAAAAACCTTCTTAAAACAGGCTATGCAGAAGCAAGCACAAAACCACAATTAAAAAGAAAAGCTACTTTACAGGAAGTGCTTTCCTTTCCTGAACTATTTGAAGAATATCCATTTTTAAAAGATATGGACATTTCGTATGATTCAAAAATAGATTCAGCAGCTGTATATAGAAGCACTATCGATGACGATGGTAATGTAATAAATGAAATAGCTCTTGGGCCTAGTGTTTTAAGATCAATAGAAAAAATTCAAGAATTAGAAGAACGATATATTGAAATTGCGAACAGCCCAACCATGGGTGAGTATAGAGAAAAAGCACTTAAAGAAACTCAAAACAATATAGAATACTTGAAAGATCAAGACGTGCTTGCTAGTGTTTTACATGAAATACAACACGCGGTTCAAGATTATGAAAAACTTGAAGGAGGTAGCAACATTCGTACGGCACTATCTCCTGAAGATCAAAATATTATAAGCGATCGTATATTGACTCCGAAACGAGAATTTGTTGATGAAGTAGATACACTACTTAAAAACCATATGCAAAGCCGTTTTCAAGGATTAGCAGACCCTAGAAGACGACATGGAATTAATCTTGATGAATTAACAATAGGGCAAATTGGGAATGCAACACAAACATTTAGAAACATTGGCGAAAAAATAAAAAAGAGAAAAGAACAAGGATGGCTCCTTAAAAACGAAAATGATGAAGAGGTGGAATATTCAACACCTCAGATATTTGAAGATTTTCTTCAGGAAGAATGGGAAAATTTTAGTGAGGCAGATAGATCTCTTTTAAACGCTTTTATATCTAAAGCAAGTCCGAAAGGCAGAGAACGGCTAGATTCAATTCTTAACGATATGAATGAAGAAACACTAGAAGTAAGACGAGACTATAGTAACGATGGATTTGCTCGTCTTGGTTTAGACACGGATGATTGGGAAAAAGTGTATGATGAAATGACTGATTTCCTAGAAACAGTAGAATCTGACGCTCTTGATACTGCAGAACATTATCGAAAAGAGATAGATAAAGCAAACCGCATTATAAAATACGGAGCAGAAATGTATACGCGCACTCCTGGAGAGGTAGAGGCGCGGTTGGTAGAAACACTATTTACTGGTATACCTACGGGAGTAAGGAGAATACCAACTCCTAAAATTCCTCAGAGAAAACGAAAATCTCGTGAGAGTAGTGAAGGGTTTATAGACGCTTTATTTTCTTTTGATGACAAAACCCCTGACTTCATTGAAGGCTCTAGCGATCAAATTACTCCTAGAAGACCTTTCACTCAATTGGTTGATCCTGATGTTAATGAGATCAGGGCTGAGCGTCGATTTATGTACCCAGAAGAGTTGTTAGACGTAGATCCAAACGAAATGATATTCCCTCGTCAATCTAGACCTGAAGTTCCTACAAGTCGAAGTAAGACAAAAAGAGCGTTATATGGCCCACCTAAAGGTTTAGCTGATGGAGGACCAGTAGGGGATAGAGTTACTGAACTGCTAGACGCGACATTTCGTAAATGAGTGACATACTCAAGGATCTAAAAAACGTAGACCTGTCATTCTTATCTAAGAGTGAAGCAAAAGAGTTTACACTTCTCCTTGAAGAACTTGAAAAGCGTGAACGCAGAGAAACTTCTGCTTCTAGCTTTATTGACTTTGTAAAAATCATCTGGCCTGAATTTATTAACGGTGATCACCACCGTAAAATGGCACAGGCGTTTGATAAAATAGCAAGCGGCGAATTAAAGCGGCTAATTATCAACATGCCACCCAGACATACGAAGTCTGAATTCGCATCACACCTGTTTCCTGCTTACTTGTTAGGAAAAAATCCTAAGTTAAAGATTATTGAAGCAACACACACGGCTGACCTAGCTATAAACTTTGGTCGTAAGGTGCGTGACTTAATTGACACTGAAGAATACCGTGAAATATTTCCTAAGACAGAACTAAAAGCTGACTCACGAAGCGCGGGTAAATGGTTAACTTCGCAACGCGGTGAGTATTATGCGTCAGGTATAGGCGGTGCACTTGCAGGTCGTGGTGCTGATTTGTTTATTATTGACGATCCTCACTCCGAACAAGATGCGTTTTCCGATAAATCACTAGACGAAGCCTACGATTGGTTTATGACTGGCCCCCGACAGCGTCTCCAACCAGGAGGTGCCATCGTTATCGTGATGACTCGTTGGTCTAAAAAAGATTTAACGGGTAAATTAATCAAGAAAATGATGCAAGATAAGAACGCAGACCAATGGGAGCTGATTGAGTTTCCTGCAATCTTGCCATCGGGTAAGTCGTTATGGCCTGAATTTTGGAAATTAGAAGAACTTGAGTCGATTAAGGCTTCGGTTCCTCCTTCGAAGTGGGCGGCTCAGTACATGCAGCGGCCAACCGGCGAAGGTATTTCTATTATTCCGAAGGAATGGTTCAAGATTTGGCCTAACGACGCGCCTCCAGCTTGTGAATATCTAATTCAAAGTTACGATACGGCGTTTTTAAAGTCTGAACGTGCTGACTTTACAGCGATAACTACATGGGGTGTGTTTTATCCGGAAGGAAAAATCAACGATGAGATGTATCCAGGAGGTCAGGCGCACATTATCTTGATTGATTGTGTAAAAGAGCGGCTAGACTTTCCCGAACTCAAGCGTGAAGCGATACGTTTGTACGAATATTGGGATCCTGATTCTGTAATTATTGAAACGAAAGCAACAGGTATCCCGCTAACGCAAGAATTACGCAGACTCGGCATACCGATTAACACGTATTCACCCAACAAAGGCCAAGATAAGATTGCGAGGTTGAATTCAGTTAGCCCTATGTTCCAAGAAGGTAAGGTTTGGGTGCCAGAAAACCGCTGGGCTGAAGAATTAATGGAAGAAGTTACGGACTTTCCTAACGGAGAGCACGATGATTTGGTGGATTCCACAACATTAGCGTTAATACGCTTTAGAAATGGTGGATTTTTGAGATTAGACTCAGATTACGACGACGAAGAGGAATATTACCCCAAAGTCCGTGCATATTACTGATTTATTATTGAATTAAAACGAGGTATCGTTCCGCGTTATGGCTGAACAATTTGAAATTGAAGTAGAAGAGGAGCCTTTAGAAGACGAAGTCGTCGAAGTTTTTATAGACGACGAAGGTATCGCTAGTTTCGGTGATGAATTTGACGAAGATTATGCAATATCGTTTGGCGAAAACATTGCTGAGATATTAGACGAGTCCACAAGAGGCGAACTTGCTTCAAAAATTACGTCTTATTACCATGACGACTTAGATTCTCGTCAAGACTGGTATGAAACTTTCCGAGACGGACTAGATTTACTAGGAATTAAAACAAATACACGCAGTGAACCCTTCGAAGGTGCAAGCGGCGTGTATCATCCGCTATTAGCTGAAGCGGTTACGCACTTTCAGGCACAAACTTACCGCGAGTTACTGCCTGCAGGGGGACCAGTAGACACGCAAGTGATGGGCGTCACCTCAGATCCAAAACTTGAACAAGCAAATCGTGTTAAAAACTTCATGAACTACCAACTTACTTATAAGATGGAAGAATATGATCCTGAAATGGATCAAATGTTGTTTTACCTCCCCTTGGCAGGATCTGCTTTTAAGAAAAGTTACTACGATCCCTCTGTAGGTAGAGCGGTTTCTCGTTTTGTTAAGGCAGAAGACTTAGTTGTCCCGTATACAACTAATGATTTAGTAACTGCTTCACGAATTACTCACGTCATTAGGATGACAGAGAATGATTTGAAGAAATTACAGCTGTCTGGGTTTTATCGTGACGTTTCTATGGGGTCTCCTTCGTATATTAAGCAAAATGATCTACAAGATAAGATAGATGAGCTTGAAGGTGTAGACCGTACCGGCGGTGATGACGAATATACGCTATTAGAAGTACACGGCGAGTTTGATTTAGACGGTTTTGAAGACAAAGATGAAAACGGTGAGCCTACCGGCTTGGCGTTACCGTATATTATTACTATCTGCCTAGATACTAACGAAGTTTTATCAATACGGCAAAATTATGACCCAACAGACCCTATGCGTAGAAAAGTTGAATACTTTACGCATTATAAATTCCTTCCTGGATTGGGATTTTACGGATTTGGTCTAATTCATATGATTGGCGGTGTAACTAAATCCGCTACTGCAATATTACGGCAATTAATTGACGCAGGAACGCTTTCAAACTTACCTGCAGGTTTTAAATCTCGTGGATTAAATATTCAACGGTCTGATGACCCTATTCAACCAGGAGAGTGGCGTGATGTTGACACTCCTGGAGGTGTTATTCGCGATTCTTTCTTGCCGCTACCTTATAAAGAACCAAGCGGCACATTAGCGCAGCTATTAGGTCTTTTAGTTGAGTCTGGTCAGAAGTTCGCAGCAGTGATGGATCAAGGAGCTGGAGATGGTAATCAAAATGCTCCAGTAGGTACTACAGTTGCCATGTTAGAAAAAGGCCAGAAGGTTATTTCTGCAATCCATAAGCGACTGCATTACGCACAGCGTAGTGAATTCAAAATACTCAAGCGTATATTCGGAGAGGTGCTTCCACAGGAATATCCTTACCAAGTACAAGGCGCACAGCAAAGTGTTTTCCGTGAAGACTTTAGCGACAACGTAGATGTTATACCTGTTTCTGATCCTAACATCTTTAGCACCACACAGAGAATCATCTTAGCACAGACACAGCTTCAGATGGCACAAAGTGCACCGCAACTACATAATATGCGGGAAGCGTTTCGTAAAATGTATTTGGCGTTGAACATACGAGATATTGACGACTTATTACTTCCTGAATTTGAGCCAACACCTAAAGACCCTGTTCAGGAAAATATGGATGCTTTAATGAACGTACCGTTAAAAGCATTTATTCAACAGAATCACGACGCACATATCCAAGCGCATATGGCGTTTATGCAAAACCCACAAATGCAGCAAAACCCGCAAGCTATGTCAGCATTGCAAGCGCATATTCAAGAGCACATTGCATTGAAGTACAGAGTGCAGATGGAACAGATTCTGGCGCAGCAAGGTATTCAGTTACCACAGCCTGGACCGGACGGTCAAATGCCTCAACTACCCCCAGAGATGGAAAGTCAGATCGCAATGGCTGCGGCACAAGCTACACAACAAATAACAGGTCAGGAGCAAGCGTTAGCGCAAGCAATGGCCGCACAGCAGCAAGACCCTCAACGCGAAATGTTCCAAGAGCAGATGAATCTGGAATACGAAAAACTGTCTCAGAAAGACAGGGAATCGCAGCGTAAGACTGACCTCGAACTAGAGAAACTAGACTCTCAAGAACGACAGACAGATATTAAGGTTGCTGCAGATCTGCAAGAAGCTGAAATGCAAAATGAAAGAGATATTGATTCAAACCTAACTGAGATCGCGAAGGTTGTTCGCGAATCTAGAGAACAGGAGTAGGTGGCTTATTTATTAAGCAACATACCTCATTTTAACGCATGGATCCGAAAAGAATTTACACACAATCATTTAGACTACCATGGAGAGTATTTACACGCGGTTGTTTTTGCGGTAAACACCATTCCAGATAGGTGCTTGTCTTTTCAAGTAGTCTTTACAGGATTTGAGCTTGATGCAGAAGAAGATGCAGAAAACATACACGGTGGCGCGATGTGGGCTAGGATGCCTATAACTGCGCTTGTTGCAGACTCCGTTTTAGAGGAGATGCCTGAAGCTATGCCTACGCATTTAGCTCAGCCGTGGGATTGTAGTTCTCATGAACATGC
>LUMU01000303.1_pt1 | contig 10489 bp, 5 predicted proteins | sample 729751 | NCBI WGS metagenome assembly LUMU01 (sample SAMN03860300, study PRJNA289734) | marine metagenome | biome: seawater column; feature: ocean; material: water; isolation source: Red Sea water column Station 192 - depth 100m | place: Saudi Arabia: Red Sea | collected 2011-10-15 | depth 100 m
AATTCGGGAGTCTGGAAAGAATTCAGTTTTCGCCCAATTTGAGTATGCTAGCCATACCCGTACCTCACGATGATGCAGATAACGTAGCATTGGTTGCTAGCGATGGGAACGGAGAGAGAGCCGCGATTGTAACCGATTTAGGGGAGGCTCCAGATGACTTAGTCAAGCATCTCTCGAGTTGTAACCATATTTCCATAGAGGCTAACTACGATCATGAGAGGCTCATGTCTGGCCCATATCCTGATTCCCTGAAGAGGAGAATCTCAGGAAGAGGGGGTCACCTTTCCAATAGCCAAGCTGGAGAAGTACTCCTTCGTTCAATGAATAAGGACCTGAGGAGCATTGTTCTTTGCCACCTCTCGGAGAGTAATAACGCACCCCACCTTGCTGAGAGTGAGGTCCTTCTAGCGATAGGGGACGAGTTCGAAGGAAATATCTCGATCTCAAAACAATTGGGCCCAGAGTTCAGCTACTGGACTGGCCAGGCAGAGCCCAGCAAAATTCTGGCTTCTTGACTATCTTCCCATTACAGCCCTGTGGACTGAGTTCTGGACTTCCTTCATCCTTCCAACGGCTCCGAGCTCCCTGAATAGAGACAGCGATCTCTGGAGATAGTTCATCCTCTGAGATCGATCGGATTCGACTTCGCCCAGTCTCGCTAGTAACTCTCCCTGCAGCATTCTAAAGTCATTTGACTCGGCTACGGCTAGACCGTTTAGGTAGTGCTCGGCTGCTTCCTCCCTTCTACCTGCATCGATCAAAACCTGACCGAGTAGCATCTCTACTTCCACTGTACTTTGTGGATCATTCTGATCGGATAGGGTGTCGAGTGCCCCTGAGTAGTGTAGAAGCGCTAGGTCATTATCTGAAATTTTTGCGTAGTATCTGCCAAGAACCGCTCTTGATCTAGCGTGTAGGAAATCCTGATTGGAATCCTTGGTATTCTCATAGGCAAAAAGAGCATGTTCCCTTGCCCTATCTAGCTCGCCCATCTCAATAAATGCAGAGGCTAATCTAATTCTAGCCTCATTTAGTTCTGGATCTTTCTCTTTGTCCAGAAGATCCTCGACATTCCCATAGACCTCGAGTGCGCGACGAGAATCCCTCCTCCTACGGAAAATATGGCCCATGTTGTTGTAAGTCCTAGCAGCGCCTACTGCGTCTCTAATATCAATCTGAATCTTGAGTGCGTTCCTATGCAACTCGAGAGCATCGTCCATTGCACCCCTCTTGACGGCTATGTCTGCTCTGGCTGATAGTAGACGGGCTAACTCGGAGCTTGGCATGTTAGCGCCAACGTGCTTTGTTGCAGCGTCGTATTGCTCCTCTGCTTCATCCCACCTTCCCTGAATAGTCAGTATATCTCCCTTCAGTTCTCTGATTAGTCCCCGACTCTTTGAGTCAAAATCACTACTTTCCAGAGAGTTGAGAATTGAGAGAAGCTCTGTGTGTCCAGAACTTACTAGGCCGTGTCCTTCGGTAAGCAAAACCTCTGCTAGACCCTCTTCATCTCCAGTCTGACTCAAGTGGTGAATGAACTCTATTCTATCTGCAGCATCGTCCATTTTCCCTCGGTACCATTTCACTGCTGCAGCATGGAGATCTGTTTTCATTTCATGGTCCATGGATCTGAGTAAGAACTCCCTTACTAGATCGTGAACATCGAAATTTTCTGCATCTGACTGTCTAGCTAGTCCCTTTTCTACCAATTCATCAATCAGGTCGACGCTTCCCTCGATTTGATGGATTGCTTGGATAGGAACTGGCTCTCTGAAAACCGCAATTGCTCCTAATAGCCGTTTCTCGGTTCCTGAAAGCCTACTGAAAATCTCCTTCTCCACAAATGCCTCTAGTGTGGCGTGAAAGGTCTCAGCAACATTGCCCCTATTGATTAGTTCAAGAATTAGTGGGTGCCCCCTCGACAACGAGTAAATATGCATGAATTGATCAGAATCCATCTTCGGCATGGCCGTGAGAATCTGTCTGCTGGATTCCTCATCTAGTCCCTGTAGAGGCATGACCAGGGTTACGATATTACCAGATTGGTCGGATTCGGGGACTACCATCCTGAATGATCTGGAGAACATCACGAGTCCCACTTCATTCAAGGAGTGAATTCTTAGAGTTAGTTCCCTCAAAATCGAGTATAGCGTCTCATCGCCAACTTTGTGCAGATCGTCTATTACAATCAGTGAGGGAGATTCGGATAAACCTGCAGAGATTAGGTTCACAGCCATACTAGTCTGAGGAACTGGGGTTGAAGCCAGATAGTCAGACAGATCGTTATGTCCGACTGCTGAGAGCCACTCGGCACATGCCTCAAGGAAGGCCCTAGATCCCTCCCAGTCCTGACATCTATGGTAAAGGAGGTTTCTCCGGTGTGTAAATCGGTCGAGAATCTTGGTAGAAAGTGAGGTCTTCCCAATTCCTGCAATCCCTGGGACCAGGATTGATGCCGACTTGGCTTCGAGGAGTTTGGCCATTACGTCCAATTCTTTCTCCCTACCATAGAATCTCCTCGTTCTAGGAAGGTCGTTTAGGTAGGAAACAAGTTGTTTCTCGATGTGTTTGGATAGGTCCCTCTCAACCAATTCGGATGAAAGTCCTGACAGGTCAATACCTTGGCACCCTCGTCGGTTAGGAAGTAGGCTTTCCTCTTCCTTGAAACGCCGGTGACATGCGCCTGGCGTTCCACAAGATGGCCGGCCTCCTTCATCCCAGATATTGCCCTAGGAACATTAGATCTAGCAATGGAGACCGCGTTTGCAATGCCCATCTGTGACAGTGCGAATGGGACTTCGACTTTATCCGTATGATCTACATAGTCACTTAGATGCAGGAATATCCTCTCCTGTACCCCAGGTCGTGAAGAAGTGCCCGCTGTCATGGTACTCAACTCTTAGACTCACTCAATAATGTTAGGAGAACCTGTGACGACGATTATTCCTGAAAATCTGGATCCGGGACCCATTCCTCTGAATCGGGATCCCAAAGCCACCCGGGATGGTCGTCATACCTTTCTAGACCTCTTTCTTCATCGGTATTTTCATTCGATTCTCCAGACCACCATTCTTCTCCTTCTGGAATCTGAGCAGGTTGCTTTGGCTCCTCATCTTCTTCGACCTCTATGCCAATGAATCCGCTGAAGAATGCCAGCACCACCAGAGCTACAAGTATCAATCCAGCCATTCCTAAGATTAACGCCATGTTAGTAGAGTCTGCAGTAGGCTCACCCTTGGAGATAGGAGTCACTTCAGTATTCTGGCCAGCATATGAGAATTCGGGAATAGAGGATTCTCCTTTGATTCTCGAGGCGGGGACTCCGAGTTCCCAAGTTCCATCATCCTGAACAACTGTTGTGTTTACTGGATTTCCTCCTATTGATACTGAGACTTGCTTTCCTGGCAGTCCGATTCCTGAATAAATCGCAATTCCGTCCAAATCTACCCAAGTCTGGTTAGGCTCTTGAATAGTAAATTCTAGAGGAAGGACCCGGAATGTGACCGGTAGTGAGTTTGCCTTTGAGTCCCAAGCATCTGTAGCGATGAAAATAACATTATTCAGCGTCCATGCATCCATATTCTCCTCATAGAATAGCATATCAGCCGGATCATACCGGGCTATCCCATCAGTTCCGACTCCCACAACTAGCGGGAAAATGTCATCGGAGTCAATGGATGGGTCATTGTAAACTGACATGAACTGGATGTCATTATCAATATCCGAGAAATATTCTTTCAAATCTATCTCCACGGTTGTGCACTTGTCAACCGAAATTGATTCAGTATCGCAATAGAGGATAATCTCGCTCTGCCAATCGGCTTGGGCGAACTCCGGTTGATTATTGCCTACGTTAGGAGGGTTGTCGGCGGTTATTATCACATCGACCCAACTGCTGTAGTCTATTCCGTCATATGAGCGGAACCTCAGTTGATACTCGGCGTCATGTCTAAGTTGGGTAGTATCCCAATTTATCTCCCACTCGCCTTCTTCAGAAAACTCGCCTGTGCTTGTTTCATGTACGGTGACGTAGTCATTTGAAACGTCCTTTACTTCCAGATCAACTCTGGTAACCCCTCCATCGAAGTCTCTAGCCACTCCACTAAGCAAAGTGTCCGCTGAAGAAGAAACACGTGTCCCTGACACGGGTTGGTTTACGCTAATCGTAGGCTGGCTGTTTCTGTTATCTATTGTTAGAGTAAGTGTTACGGGCTGGCACTCGTCAACTTCACCAATACAGAAGTCGGAGTCCGATGCCCAAATTGTGAAGGTGTAGGTTGTTAGTTCCCTAGGTCTAGTGCTGAAATCCCATTCCCAATCCCAAGTCCCGTCTTCATTTGTCTGGACTGGGCTTGTAACCTGGTAATTGGGTCCAGATATGTCCATGTACACCAGACCGATGTCACTATTGCAGTCATCTGGACACCCGTATGGGTCCTGGGCATATCCATCGAAAACTACTGAGCCTTCGTCATGTGACGAAAATGAGCTAGGCGATGAGACGAATACAGTGGGGGGTTGTGTGTTTAGTTTGACCGTCCTAGACACCACTGTGCTGTAGTCTATCCCATCGAAGGCTCGGAATTCGAAGGTATAGTCTCCCTCTCCTGCCAAACCCGTCATGTCAATGCTGTAGTACCATGAGCTGAAGGGTCTGTTGAATCGAGTTACTTTACCCTCGTCCACCCCGCTAGTGTCAATCGCATATTCTGCACTCTCCCATGATCCTGTAAATGGATTTCTGACCTGAACTTCGTGAACGTATCCGCCTTGATCCCATTGTGCCCTCTCATCAGTGGGGTAGCTGTTGGCCAGGGTCCCATCGTGTGCACTACCTGTGATGTTGACTATTCTTCGGAAGGAGTGCCCCTCTTCCTGTGTGACAATTACCGTCGGTGCCTGATTCTCGAGGTGAGCTGTCTCTTGCAGAGAGTTCTCTTCAAGTGTAAATTCACCTGAATAGTAGCCATATCCGAATCTATAGGCGGTATATCTGTACAAAGATAGCTCCCTTGTTCCTGCGTTGTAGTCGCAACTGGGGTCATCTGTATCAATAATCAGGTCACCGTCATTGTCGATTCCATCCGAGCAGGAGTCCTCGTACTCGTCATCAGCGAAGCCATCCGGATTGTCTCCACCACCTAGTCCTCTGAAGTCTAAATGAAAGTTAGAAGGAAGTGCTATCCAAGGCGTGAATCCATCACCGCCGGAGTTGACTCTGTAGAGATCGTTGCCGACTGCATCCTCCACTATGACTAGAGCATCACTGACCTTCTCCCCCCCAATCAGAGTCTGGAATCTGACCAACTCTGCCCTACTTACCTGGACTGCGAAGTGTGTTGGCTGTGTTGCAATCTGCACTTTTGACAGGTCCAAGTTTGTTAGATCTGCAAAAGTGAAGACAGTGGAGTTGTTATCCATGCTAACTCCCAATGGGAAGTTCCTCGGAGTCATATTCTGACAATTATTGCAATCCTTGACAGGGGTTGGGATAATGGCGCCCTGGAATTGGTTGTCTGGCCAGGCCTCCTGATCTGGCCAGGATAGTTTGACTGGATATTCCCCGCTAGGTGGGGATGGGATGTACTCAGACTGGGCGGTTACTGAGCTCTTAGTTACGTTGTATACCGATTCGGCTTGGTTCCAATCGTTCTCAGAGAAGTAGGCCAGGGATCCGTATTGCTGTGAGTCGGCATACCCGCTATCGTAGTTCTTGATCACTGCACCAGTCTTTTGGACATCGAAAGAGTTCCTCTGGATATCCAAGAGCGAGCCCACGGCCCTAATTCCATCTGCTGTACCGCTAGCAGTGATTATGTTGTCATACATTGTCACCCCTGTCAAGTATGCATGTAAAACTGGACAGGAGAACTGGCCCCCCCAATTAGTATCGCTACTACAGGTTCCGGCTCCGTCATATGAGATCGAATTGTTCGCCAGATAGAGTCTTGATGCAGCCTGGATAGAATATGAGTACATTCCTGCAACTACTGGAGTCAGAGAAGTTTCGAAAATTGAATTGTTCTCGGCTATTACGTCATAAGAACCGCCTAGCCATAATCCAAAGTATCCCCCTACTGGTCCAATCTCGTTCCTATGGATGTGGGCCTCGCTATTGTAAACGGCCACTCCTGATCCGGAAGCAGCGCCTCCGATATCATTGTCTGTGATATCTACAAGTGCGCCCGCGGCGGAAAAGATTCCTGCACCGTCAACTGTTGTAATTTCATTGTCCGAAATATCGAAGTTGAATGATGTCCCCCCAACTGCCTTCTTCCCGTTCAAGTCAATTCCGTTGCAATTCACATTGATGATGGAATTTGTTACACTGCCGGCAGAAGTCCATAGTCCGATTCCGAAATCCCCAGATTGGATGTCAGCATTGTCGATTTCGATGAATGAGTTCTCGGCCCAGATAGTGTGCCGGCCATTATCCCTGTTGCCGCAACCGTTGTTTGTTCCAGTCAATGAAATGTCGGACAACGAGAATGGGCTCACAGACGAGCCCGAGGAGTAAATCTGGAGAGCAGCTCCGACTATTCCGGTATTTGCATCTATACCAACTGCAAAGTCCCCCCCATTGAATGACGGTTGGGCCAGGTTAGTAGTTAGCACGCTGGATGTGTTGATTTGATTGAAAGACAGTTCAGTGAGAGTAGGGCTGGCACCATCAAGGACTAGGGCCCCATATCGAAACTCGCCCACTGCCGAGATATATTGTGGAATTCCCCAAGCACTATCGAAAGTGACGTATCTCAGACCCGTCTCAGCCAGATCTATAGAACTCCTCATCAGAACGCCTTCACTGCAGGAAGGATCGTCTATCCAGATCTCTTGGTTGCCGTAGCTCATCCCGTAGCACTCTCCGGTTGCGCTTGCGTTAACAGGTTCGCTCCACCTCAGGTTGATTCGCATAGCTGGACCTGCATTGGACGATGCTCCGCATGAAGCCACTCCAGCGCATAGACTACCCCTGACATCAAGATGGGTTCCGTTTGGAAACTCGATCGTGGCTCCTGGATTGATGATGAGTTTGGCACCGGGAGCTATCGTCACATCACCAGTGAGAGTGTGCACTCCTGCCCATGTCTCGGTCCCGGTAATTGTCCCCGAAGTAGTCTCGTTGGAGGCTGAAACTGTGCCAGCCGGCAAAGCTAGAGAAAGTAGAATGCTGAACAGGAACAATACCGTAAGGGAGAAAGACCGCATCTTTTTGTCCCGGGCCATTGTCCTTCGGACGACAACTGGCCAATATAACCATACGTTACGCCGGCGTCACTTTGCATCAGGTGAATCGGTAGTCTCAGTGTCTATTCCGAACTCCTTCTGAACCTGTGTAGACCACTCAATTGCATTCAGTAGACCGTACCCGCTTTTCTGGTCATGTATCTGAACTTGACCTGCTGTTTTCTTGGCCGAGTTAGCCAGTGCAACCTTGACCAGTCGCATCTCTTGCTCGTCGATTTCTCCGTCATCACCTGCAATTTGTTCTCCGTGAATTGCGAGAATTAGGGCCAGTGCACCCGTAACCATCACGGTAGAGTCACTAGTTCCTGTTGAGAAGGCGTAGGGAGGGTCTCTTTCGCTGTCTATGCACGACCAGAGATCAACTCCTGGGGCTAAAATCTCAGGTTTCTGGTTCGGGAAAGTCCTATTTTGACCTGTTTCTGGGTCGGCTAATGCCCCCTTGGCACTATCTTTCCATGGATCTCCTGATTTTCCATGCGCCCCTACAGCAATAACTCCTGGGAGACTTGCAGGGGATGAAACGTCCGAGGAGTTCTGCTCTGAGTCAATATTTCCTGCTGCTGCGACTATGAAAATACCCTCTCCGAGGGCTTCTTTTACTGCTTCAGTGGTATCTGATGAAGAAGCGAAAATGGATCCCGGCTCAGAGCCTAGGCTGAGCGATATGATATCGGCATCCTGTGAAATTCTACACCATCTTATCGCTTGAGAGACCATTCTCTCATTCGCAGACTTGCCATCGGGTCCAAGCGCTATCGCTACAGATAGGGAGACTTCTGGTGCTGCACCGACAAATGATCCGTTTGCGACTAATAGCCCCGCCATCAAGGTTCCATGACTAGCTTGGCCGATATCTCGAACCGGTTCGTTGACCTCAGTGTAGAAGTCTCGGAAGCCTTCCAAAGACAAGTCATAGAAGTCGGGATGGTTGATGTCTATTCCCGTGTCCACGATGCAGACATTGACCCCTTCTCCCATTGTTCCAGAACTCTGGAGCTCTCTAATACCAGAGTCCTCGAAAGCCCATTCCGAGTCCAGAACGTTACCAAGTACAGAATATATTGAAGGATACACGAGCATAATTGAGACTACTATGGCTGAGAATCCTACTGCCCCCCATGGCCAAAGGAAGTTGATAATTGGGCCCATTGGCCATCTTAGCTTCCTTGCCTCCTCATCAGTGAGGCCATATGCCTTTCCAGGATAACCTGGTGCATCTGTGTCTACTGCGGTAAGTAGGCTTGGGTCCTCGGGCTCTGGCATGAGTTCGAGATGCGAGATTCCACGCATGTTTGTCCAACCCTATCTCCGAGGTCGTAGTATTAGAACGGGGCGCTAACTCGTCTGGTTGGCCTCTTAGTGAAGTACAGGAGTGCAGCGATTAGCATGACTAGGAAAGCATAGGATAGGTACTGGAGACTGTCGTTCTCTTCAGAGCTAGTCCAGAGTTGCGCTTCGAATACACAAGATGTCTCGCCGTCAGGTAGGATATCATTACATGGTTCAGATATCTCATCAGTGAGTTCACCCTCAATGTAGAATTTGATGAAGTACTTCTTTGACTCGTCAAACTGAGTGAAATCCATATTAATCAAGAATGTGGACTCGCCCACTGCTGGAACTGAACCGCTAGATGTTGAGTTGACTCCAACGAAATTTTCACATCTTATATCCGAGCACAGCGCTGCAGAAAGAGTAACACTGTCCGCGTCTACATTACCGGAATTGGTGATATTCAAGGAATAAGTCTCAATTTCCCCAAATGTAGCGAAGTCGCTTCCAAGAAGGTCGACAGTGCCCCCGTCTATGGACAAAGATGGGGCGTCCATTACCAGTATGGTTTCTCCCGGGTATGAGTTGTTATTCTGATCGGTGACCGTGAATGTTATCTCTTCGGTGTACTGGCTAGGGAGGTCTGCCTCGCTAGATCTAACGAAAGTGAAGGTTGCAGTACCATCCGAGAATGGGGATGCTGGTTGTGTACTGGGTCCGGCAACCTCCCACCAATCGCTCTGTTCGAATTCGAAGAAGAATAGTTCGTCCGAGTTTCCTGTGTTCTTGAACGGTATTTCCATAGTCACAGCTCTTTCTTCCACATCAAAGTAGACGTTGTCTGGCTCATATATCTCCAATCCTCTGGTCGGAGGCACTTCCACTGTCAGTTCGAGTTGTGAGGAGTATCCCTGGTTTGTTGAGAGTTTGACCAGGACCATGTGCCCCGAGGGGAAGTGGTGTGCAGAGCCCACAAACGCAGGAACTACTCTGAGTTTGATTTGATCCGATAAGTCGGAGTTTCCGAGGCCTAAGTCGAAAGAGTGGGTGTTCGACCAAAAACCTGTAGAGTTCTGGAACTCCACACTCCACTGCGCTCCATCAGCTCCAGGGACCGTACCTACTACTGTGTATTCATCAAATGAGTTGTGGCCTTGGTAATTCACTGTGACGTTGAAGTACGCATCATTGTACTTGCAACCGAGGTCTTGGTTCTCGAAGAGCCCCTGCCCTAGTGGGAAGTCGTCTTCGGTGTCGATAGTCCCATCTTCGTCGTCGTCTGAGTCTTCGTTATCGCCGATACCGTCACCGTCGTTGTCGCTCCACTCGCTGGAGTCCCGTGGGAATGCGTCCTCACCGTTGATCACACCGTCTCCATCGTCGTCGTTTGTGCAAGTCTGATCTAACTCCTGGACCTGGACAGTTTCGGGGCCCTGAACGGAGAGGGTCACATCTTGTTTGGACACCCTCTCTATGCTGAGAGTGCTTAGCGGGCTTTCCTGGCCGGCCCTGATTGTAACTCCCTTTCCTCCGGAGTAGGAAACGTTCCTACCCTCTTCATTCAATTCGAATTCGCTGGATGTCTGAATAGTTCCAGGGAGAAGCAGTAGCGATAGAGTTCCGTCCTCGTCTAGCTCCTCGTCCCAGGACATTGAGTTGAAATCGATCACTAGGTCTTAGTCTTCAATCTCAATTAGTTCGTGCTCCCCTCCCTCGAAGTCAAGCCAACTCGTATCTAGGTTCAGGGTTCCTCCTATCGTGAGTTCGGAGTCGACTGTACCCCCTTCAACTCCGACGACGAGGGGGTCGATTGACACTAGTCCCTGACACCCTGGTGTTGCGTCAGATGTTGTGGAGTAAGCAACCCAGCTTCCCGGCTGTAGAAGCGTTGTCCACTCTCCTGCACTGTTTCCTGAGACTAGTACGCGATCTCTGGCAATTCCGTGAGATGGAATTATAGAGACAGACC
>LUMU01000879.1_pt1 | contig 10470 bp, 14 predicted proteins | sample 729751 | NCBI WGS metagenome assembly LUMU01 (sample SAMN03860300, study PRJNA289734) | marine metagenome | biome: seawater column; feature: ocean; material: water; isolation source: Red Sea water column Station 192 - depth 100m | place: Saudi Arabia: Red Sea | collected 2011-10-15 | depth 100 m
ATGTATAAGTTATAAGAATGCTTTATTGACAGGAGATTTCAAGAGAATTTCAGAGTTGATGGAAACATATTGGAGAAGTAAGTTAGAAACTAATCCTCATGTTGCTTCACCAGAAATCTTAGATGCATATGATTATGCCTTGCAGAATGGTGCTACAGGTGCTAAAATATCTGGAGCAGGTGGTGGAGGACATATGGTTCTCTTCACTGAATTTGAACGGAGGCATGAACTCATTACTGCATTAAAGGAAAAGGAGGGAAGAGTAGTTCCTTTCAAATTTGTTAAACATGGAGTGGATGTATGGAGACAATAGAAATACATCCGAAAGGATGGGGACATGAAAAATGGATTGTTAATGAAGAAAAGTATTGTGGTAAACTTCTTTTCTTTGAAGCAGGGAAGAGGTGTTCATGGCATTATCATAAGATAAAGGATGAGACTTTCTATGTTCAAAGTGGAGAACTGATGGTGATATATGGTAATGATGAGGATATTGAGAAAGGTAAGATTATTATAATGAGACCTGGAGATAAACTCCATGTTCCTCCTGGTATGAAACATCAGATGCAAGCAAGAGTTGATACAGAACTCTTTGAATTCTCTACCCAACACTTTGAAGATGATAGTTACAGAATTGAACGAGGGGACTAAACTATATCTTTTAGTTGGTGGTAAAGGAACTCGTTTATCTTCAGTCACTAATGGAACTCCTAAGCCATTGGTTGATATTAATAACAATCCTTTCTTAAAATATGTTATTAATAATCTATCAGGATTTGATATTACATTAGTATGTTCAGATCTTAATTATGATTACTTTAAAAATTTTGATTTAGATATTCTCAATGAAGGAGAACTATCTGGAACAGGAGGGTTTTTAATGAAAACAAATCTTCCTGAATCTTTTTATGTGATGAATGGGGATACATTTTTTTCTGGTGATTTAAATTTGGATTGTGATACTTCTACTATTTTTGTAGCAGAAGAGACTGTGACATCTGATGTGGGTTATATAAAAGGAAAGGATGGTAAGGTAGAAGAGTTTGTAGAAAAGAATCCTGATGCTGAAGGAAAGCAGTTGGTAAGTATTGGAATGTATAAGTTTTATAAGAAGGATTTGACTATCCCTATGCGATTGCCTCTCAGTATAGAATATGATATACTACCTAATATGAATCTCTCTTATAAAATTTTGGATACAACTAAGTTTGATATTGGTACACCTGAGAGGTTGGAGAAATTTAAAAAATGGTTCGTTTAATTACTGGTGCTGGTGGGATGATGGGGTCTCATTTATATGAGGCTCTTAAAGAAAAGGATGTTATACCCACTTATTATAAATCTACTCTTGACCCTAGAGATAATATCACCCAAGATATGGAGGTGATGGATGTTTTAGATAAGGAAAATGTCAAGAGTATATTGAGTTTTTATAAACCAGATGTGATATATCATTTGGCAGCACAGAGTAGACCAGATGTATCATTTGAGGATCCAGGACTTACTATTACTACTAATGTAATAGGGACAATTAATCTGCTGGAAGCCTGTGTAGAATTATCATTAAAACCTCTCTTTATTAATGCATCATCTTCTGCTGTGTATGGTGAGACGATGGATGAATTTGATAGGAGGCAAGATGATTGGATGATGCCACCTAATGAAACGGATCGTTGTCTTCCTTTGTCTCCTTATGGAACATCTAAATTAGCACAGGAACATATAGTTAAAAATTTCCATGAGATGTATCCTATTGATTATGTGAATGTAAGAATTTTTAATTGTACTGGACCAAGAAAGGTAAATGATTTCGTATCTGATGTTTGTAGAAGAGTAGTGAATGAAGAGTTCCCTTTAAGAGTTGGTAATCTTAATACACTAAGATCGATTGTAGATGTTAGAGATTTGATAAGAGGATTGATATTATGTGAGGATAAGAAAAATACAACTATGAATTTAGGATCTGATAAGTTTTATAGTATGAAAGAAGTTTTTAAAATGATAGCAGGTGATAATCCTTATGAAGTTGATAGTAGTTTATTCAGACCTACTGATGAACCTATCATTTTAGGCAACATAAATAAGGCAAAGAGACTCTTAGGTTGGGAACCAGAAATCTCTTTAGAACAAACAATTTCTGACACTCTTGATTATTGGAGAAATCTATGAAGGTTGTTATTTGGGGTTACCCTACTAATGCTCACACGCATTTTTATACGCACGAGGCATTATATAAAGCATTCAAACATTTAGAGTATGATACTTACTGGTTCCACGATGATGGTTACCCAGAAGATTTTGATTGGGATGACTGTGTATTCTGGACAGAGGGTTGGGCAGATAAGAATATACCATTAAACAAAAACAGCACATACTTTGTTCACTGTGTTCCAAGTCCTAAGAAGTATTTGGAAGCAGGAGTGAAGAAGTTTTATGATGTTAGAGTGAATGGTGTATGGCAGAAGGATCATGTATATGATTTCACTCTTGATAAGTCTACAGTAAAGAAGGTCGGTCCTACTTGCTACTTGCAGGAGAAGACTGATGGTATGGTAAGAGTGAAGAATGATTACCATGACTATGAGATAGAAGACTATGATAAGTTCTACATAGCATGGGCAACCAGCACTTTACCTGAAGACTTTGACTTTGAGGATATTAATTATCCCAGAGAGAATAAGATATTCTTTACTGGAAATCTATCTCCTGGTGGAGTATGTGAAAATTACAGCACCTTCAAACCATTTATTGAAGAGTGTATGAGAACTAAGATAGAGTTCTTTCATAACAACCCTTGGGTTAATCCTTTGAGTCAGGAGGATGTAATTACTTTAACCAAGAGATCTATTCTGGGTGTTGATATTCGTGGTCCAGAGCACTTGCGGCTCAACTTTTTTATGATGCTATGGAGAAACGTACTGATTATGAATTCATTAAGAAGTGTATGTTATATGTCCAAGAGAATCATACATTTGTCAACCGAGTCAAAACTATCATGAGCTTGCTATGAGAAACGATGTAACGATTGTATCTGCTCTTTTTAATATAGAAAGGGAGCGTATGGATGGAAGAGATTGGGAGGAGTATCTGAAGTGGTTTGATGTCACTCTCCAATTAAAATGTCCAATGGTTCTCTTTATCACAGAGGATGTTAAAGAATTAGTAGAGTCAAGAAGAAAGAATCTTCCTACTGAGATTATTGTTCAAGAGGTTGATGATATACCTTATTATCATTTAAAGGATGAGATACAAGAGATTTTAGATAGTGGTGATTACAAATCCAAGATGGCAGATCCTGCTAGGATTGAATGTAAACATGCTATGTATTCTATTGTTCAGTATTCTAAATTCCCTTGGGTGAAGAAAGCAATAGAATTAAATCCACATGATTCAACATATTTCTTCTGGTTAGATGCTGGTGGTTCTAGGTTCTTTGATGGGTTTGATCTATCTGAACCTTATCCTAGTGAATCTGCTATAGAATCCTTAGAGGGAATGGGTGAGAGTTATTTGGTCCAGATGAATTGTGATTATTATGATGATTTGTATGGTGCAAAAGAGCTTTCTTTAGATTATCTATGGGATAATAGATCATATGTATTGGGTTCTATGTTTGGTGGACATAAGAATGCACTTCCTCAGTTATGTGAGAGAGTAGAGGATATTCTTACCGATGAGATGATAGCTAAAGGTAATCTTAATAATGAACAGATAGCCCTTGGATATTTGGTGAAGAAGTATACTGATGATTTTGCCATTTATGAAAGGAGAAATGGGAAGCATTTAGATATCTTCTCTGAGTTGGGTAAAGAATGAAGGTATCAATAGTTGGACCTGGTATTATGCCCATCCCTCCTACTGGTTGGGGTGCGGTAGAGATATTGATATGGGACCAGAAGTTAGCATTAGAAAAACTAGGACATGAAGTTCAAATTGTAAACCAACCAAATGGTATTGATATTCTTAACGAGATTAATGAATTTAGACCAGACTTTGTACATGTTCAATATGATGACTTTGTTGAACTCTGCCCTTATATACAGTATCCTAATGCTATTACCAGTCATTTTGGATACTTAGAGCAACCTCAGAAGTGGGATTACTATGGTCCTAGAGTTGCTCAGAAGTTTCATAATATTAGACCAAATATATTTTGTCTTTCTCCTGGTATTAGGGAGATTTATGCACAGCAGATGGGGATTGCAAGGGATCAACTTTTTGTAACTCCTAATGGTGTTAATGTAGATCAATTTAAGTTTGAGGAACTTCCCCTTAGTCACGATATGTGTAAGAGCATTTATCTTGCTAAGATTGATTACCGCAAGAGACAACATATGTTCCAGTCGATTGATAGTCTTTATTATGCTGGTAATAATGCTGATCCTAGATTTGATACTTCTAAAAATTATCTTGGTGAATGGAGTAAGGAACAACTGTATAATGACTTGACACAGTATGGTAATCTTGTGCTATTATCTGATGGTGAAGCACATCCTTTAGTATGTCTAGAAGCATTTGCTGCTGGACTAGGTGTGGTTATTAGTCAATGGGCTGCTGCTAATCTTGATTTAGATAGAGAGTTTATTACTGTCATTCCTGAAAGTCAAGTACAGAATCTTGAATTTATTGAAGGTGAAATTTTAAAGAATAGATATTATTCTGTAAATAATCGTCAAGAAATTCGTGAGTATGCTGAGTCTTTTGCGTGGGAGAAGGTGATAGAAAAGTATTATGTTCCTGCTATGGAGAAGATTATTTCAAAATGAAGAATTTAGTTAGTATTTTTGCTGGTCATGATGCCAATATATCTTTTTGGAATGCCAAAACAGATAAGTATTATACTATTGAAATAGAAAGACTGGTAAAGAAAAGATATTTTAGATTGCATGAGGATAATAATCATCTTGCACAGAGAACTATTTTAGAAGAGTGTAGAGATATTGCTGTTAGAGAGTGGGGTATAGAGAATGATTATGAAGCAGTACTAATATCTTCTGATGGGTATATACAAACAGAACCAACAGCAATTTTTAATACAAAGAGTGTAAAGACTGTAGCAAGTCATCATCAGACACATGCAGCATCTGCTTTATACCTTTCTCCATTTGAAAGAGCATTGATTGTTTCTTATGATGGTGGTGGTGATGATGGACATTTTAATGTTTACTTTGGTCATGAAGATGGTATCAAGCATTTAGAAAATATCCCTTCAGATTTTGGGGGAGGGTATCTTTTATGTGGATCGTTGATTAGAGAAGTAGCAGAACAAAGTAGACATCAATTAGCCTTGTCAGGTAAGTTGATGGGTCTATGTGGGTATGGAGAAGTTATTCCTGATTTTGTTCCATTCTTTAAAGACTTTTTCTTTGACAGAGATTATAAGAAGTTAGCAAAAGAAACAGGACTTCCACTTAAGAATCTGGATAATCCTTGGGATAATCCTATGGATAACTGGGTCTTTGAAGGACAGGAAGGATATGATATTGCTGCTACAGCACAGGCAGGATTTGAACATGCTTTCTTTAGTGTGTTGGATACTTATGATGCAGATATGCCTTTGATTATGACTGGTGGATGTTCATTAAATGTTTTGGTGAATGAGAAGGTTAAGTGTTTATATAACAGACCACTTTATGTTCCTCCACAACCTCATGATGGTAGCCTTTCTTTAGGTCATTTATTCCTTTACAAGAGACCAACTAGACAAGTGGATATTACTTATGCTGGGCTTCCCTTACTAGATCGTAACAAATTACAAGATTATATTGACGAATATAGTGCTTGCTGACATGAAGGATATACTAAACTCTAAAGTAAAATTTAGAGAATGGTATAGACCCTTTGCTCCGTTTTGTAAGGAAGAAGAAGCATCAAAATATTTCGAGACTAGGAATTTTGATAACCTAGAGTATATGAGTTATGCTCCTAGAGTTAAAGTAGATACATTACCTTCTATCACACACGTAGATGGGACGGCAAGACTTCAAACTGTCACGGAGAAGTCTCACCCACATTTTTATGAATTGTTGACAGAGTTTGGTAAGATATCAGAGACAAATGTGCTATTGAATACCTCATTTAATATTAGGGGATACCCAATCCTTTCTACAATTGAGGATGCATTATATGCACTAAATAATACACAAATGGATTATGTTGTGATTGAAGATTATTTGTTTGGGAAGGTGAAATGAAACCACAGTTTGGTGTATTTTATCAGGTATATGATAACAAGAAGGCAGCTAGGTTTGTCTTAGAGAATTTTAGGGAACATTTCCCAGAGAATCCTGTCGTCCTTATCTCTGATGGTGGGGATGACTTTTCTGATGTTGCTGAAGAATATAACTGTAAGTTTTTCTTACGGGAGAATATCTTTGGTAATGCAGAGAATGGTTATGATAAGGACTCTTATGATGCTTATCGCACTATAGAGTGGTGGAAGAGGCAGAAACTAGTCTGTGAAGAGACTGGTATGGATTATGTTATGATTATGGAGGATGATGTCTTAGTCAGAGATGAGTTTGATATTCATGCACCATTTGATTTGAGAGGGGTTAGATTAGCTCAACCTCTTACTCCTAAAATGGTAATGGAGATAAGAGAGAAAGCAAAGTTTGAAGCAGGTGTCTATGGTATGTGTGGTGGTTCCATGTATAATGCCAAGACATTTTTATCCATTTATGATGATGTCATAAAAGACATTGAAGAGAATATGGATAGACTGCAAGCAGAAGATCCTATGCAATGGAGAGGATTGGGGTCTGTTGATTTAAATCTTACATATCATTTTAACAAACGTGGTTATAGGTATGAAGCAGCACCTTGGTTAGTTGAGATTAGGGAAGGTAATCTTCATAACTTCCCAGTTATTCATCAATATAAGGAGAATTACTAATGACTGTTATACCCTATAAAGGCGTTGAAGTTTTTAATCAAGACGGAACCTTTAGAAAAGAAGATGATGTAGTTCAGGGTAGGAGCTTTAGTAGCAACCTTACCAAGATGATGAAGCACATGGATAAGTTGGAGGCAATCCAGCAGGGTAAGCCACCTTCTCCTGTGATGGCACACATCTCTTTAACAAATGCTTGTAATCTTACTTGTTCTTTCTGTTGCTTTGCCAACAGGGATATATCAGAGAAGATGCCTACGGAGAAAATATTTCAGGCACTAGAAAGTTTTAAGCAGATTGGAATAACAGGAGTTGAGTTTACTGGTGGAGGTGAGCCAAGTATTCATCCACACTTTAAAGAGATTGTAAATTATGCAAAGGACCTTGGATTTAGTCTTGGTATTTGTACTAATGCTGCTAGGTTTGGATTAGACAGACCAATCAAGAAAGATATTGTAGAACAATTTGATTGGGTTCGCATGGGAATGTATGGTTTCTATGAGGGATATGAATATGACCTTAGAGTATTTGAAGGAACCAATTGTAAACCATCTGCTGCCTATGTTTGGGATGAGAACTTAGAAACTTCTAAGAATCCTAACATCACTGGTGATTGGACAGATGTAAAGAATAAAAGAATACTTTCTAAGAAGTTTCAGACTACCGAAAACTTCATTCGTATGTTAGACTGGGTGGAGGAGAATAAAATCCCCTGTCGTATCGCTTTTAATGCTATTAAAGATGTTAAGGAGACTGCTAAGGACATCGAAACTATTCGTGGAATTATACAAGCCTATGAAAAGGATAGAGGTCACAAATTGCAGTCTGCCTTTTTGTCTGACTTTAACTTTAAAGGAGAACGGAGGAACGACCATTGCTATATGCATATGGTAAAACCATTCCTCTTTACGGATGGTTATATCTATGCATGTCCATCAGCAGAACTATCAATTGAGAACAACTATAACTATGTTCCTGAATCACAATTTGCTGTATGTGATATAGATGGTATAGAGGAATTCTATAGCAGACCTCCAACACTTCGTCATCATGCTTGTCATTATTGTAAATATGCAATACAGAATGAGTTGATAGATGACGTTTTAACTGATACAATACACAACGACTTTGCATGAAGGTAATTCTTCCTGATATGAATAGATTCACAAGAGACTATTATGAGGATGGCATTAGAAAACATATCTCAGGGTATGAAAATTATAAATGGATGCCTACTCGTTCCATTCCTGAAGCATTAGATATTATCAACAAGTTTGACTTTGAAACTTGTGTTGATTATGGGTGTGCAAAAGGATTTTTAGTTCATGCACTAAGGATTCTTCGGCGTAATGCTTTTGGTGAAGATATTAGTGAGTATGCAATTGAAAATTGTCATCCTGCTGTTAAAAAATATCTTTCTCCTCCTAATGATAATGTTTATGATCTTTTAATTTGTAAAGATGTATTAGAGCATATTCATGAAGGAGATGTTCCACGAGTTTTGCAAAACTTTAGGAGGAAATCTAATCAATTCTTTTTTACTATACCTTTGGGTGATCAAGATAGGTTTAGAATAAGAGAATATGAAGTAGATATTACTCATGTTACAAAGAAAGATGAGGATTGGTGGATTACTATGTTTGAGAAGGAAGGATTTGAATTAAAAGAATTTTCTTATTCTCTTGGATCAATTAAAGAGAAATGGATAAAGGATTATCCTTATGGTAATGGGTTCTTTATTTTGGAGTCGGTGAATGACAACACGAGATAGAAATAAATCTGCTCATAAACTGAGAGGTTTTGGTCCAATTTATTGTATTAATCTTGATGGTCAACCAGAAAGATGGGAATACATGAAGGAGCAGTTTGATTATTGGGAACTTAAAAATTATACTCGTATTTCTGCACATGATGGTAGAGATGATGATCTAAGTGGAATTATCAAAGGATTATATCCTACTAGTATAACTCCAGGTGAAATTGGTTGTACCACTTCTCATTTAAGAGCGATGAAGCATTACTTAGAAACAAGTGATGCTCCCTATGCAATCATGATGGAAGATGATTGTGATTTAGATGTAGTAAGGTTCTGGAACTTTAATTGGATAGATGTATATGCATACTTCCCTTATGATTGGGACGTAGTTCAACTTGCCATCATTTGTACAGGAGATATTCATGTTAAACTTCATAAGAGATTTGTAAATGATTTCTCTACTGCTTGCTATGTAATTAGTAGACATCATGCAGAGAAGTTAGTAAGACTTCATTGTAGAGGAGATAAGTATAAGATTGATCAAGGTGTTAAACCAAGACCAGTAGCAGATGATTTGGTATATAATTCAGGTAATACATTCTCAATTCCTTTGTTAATGTATAAGATTGAATTGGGATCAAGTATTCACCCAGAACACGTTGAGGTATGGCATAATGGAAGTCATAAAGCACTCTGGCAATACTGGCAACAGGCAGGAGCCACAATTAATGTTGCAGACCATATGAATTATGATCCATATCTAGGAAGAGTTACAGAGGCTTCTGGTCCACCACCAGAGCCAGAAACATACCCAGAAGAGGGGGTTGACAAGAAAGATTAGTTAAGGTATAGTTGTAACTGTCACACTCTCTAGTGTGCCAGTTGTATAAATACTTTACATACAAAGGACTCGAAAGAATCGTAACCCTGCGTAGCATGTAAACAGTACCCTTGTCGGGGGTGCTATCATCCGCAGGATTTTTTCTTGCGAGACACTTTAAAACAATCATGTCTATTAAATCTACAATTCACATTGGTTACGGTGGAGAAACAGATAACGTTTCATACTATGTACAAGCAGGTCCTGCTTTTGTTCATACTGATTCAACTGATGACACAGAGACTGAACTCTCTGGTAAGGTTGGTGCTTCTGTAGCAATCAACGAAGATCTTTCCGTATACGGTGAGATTGCTGGTATCAGTGGCGAAGATTCATCTTCTGATGACATCATCGACTGGTCTGGTAAGATCGGTGCTACTTTCAACTTCTAATTCAGAAGCTGAAATAACTTAAACAAAGGACCCTTCACGGGTCCTTTTTTTATGCTATAATACATAAGTTGAGCAAGGGCACTGTCAATAAGACCCCCCGATGATACAATGGGGCTGAGTATAAGCAGCATATGTATCCCTCACCTGCTGCAAGTCCCTTTGGTGGTTTCAGACTTGGAGGCGATAGGAAACCACCACCCTATTAAGAGGCATTATGAAATTCGAGGATTACTATAAAGATTTTTGCGAAGTTTTTGGGCATCCTCTATGGATGATGCCAATGATGTTGATTGGTATATTCTTTTTCATTGAAGTAATTCATACTAATGAACATAAGAATGTTATGGGAGATGCTCATGGATATTGTGGACAGAAAGAATGGGTTAAGGATTTAGTAAGTTATAAAGAGAACAATATGTATTGAAATGAGTATAAATACTTGACGGAAACTTAACATTTGCTATATAATTATGTTACGTTTCTTAATAGAACAATGACTGTTACTACAGAAGACGGCGGAAGACAGAACATGTACGCCAAAGAGCCACAG
>LUMU01000434.1_pt1 | contig 10424 bp, 2 predicted proteins | sample 729751 | NCBI WGS metagenome assembly LUMU01 (sample SAMN03860300, study PRJNA289734) | marine metagenome | biome: seawater column; feature: ocean; material: water; isolation source: Red Sea water column Station 192 - depth 100m | place: Saudi Arabia: Red Sea | collected 2011-10-15 | depth 100 m
CTGCAATAGAGTAACAAGACTGACCTGACGTTCTCCAGTGAAAGTCTTATCCTTAACAAGAGTAACAAATTTCTTAGATCTTTGTGTAATAGAAAATTCTGTAGCAACAGAGAATCTTGTAGCTCTAGGTTGACTACTAAATTCTGTACTAAAATCATCAATTGTTAAAACTCTATTACCAACAGATTCAAAATAATCAGTTAGAACTCTAGAGTTGAAATAAATTTGATCAGATAAAGTTTCATCATCACTAATACTCAAAGAGTTTTCTGTAACTAGATCAAAACTTGGATAGCAATTTACATCCACTACTCCAATAGCATCAATAAAGGCCACTAAATCACTATCTTTAGCAGAAGTAGGTGCAGCATCAGAATTTGACTCTACCAATAAATCACTAAATTTTAAAAATCCACTAGGATGGTTTAATTTACTTACTGCATCATCCCATTTATCTAAAGAAACTTTAGATTTTAATGAGTAAGAGAAGTTTTGATAGTAGAAGTTGTCAGGTAATCTTTGAAGAGTATCATTAAGGAATCCTGTCTCTCTTTGCCATCCTTGTTCGACTACTGATCCAGCATCAATTTGGATAGCAGATTCAAAATTAATTTTAGACTCTATAGTTCCTGCAGTTCTAGAAGTTGTACCTTCAATTAAATCACCAACATCAAACTCATCAGATGAAGATATTTTTAAACTTTCATTTTGATTATTCCAACTTTCTACTTTTCCAATTTTATTTCCTGATTTAACTTGTTCTCCTTCAATAAAATTATTCTTTTTAAGTTCAATATCAAATTGAGGGAAATATTTTTGAGGAACAATTACTCCAGCCGAATTTAAAACATCTTGATTACCAGGATATGCGTTCTCTGGTAAAAGTCCAGCCAAACTATAAGTAACAAATCCAACATTAGTTCCTCCTAGAGGAATATTAACTGCAGTTAAAGTAAAGAGAGAATAATCATACTTAGAAGAATTATATCCATATCCAGTAGTGCCTACACCAACACTTACATTTTCAATGAGAACCTTATCACCAACTGAGAAAGGAACATCACTGGCATCACTAAACGCAGTATTTAAACCAATAGTTACATCTTGAGTACTAGAATCATAGGTGATGGTATTAATACCAATTCCATTTACGTTACCTGTAGGTATGATAGTAGGAGGAGTATTATACATTCCCTTTGTATTCTTCAAAATAGTGACTTGTTGATCACCGATTTGATATTCTAAATCAACATCTTTTACTTGCTTACCAGTAAATCCATCAAGAACTAATAAGTTAGGTGCTATGGTATAATTCTTACCAGCAGAACTAATTCCAATTGACTCAAAAGATGTTAATGATTCAATTTGTAATATTTCTGGAAGATTAGCAACAGGCCTTACAGTATTATCTGCTGAATAATTAAATCCAATATTTTCAATTTGAGTAGAAATTATCTTACCAATACTGGTGCTAGATGGTTCTAAAATAGAGTCAGTTCCCACCCCAGTAACAATAGAAGAAACTCCAACTATTTCAGAGTATCCACTTCCTTTTGACTTTAATTTAATTTCCGCAATCGCACCATATGCAGTACTAGAATCTGTGGTATATTCTAGTAAAGCTTCTGATTCACTATAAGAAGGCCTTTCAGGACGGATTACCGAATTGTAAGTAAATGTATTAGTGGATCCAATACCAATCACGGTAAAGTCTCCTGAATATACACTATCCTCAATACCAATTTGATTGTATCCTTCTATCTCTTTATCAATAACAATTCCCTTTTTACTTTCTGTAATGAGGGATTCATTAATAGGAGTAAACTTATAATATAATATTTCTGGTAAATCTTGAGTAACACTTAATGTTAAACTTGCATTAGTACTAATACCTACTTTTCCTGTTTTGGATACTTCAAAAGTATTAGTAGAAGATGTAGAATAAAACTCATTTTCAAACTTAGCATCAGTATAAAGATTAAGATCAAAAGCAGAATAAGAAGATACTCCAACAAAACTGGCTAAGGAGGGATCTGAGAGATCAAACCTGACAGTGTTGTTCTTATAAAGATTAGTTAACGGATTGATAGGAGATAATGTTCCTGCAGATGCAGAAGTTATATTTACAAATTCAGGTTCAAACTGTTCAGATTCATATTTGCTCAAGCATAATTTAACTTTACTTGTAGAGAATTTGAAAATATAATACATTTTCTCATCTTCCAATCCACCTGATGCAGATGTAGCAGTGTGAATTACCTTATCACCAGTATTTAATCCATGATTTGTAATTTCAATAGTATTGGCAGTCGTATCAACATTACCTGCCACAAATGATTTTGGATCAAATACTATTCTTCTATTAAAGTCATTATACTTAACGGTAACAGTAGTTCCTATTCCTGGTTGAACATCAAGAGTTACATTATCATTAAATTTTAATCCATGTGTAGAAGCAGTGGCTACAGTAACTGTATTCTTATGACCCTCTGCATTAACTACATTATTCTTGACTGTTTTAAAACTATGATATACTCCTGTACCAATTCCAGTCAATCTCAATAATCCTCTATTGACTGTGGTGCTTGCAATACCTACAAACGTACCAGTGCTTCCAATTCCAACTTGGAAAGTCTGAATTCCAACTAAATCATTAGAAATTTTTCCAACATAGAGAGGAGCATCAGTTGGAAGATTATACAATGTAATACCATCAGTGGAAACTCCTATGGGATCTCCAGTGTTAGTTTTATAGTTAACAACATCTCCACTCTTTAATCCATGATTAGGAAGATAAATGGCCTCTGTTTGAATAAAGATTTGGGTGATACCTGCACCAGGATTAGAGAATGAAATAGTAGTTCCAATTCCAACTCCTGCAAGAGTTCCAATACCTAATGCTTCTTTGGGTTCAAAATAAATTTCCTTATTTAATTCAAATTTTACATCATTTTCGGGAGATGCCTTAAAGGTAAACTTTCTAGAATCTTCAGTTATTACAGATCCCGCAGTATGAGCACTTCCCATCGTGCTTTCTTGAGCTCTGAGAACTCTTAGTCTAGAATTTAATCTATCAACTTGAAGAACTTTTATTGTCTCTGTTCCAATTCCTAGAATATCATTTTCTCTAATGGATAAAAGATCATTAGAAAGTGATCCTGATATTCCAAAATAAGTTACTATTCCTGTTGCTCCAATAGTTGTTGCAGCTCCTGCAAGTAAAACACTTTCAGTCTTTACTCCAATATTGAAACTTCCTTGTAGATGATCTGTCGAAGTGTTAAATCCAGAAAGAGAAACCAGATTTAAATTAGTAAAGTTATGAGGAGAAGTGGAAAATGCGATGTATTGTCCATCAATATCATATGGAGCAATCTCTAAATCTGATACTGTGCTACTTGCAACACTAATATTAGTAACTACTTTTCCACCAACCTTAGAAACGCTTCCTTTAGCCCTTTGAGAACTATCACCAAGTTGTCCAAAATTAACAGTATCATTAACTTTGTAATTATTTCCACCTGTTAATATACCGACTGTATCAATAGATCCAGATGAAACTACATTTATATCAATTAATTGCTCTCTTTGTTTATTGGGTTGATCTAAGAAATCATATGATGCATATTCTTGAGTTAAAGAATATGGAGTAGTATTTCTAAAATACTCTGTCTTATTCAAATCATATGATTTTTGATCAATTGTTGCATCATAATTAAAACTATTTGGTTTAGACTTGAAAGAATTTCCAATCAAATATGGAAACTCAGGTCTTCTATACTTATTAAAAGATCCTGCATTATCAATACTTGTAGGATTGATAGTAGAGAAATATGCATACACTCCGTTTGGATAATCAGGAGTTATACAAAAACGACCATTATGTTCATCCAAATCTCCTGAATTATCAAATCCAAAATCTTCAACAAAAAATCCTTGTGGGAAATTTGATAATGAAGGTCGATTCGCAACAGTTACTGGTTTGTATCCAGATTCCAGAGCTTTAACGAATCCACCAGTCTGCGTTTCATATCCATATGGGCCATAAATTGGATTACCGTCATATGCCCATCCAATTATTGGAGAATGGTAATTTGAAGATACTTCTTCCCCATCAATTTTTTGTAAATCAGGAAGTCCGTATTTAATATTATTATCTTGATCTCTTACATATACAGATTCTCTTAATTTACGAGGAGAATATAAATGAGTGTATTCAATGCCAAATTCTGCATTTTCTGCTGCTTCCAAAATTCCATCATCTTCAGAAATGATATCTACATATTTTTGAAATAAATTAACAGTCCAAGTTTGAAGTTTTGCTCTTAATTTTCCATTAGACGCATCAGTGGTCACGGCTACTCCCACACTACCCGTATAACCAATTCCAGGATTATCAATTCCATTATTGATAATTGGAGTGATTTCTGCACCCGATCCATTTTTAAGAGTCAATAATGGTTGGCGATCATAATTTATAATGTCTGCAGAACCATAAGAAGTTCCTTCATTGGTCACTTGTACAGATTTTAGAGATCCTTTAAACAAAGGTTGAAGTTTTGCTTGGAAATCTTGTCCTGTAGCAGTAATAACTCCTATTTCACCGTTTAGAGTTACTGTAATAGGTTCATAGTTAAACGTATGAGTTCCAGTGCCTAAACCAGCAACAGAAAAATCAATATATTGCTCTGTTTCGTAATATAGGAACTTAGTTGTAGTTCCAACCCCTACACTTGATAATTTAAAATTATTTGGATCAACTTCAGTAACCACATAATTGGTATTTGAGTTAATTCCAGTAATTTGATCAACATTGTAAGAATACTGAACAATTTCACCAGATTTGTATCCATGATCATTAATATTGATTTGATTAAGAGCCGTATTAATTCCTGTGGCAGAAATTAGAGTTCTTTTCTTATTTTGATATCCAGAACCTGAATTATCAACTATGATATTGGAAACAATTTGCTTTTTATCAAAAGATTCAAGAGCTTGAACACCAACTCCAAAACCAGAGAGGATTACCGTATTCAAACCAACATTTACAGCGTCGGTTTCTGACTTATAGAGTTTTACAGTAGATACACCTACGGTATGAACATAATAAATCGCATCTGTTGAAATTCCATTAACTGCTGTTTGTCCAAATGTCTTATAAATGACTTTTTCACCATTTCTAAACTTATGGAAGGTAGAAAAACCAATAGTACTATCAGTTATGTCAACACGAGCAGAATCTGCAGTAGCATTGAAAGAAACTGAGTGTTTAATCATTTTAGTGTTGACACTAGCACTTGCTCCTTCACCATTACCACCACTTATAGTAAGAGTAGGTTTAGAAACATAATCAAAACCTGGATCTTCAATATTGATTCCTATTAAAGCTCCCTCAACCGCACATATACCAGTTGCACCAGAACCAACATTATCAGAAATGTGTAAAACTGGAGGATTTATAACATCATAACCAATTCCCTCTGATGCAATGTCAATATTTTTGATAGTACCATAATAAACGGATTCAGATGACTTATAATTTAAAATCTCAACACCATTAACAAGAATACCTGTTCTATCTCCTGGTCCAGTAATAAAATCTCCATCTTCATTAATTGGATTTTTTATTTCTTTTAATAAAAGTTGATGATCAACATCTTTATCATGAAAACCAAGATATTCTAAAGTATTGGAAGTTACAATTCCTGAAACACTAACAAAGGACTGATTAGAAATATTAGCAGGACTTGTAGCAAGTTGAAATTGGTTTTTATTGAGTCTATTTACAAAGAAAACACCTTCTTCCATCTCAGGAAACTTACTAACAACTTTTGTAGTATTTCCAAGAAAATCTTTAGTCTCAATATCATAAGGACTATAATAAACTGCATCTCCCGTCCAATAACCATGATCATTTACATCTAAAATTGTAAATTCAGATCCACTATACTCTCCATTTAATGTAATTTTTCTATCATAAAAATTTAAAGGTGCATTATCATAATTTGGAATAGAAGAGGAGGCTACTACAAGATCTTGATTAAATTTTACATAAGTATTTTGAACATTAGCAAAGTAATTATCAATATAAGAATAATCAGTTAAAGATGCCTTGACATTTGCTCTTAAGATTTTTCTTTCAACAGTATATTTGGCTGCAGCAATATTTCCTTGTCCTTTAATTGAAAAACTATATTCACTTATAACCTCATCTACAGTCGAGTCTTGAGTGTTACCTAAAGTATCAATAACAGTAACTTGATCACCCAGTCTAAAGTTGTTTTTAGCGTATGTAACTAAAGTATAAGTAAAATCAGAAGCATCAACTAAAGTTATAGTTTCCACATCATATTTTGTTGCTACATTATAAAACCAATTTTCTGTTTTAGGACTTGAAGTAGTTATTCCTAAAGATTTTATAGAAACTTTATCATTATTATTAAAATAATAAGTATCATCTGGAATTTCTAAGTTTGCTAAAACTCCAGTAACCCTCATAGAAACCTTAGTAGTGGTTCCTAAACCAACATATCCATAAACATCGGTATTTAAACGAATATTTTCTTTTGAATCAATACTAGTGGTAATACCAACTGTTGTAGTATTAGCTAATCCCACCCCAAAGAATTGATTTATTGATTTAGATCTATAAGTTAATATTCCTGTAACACCTGTACCATAAATTGCATACAATTCTCCTGCCTCAGGAAAACCTATAGTAGAATCTACATCTATTACACTTGAACCTACTGATACTTCTGTTATTATTTTTGTATTAGGATGAACTACAAATTCACCATATACACTTCCTTTAAGGGGGACATCTCTCGCATAACCATAATCGAGATTTAACTTATAGTAGTCAGAACTACCAATGGAGATTTTTTCTACTCCACTAACAGGAGCATAGGCTGCATCTAAACAATAATGATCTCCAAAATGTTCTGAATCTTGGTATATGGTGCTGTTTAATAAATCAAGTGGATCTCCTTTAATAGATTCAACAACTAAATCTTTAGTTACTCTATAATCCGCATCCGAAGGTCTAAAAAGAAACTCTCTTGGTTTTATTACATCTACCTTCTCACCATATAATGCACCAAAGAGAATATTGTATGATTCGTCAGTACCTTTAGTTTCATAAAAATCTTTTGATCGTGAAATAAAGAGCCTTTGATTAAGATCAGCATCTAAAGTTCTATCTTCAAAACCTGGAGAAATTTGATTCTTGAGTTTTAATAAAAATCTATTAAAAAGTAAAGCACTTAAATTTACAACCTTACTTCCTTTTGCATGAGGATTATTATCTGATTGTGAAAAAGTTAATTGATCAGATGTACCATATGAAGTGACACCACTAAATCCTCTCACACATCCAGTAAATGTAGTATTAGTTTTTTCTTTATATAATATTATTTCATCATCAATTTGTATTAAACCATCTCTATCAGGAAACTCATATGTTCCAAAAATACCTTTATTAAGATCAAAGGTAACTGTAATCGTAGTATCATTATATCCAACTGCACTTCCTAATTCTGTTTCATTAGCGTTATTAGTTAAAGCCTCTAATTTTAAATATTCGTCTATATTTTGAATTACATCAGCAGAAGCTCCAGGATATTCTTGCGAAGTATAATACTCTTTAAGAAATTCCCCTAATAAAGGAAAATCCTCCTGTACAAAAGAAGGGAGTTGATTCTCAACTATATTTTGAATCTGTACTCTTTGGAGATCTGTTGATATCATTTGTTGTATACTTTGATCTTAGTAAGAATATGAAGAACCACTGCCGCCTGATGCTGTGCCACCACCACTAGTGGTAGAAGAAGTGGTTGCTGCTGTTGTAGAGGCACTAGAGGCGGTTGTAGACGTTGTATTGGTTGTACCTGTAGCAGTAACTACAGTGTCATCAGGTGTATCACATGTTGTAGATCCTGGAATTACTTTATCTCCACGAACCAAACTACCATTTGCGTAACTAGATGCAGATGTAGTTAAATCATCAGAATCTGAAATAGTATTAATAGTTACATTTTCCATTGGTAATTGAATATATAAATCATGAAGACCTAATACATCATTAGAACATGGAGAACCTGATATTTCGACCAAAGGAAATCCTTTATTAACTACAGTATTAGTTATATTGATTGGTGAAAGTTTAATTTCTCCTTTTTTATAATCAATGGTTCCAATTGATTTTTTAATAACTTTTGCTTGATTAGAAGCTTCCAATTGTATTAACATTATCTGTCCTGTTTCAGTAGAACCAGAATCAGGTTTATCCGTAAGATATACCACACCAGCAATTCCATCTACATTAAATCCTGAAGACTTAATGTTATATCCATCACAACTTTTAACAAAAATACAGTTTCCAAAACAAATTTCATATTCCGCAAAACTATTTAACGATACTCTGAGATCCCTTCTTATGACAACGGTAGTAATATTAGAAGTAATGGCATCACTACTATTATCAACCATGCAAAGTAGTTTACTATACTTAAATCTACCACCGAATTGATTCATCTCTGCAGATTTAGCATATTTTCTAAGATTCGCAGAGATGAGACTGGCGAGATCAGCACCAGATGAGATTAAATTGGAGTTATAATAAGCTGTGATGTCCAATTCAATGTATAAAAACTTCAAATCAGTGATATCTACATCAATTCCAGAAATCGAATATTTTTTAAGTTCTCTTTTTAGGTTATTTTTGATCTGATCCGACAAATATGATCCATTTGTAGGTTTAATACTTACAAATGTCCTTCCATATTGTGGTGGATTTAGAGTTTCGCCACCAAAAGCACTAACTGATTCAGTTTCAGTATATAATTGTGGTATAAGTGCTTCAAAATCAGCATTTGTGACGGCTCTTTTTTGAGAAGAGTAAATTCTAGGTGCATATTTCTTAATAGATTCAATTGATTCTATATTTTGACCTGAAGAACTGTTATTAATTGTTGTGAGAAGAGAAATTCCACTACTAATAGTTGTATTATCTCGTGTAGATGTTAATTTCCCACTAAAATTAAAACTATTGATGCCATTTGCGAGCTCACCATTGGTTACAAGATAAGAAACTTCAATAAAACTAGGTGGATCTAACTTTTTACCAAAAATTCCATCTCCAAATATCAATTCGTACCTCTCACCTTCGACTTCTTGAACAAAATAGACTGGAGATTCACCTGTAACATCAAATAAACTATCAGATTGTCTATATTTTCTTGTAACAGTGGAAGATTCTGATGGTTTTACTACAACTCGAAGTGTAGAAAGGTCAATTCCACTATTTTCAAGAATAAAACGTTGATCAGGATCAAAAGAATTTACCGTAAAAGTGCTTGTAAGATAAATTCCCTCATAAATTGCAATATTATTAAAAGAGGCCCTATTATTTGAGATAGGAACCGTGATATCATCTAAAATAGCAAAGGTATAACTCTCATTCGCAAAGGTATTAGATGATGCAACGACCCCTTTATTTAAAGTGATGGTTTGTGGTACATCTGTATAGTCACTAGTGTTTATAAAAAATGAAATATTAGCTTGTGCTGCTCTTTTTGAATAAGGAGTATAACCAATGTTACGGGCTAATGATACAACATTCTCTCTTAATGTTGCACTATCGATAAAAACCTCATTCGATACCATGTTGGCATTGTATGAAGTGATATATGTATTGTATGCAAGGACATCAATTATAGTAGATAGGTTAGATCCCTCAAAATCATAATCCGTAAAATTAGAATTAGATCGAAGGTAATCTCTAATTGATGTTTTTATCTGGTCAAAATCCAGATTTGCGAAATTAACTAGGGGCATTATCTTGTTGGCTGTAATGCGAATGATAATTGTTGTGCTTGTGCATCTATTCCAATTATTTCATAAGTGATAATAACGTCGAATTCATATGAATCGGGATTGGCAGACACTTTTGTGGTTAATAATTTAACTCTGGGTTCATAATTTTGAATGGTAGTTTCTATTTCACTCTTTACTGATGATGCAGTTAAGTCATCAACGTTCTCAAAGAGCAATTCATTCACTCTTGAACCTAGACGATTATTAAAAAATCGCTCTCCAGGCGTAGTAAGCACTAGATTACGAATAGATCGAGCTATAGCATTCTGATTTTTAATCGCAATAAGGTCATCAGTTAACGGATTAACTTGAAAAGACATACTTATATCTTTAAATGACCTACTTATGCGTTGGACAGGCACTATTATACGGCAAATATATCTTTATTTAGCACCCTAATCTATCACTTCAAAGATTTCATTATCCTCTATATTCTCATAAAGGTCATTCGTCACCTTTTTATCGCTTTTTTTAGGTACGATATTGTCATTTGCTATTTCTCGTAGCATTTTCTGGTACTGTTGGTTAGGCAGATTGTCTAAAAAGTC
>LUMU01000256.1_pt1 | contig 10391 bp, 19 predicted proteins | sample 729751 | NCBI WGS metagenome assembly LUMU01 (sample SAMN03860300, study PRJNA289734) | marine metagenome | biome: seawater column; feature: ocean; material: water; isolation source: Red Sea water column Station 192 - depth 100m | place: Saudi Arabia: Red Sea | collected 2011-10-15 | depth 100 m
ACCCACAATCCGACGAACTGACCGCCGCTGACCTGTACGACGCACAGGGCGAATGGGAGGCCGAGCAGTACGAGTGGACGGAGGAAGCCATCGCGTGGGAGGAAGGGATGCATCCCGACAACCTCTACGACGGCGAACCCATCATGGACTTACCGAATGACCTTTACATGATCTTCGACGATCCCGACTATTGGGGTTAAGTCGCGCGGGACATAGTAGGCGGGCAAGCTCCTCAAACGTCGAGGTCGCCGCCACTAAATCCCCCTCTCTTGGGGGGTTCGGCCCCCCGCAGCCCCACCCCCTATCGGTGGGGTTTTTGAAATAAATAATATATTATTTTGAGAAAATCAGCCGGCAGTGACCAGATGTGTCACGACCATATGCGATAATATATATATAAGGAGTTAAAAAAATGATGAACAACAGACAAATAGCAATAGCAAAACACAACGCGAGCAAGAAGCGACACGCGAATATATTCACGGGATGCTTGTCAGCCGGCACGCTGAAGCAAGTACAGAAGAAAATAAAACCCCTAAAAATATTGAAAAAAGGCTAAAGACCTATTGACAAATTGGTCGATATATGTTATAATGGGAAGCATAAGAGACAACGAAACGAAAGGAAATAAAATGGCATACGTAGCATACGAAATCAGAATGACTAAGGAAACCCCAACCGGCACACGTCACCTAGTGCGATGCAATCGACTAGGCAAGTGGGCAATCGCTAGCTGGGTTGGTTCAACCGGCTCATCTATGGGTACTGTTGAATGTCAGGGACAGTACGATTATGTGATGAAAAAGTGGAAAAAAATTGTCGGAAAGTACGTTCCGAGGACGTAAAATAATTTGCAAATCAATAATGCTATGGTAAAATCTTAGTAACGGCTCGCAAAGTTTTGAGATGGAAAACGAAACCCTGAAAATCTGTGCGGCTGAAGACGGAACAATATACCGTTCTGTTCGTGGCCTAGATATCAGAGACGCAGACGGAAACTGCATATTCAGTTTGTCATGGTCTGAGTCTGGCGTATGCGGCACGCTATACGATGAAGATTTGACAGTAGAAATAACGGAGGAATTTTAATGATTGCTTGGGCTTTTATAATTGGTGGATTATCTTTATTGTTAGAATGGAAATAGAAACATGAACGAATATTTTGAATACCTGACCAACTTACGAGAGAATGGTTCCATGAATATGATGTGGGCGCCAACCATGTTACAGGCCAATTTTGACTTGAGCGTGAAAGAGTCGCGTGAAGTATTTAGCAAGTGGTGCGAATCACTGGAAGGAAATTGAAAATGGTAAAACGAAATTACTACAGACTAAACCAAGACCCTTGGAATGATGAAATCTACAAACCTAAGAAACAAGATAAGCCCGAAGAAGGCAAGCAGTATTTGCTAATCGGCGGTACTGATAAACCAAGTATTGCAAACGGTAACAGCTGGAAAGAATCAGAGGTGAAACAATGATCCCACAATGGAAAATGAACGGTAAGGATATGCGATTCAATGGAGAGACTGAAATCGGAATCGTAGAAGTGCGCGACCTGTTTGATGACCTAGTTGTGACGCTGTGGGTTGACCAAGAGGAAAGCGGAAGCATAGCCGTGAAGACATTAGGCGGTATCGGTAACGGTCGCTATGATGTACAGATACTGTCTAGAGAGAAGCCGGTCGAGGAAGGCGAGGACTGGAAAAGTTAATCCCATCTTGTGGGGGGTGAGGCCCCCGGCCGCCGCGCCCCCCGATGGTGGGGGTTTTGAAAATAATCAGGTTTTTCTCGGAATTATCTAAAGGTTAGGGCTATGCACGCCGATAATAATAGTATAGAATGAAAGGAGAACAATATGACATTCTTATTTTTATTGATTGGTGCTTGCTTGGTTTGAAAAAATCCGGTTTTGCTCTTGACAACCGGCCAACTTTATGGTATAATGTAGGCATAACGAAAGGAAAAAATTATGAGCTACTTCAAATTCAGACAAAACAATTCATTCGGTCACTTCGTCGGGACTCCGTTGGTATTCATACAGGCAGACAATGCTGCCCGCGCTAACCGTATCGCACAGGACAATGGTATCTACTTCAACGGCGTAGCCGATGGCATTGATTGCGATTGTTGCGGTGATCGTTGGTATCCTGTCCACGATGATGATGCACAGGATCAGCCATCCTCGTATGGTTACGGTGGTGGTGTTACTGTCTACAGCGACGGTGACAATTACATGGACTACAGTGGAAAAAATTGGGCTGTAAAAGTAATCACCAGAAAATAAATTTTTGGGCTTGCAAATCAATTTCCGCTATGGTACAATCTTAGTATACAAAACAACAACAAAGGGAGTTCACTATGAACGAAACAACTAAAAAAATGCTTGCCGAACTAGATGCCGCTATCATGGAATGTCTATGGATTCCAAACGAACACTTGCCGGAAGAATTCCACGACGACCGTGAAGGTGGCAAGACACTCAAACGCCTGAATGAACAGGCTGACAAAGTGGAAGCGGCAAAGGCTGACATTCCAGCCCGTGAAAAGCCGGTCATCTTCTACGATACGCCTGAAGGTCGTGGAACGCCTGAACGTATGGCAATCCTGAATAAGTATCGTGATGCAGTTGCCAACGGTGACGAAATCCCATACGAAACCAATGAAGATAAACTATATAAAAATATGCAGGCTTTCGCCTCAGCAATGGAGCTAGATTTAGATGCGTAAGAAAAGCAAGAAGTTAATCATCAAGGCCGAAGATATTAAAGTATCAACAGGTCATCGCCAGCACTTCACTGGTACGGGAGCGTGGGACAATCGCCCGAAACGTCAACGCACTCGATCCGCACAAACTCGGGCAATCATGAAGGAGTACCAATAATGGTTACTGCAATTCTAAAAGCCGGTACGCCGGTTGAGTTCACCCTAACGGGTATCGCCGGAACGGTCAAGGCGATCAAAAATGACCACGTTCTCATTGAGAATGAAAAAGGGGAAACCGTAACCCCAAGCCTCGCCGATGTTCTGGTGATGATCAAGTCGGGCGCGCTCAAAGCGTAATCCTTTCGTTGTGCGGTGTCCCTGTCGGTTCACACCAAGACAGCCGGCAGGGACTACAACGAACCCCCTCTGTTGGGGGGTGCGGCCCCCGGCCCCCTTCCCCCCTATTGGTGGGGTAATTTATTTTGGGGTGTCCCATATCAACTACGTTGACAACTGTTGAAATGGCCTGCACCGCAGAAACTCTGGAAATTCCGCAAAATATATTAAAGTTTTCCTTGCGAATGAGCCGATCTATATTATAATGGAGGAGTAAGACGCAGCCCAGTCAAAGCCTCAGTAGCCCATGTGAGTCCGGTGAAATCGTCGTGACTGAAATAGCGGCATTGGGACAGCATCGGTAAGACGGTGTAGGGTACAGATGGTACGGCTTGCCATCCTGTTTGTCTTGCTCCCTCTGTGGAGGGGCATGTACTACCTTAACAAGGTTGACAATTGACAGGGATTGACTGCCAGCGAAAGTCAGCGAAAAAAACAGCCGGCAAATCCAAAAAAAATTAAAGTTCTGGCTTGCAAATGTCGATATAAATGATATACTTAAAGGGTAACAAGTTAGTAACAAGGAGAAAACGATGGGACTAGACCAATACGCAATGGCACGCAAAGGCGAGTCAAAGACCGACGAAGAAGGTTATGAATACTACGAGGACAGTATGGAATTGGCATACTGGCGAAAGCATCCTAACCTACAGGGATGGATGGAAAACCTCTGGCGTGTCAAAGGTAACGAAGGTGAGTTTAATTGTGTCGATTTAGAATTGACGCTTAACGACCTAGACAATCTTGAAAAGTCTCTGGACAATGAAGCGTTACCGGAAACCGTAGGATTCTTTTTCGGGGCAGACGCAGACGACCATTATGCAGAAGCAGACCGTGAATTTATCGTTCAGGCTCGTGCCGCAATCAAACAAGGATATAAAGTAATTTATTCCAGTTGGTGGTAAAAAATATTAAAGATACCACTTGCAAATGACGATAACTATAGTATAATCAAAGAGTAACATTTACTAACCACTACTAAGGAGAATCACATGAAGATTCAAAAAACCAACGCACTGAATGTTGAGTGCAACAACGAAGTTTACTTGAACACTTACGTTTCAAGTTGGTCTGGCAACGTCGAGATTAAATTCAACGGCTACGAGTCAGACGGTTCAGAGTACAAGCTGAATGTTCAGCTACCACTTGACAAGGCTCGTGCTTTGGCTAAGGAATTGACCACGGATCTGGAAAACTATGACAAGGAGCAGGCAGCAAAGGCTCAGCGTGAACTTGAAGAAGTTGATGCAGAGTAATAACCAAACACATTTTTTAATCGTAGTCTTAGCGTTCGCCTCTGGTCTGATAACTGGATTATTCAAATGGCTACGCGAACGGTAGGCTACACACTAACCACTTTTTTGAAGGAGCATTATTATGCCAAAAGTAACTACTAAAGAATTCGCCCGTGAGATTGACGCTCACCTTAACACCAAGAACCGCCAACGCAACCAGTGGGCACAGATTACTGACGCTCGCAGTGGGCAAGTCCTACACACCGGACAACCCTGCTACATTAAGCAGGTTGCCAAGAAGAAGTACAACACTGTGCTGAACTTCTAAGTGGTTGGGAGGAGTGCCACCCTGTGAGTCCGGTGAATCATCGCGATTGAAATAGCGGCATGGGTGGTATCTTTTCTTTCCCCTCTCTTGGGGGGTGAGGCCCCCGGCGGCCCCGCCACCCGTTGGGGGGGTAAAAATATTTCCGGTATTTTCTGATAATTCTTAAAGGTTCCCGCTTGCAAATGACGATATAGATAGTATACTGGTAGTATAACAATCACAACACACGGAGAAGCACAATGCTAAAATTCAGTAAAGCCAATGCCAAAACGCAAGCACTCGCCAACGATGCAGAACTAGCCGAGTACCTACAGGGCAATCGCAAAATATACTCGCTTGACCTGTTGTCGGGTTGGTCTTGTCCTCATGCTAAGGATTGTCTATCTAAGGCAGTAGTGCAGGATAATGGCAAGCGTAAAATCAAAGATGGTAAGGATACTCAATTCCGTTGTTTTTCAGCGTCGCAAGAAGTACAGTATACCAACGTATACAATTCACGCAAGCACAATTTTGACCTATTGCGTAACTTGCATTTTGAAGATATGGTTGAATTGATTAATGGTTCACTACCTAAAAATACTGGTATTGTTCGCATCCATGTTGCAGGTGACTTTTTCAGTCAACAATATCTAGACGCATGGTATATAGTTGCACTAAGGAATCCTAATATATTATTCTATGCTTATACTAAGTCCCTACGATTTTGGGTAGGTGGCGTGACTGAAATGCCTACACTACACAATTTTGTTTTAACCGCCTCATACGGTGGGCGTGACGACCATATGATTGACGAGTTCAATTTACGTTACGCTAAGGTTGTATTCAGTGAAGCGGAAGCGGCAGAACTAGGATTAGAGATTGACCACGACGATAGCCACGCGGCAAAGCCGTCACTACGAGACAATAGTTTCGCCTTATTGATTCATGGCACTCAACCGGCAGGGTCAGAGGCATCAACAGCACTGAAAAAATTAAAGGGGAAAGGTTCATATTCTAGAAAAAAATTAAAGGTTTAGGCTTGACAATGCCGATAAATATTGTATAATAGAAGTGTTAACAGTAACTAGGATTTTGTTTTATGTTTGGAGGTCTGATTATGACTGCTTTTGAAATTGGAAAAGAGATTAGCTTCACTTACTTGAAGGGTGCTGAAAGCGGCATCAATGCTAAGGGTGTCCTGACTAAGGACTACTCAGCGCGAGCCGAGAATTATTCCGGCACGGTTGTCGATGTTCGAGACATCGAAGAACACCCTGTTTCCGATGCGACTCTACGCTACGGAAAAATTAAGGGCGAACGCTCTAACAAGTTGGTGACTGTTGAAAATGCTGACGGCGAAGCCAAAGCATTCTACAACGGACGCATGGTGAACGCCATGCAAGCCATCAAGTAGTTTTCCTTGTTGTTGTGGAGGTCGCCTATCCGTTGTGGTAGGCGGCCTTTTTTTATGCACTAAGAACCCCCTCCGATGGGGGGTTGGGCCCCCGGCCCCCTCGCCCCCCGATGGTGGGGTAAAAAAAGTTAAAGTTTTCCCTTGCAAATGGTCGATAAGTATAGTATACTTAAAGGGTATCAACCACTACAAGGAGATTTCTATGATCGACAAAACCCGTCGCGTGTCTGTTTACTTCAACCTGCACAAAAAAATCTGGAGCGTCCGTCAATCTGGATCGCCCGTTGAGCATCACACCGAAGTGTGTCTAAAGGATGTGCGTTACCTAGTCCAACCGGCAGGACGCGCAAAGGTACTTAAAGAGAGACGCAAAAACGTCCACGCCTTTCTGACTGGCTATCTGGTTGACCGTGTACCAGTTCCGGCAATGAGTTTCGATGTAATATATAATCCATACAAGTACAGCACATTCGTGTCTGCTGATGATCGTGACCCACAAGAGTGGTCAGAGTACGCCTATCTATCATGCGGCGAAGGCTGGAAGTACGTCGAGGCGATATTTACTAACGAGTATTTTAATAGCGATTTACTTCAAGTTCCGGCTTGAAAATGCCGATATATATGTTATACTAAAGTATTAAGTTTCTTGTTTTATGGGAGTTCTGATATGAACCACTACACTAAATTACAGATGACCGCCGATAAGAATGAAGGTTCCTTTGTTCGTAACTTGCAAGGTCAAACTGGAACAGGTTTCCATAAGGGTACGCATGTGCATAAAGATTGGTGGGCGACTACCATCTCATATGATGACGCTATGGAAAATTTACAACGCTCTGCCGAAGAGCGTGAGGATTTAATGGCACCTGTTAAATCAATCGAGGCTACTGTCAACGACGATGGCAACTTTGTTTTCAATGTCGATGACCGTGAGTTCGAGCCGACTGACTGGGCATTGCAACAATTCTCTATTCGTGCCGCTGTCCCTAGTTCAACAGTTATTTCAAAACTGCGTGAACAGGATGACTACGATTCTGCGGATGCCGAAGTTATGGCAATGCTTGCTAATAATGCTTTGCGTCGTCTTGACCCTGAAAAGAAGTATCGACTTCGCACCTATACCGATGGCACCTGTCGAGCGTTCGTTACTGACCGATACGCGCCGATTGATAACCGTTGGTACTTGGAACAGCTGAAACAGAATCTGCCCGAAGGCCGACTTTCTCACTGGCGAGGTGACGAGGATACTATCTATGGTAATATCCTTCTGCCTGATACCATTATTGACTATGGTCAATCTGACGATTCCGACTATGGTGGAATGATGTCTATCGGTAACTGTGAAATCGGTAAACGCCGTATTTCTCAAACGCCTAGCCTATTCCGTTCTATCTGTTTGAATGGTTGTATTTGGGGACAGGTTTCCGGCAAGCAAATCAAAAAGCGTCACATTGGGACGATTGACTTGGTTGAACTTGGCGGTCTTATCTCTGAAAATATCAACGAGCAATTACCGCTTCTGCCTATGGGCGTTCGCAAGTTGCTTGAGCTTCAAGAGATGAAAGTTTCTGACGTTCGCATGAAGAACGTGTTCGGTGTAGTAGCTAGTGATTACAAGCTATCTAAGGCTGAAGCGTCTGAAGTGTTTAGCCAATGGGCTACTTACGAGCGAGCCGACAAGAACCTGTTTGGTGTGGTCAATGCGGTTACACGCGCTGGTCAAGTGCTGGACAATAAAGGTTGGGTTCGGTTCGATGAAATCGGCGGTAGCTTGCTGGATGTCTCTGAGTCACGATGGGAGAGCATGGTTGCCCGTGCCAATACTCTTACCGATAAGGACTTCGAGAAGATTTATATGGCTAGCGCTTGAGTAAGCCTAGCTCTTCCGTTGTAGTAGTGGTGGTGCTGGCGTTCGTGACGGGTGTCATTTCAGGTATCCTGAAGTGGATGCGCGAACGCTAGCGCGTTGCCGCCGGTGGGCAAGTTCTGCCGGCGGTAATTTTACCCCCTCCGATGGGGGGCAGGGCCCCCCGCCACCATACCCCCCAAGGGTGGGGAAAAATAGTCAACATTTTCTCGGGATTCTGATAAAGTATTTGTTGAGAATGGTCGATACTATAGTATACTAGGGGTATAACTTTTACTTGGAGGAAAACGAATGGAAGATATTGGTGTTATGACTATGGGTTTCTATAGGGAATGTACGGACTCATATATGACTGTGGGCGTTCCTGCTATGGTCTCTAGAATGATGGTGGAAGATGAGTCTGAGGAACCATTGTTAATATGGGCGAGAACCTTATTCCCTGAGTGGGAAATGGGTCTGGATACTATGGAATTTATCTCACTGGATGAGTTCAACGAAGGTCTGTCCGAGCTGGGCTGTCCTGAAGAATAACCCCCTCTACGGAGGGGTATCCCTCTCTGTCTCACGTCAACTAGGTTGACAACTGCTAGAACCTGCACCTCTGGAGTCAGCGGGTCTGTCTCGTTTTATCTTCTCCGACAACTGCTAGAGCCTGCACCACTGGGGCCAGCTACTTTGTCTCACTCTATCATCTCTGACAACTGCTGAGAGAGGCAGCACTGCTGTTGGAGACTCTGGGAACTATTGGAACGATGAGATTGCAAGAACCGCGAAGGCAACTATTATAGATAATGTGCCTAATATAATTATTAAAGATGGCCAGTCTACTATTGGCTCTTCATATTTAGGAAGGCGCTCTTGCTCATATTCTTTAGGTGGCTCATAGGGATTTTGCATAATGTGCCCACGGGTTAAGATTTTATATTAGCAGAGAATAATTAATAAGTAGGTGGTGGTCAATATATTACTTAGAATAATCATTACTCCCTAACATACATACTATACTTTTCCTTTTGCTAATCTGAACGGAAAAGGTAATATAGATACTAGCTCTAGATATATGATATTATCTTAAAGTGTTACCAAAAGATTTACTCTAAGATTTGGAATCAAATAACACGTTATTATATCCAAAAGTCCGAACTGGAAACACAAAAAGTCAATAGAATATCATATTTCCCCAAAGTTTTTATTTGCAACTGCCGATGTGTATATTATAATGTGAGAAACATTCACGCCTAATTAGAACAAAGGAGATACTTATGGAGGCGACCATGCACCAACCTATGAATAAACAAAGCGCGCCAGATAATAATAATACTAAGGGCGGCATTGAAGATTTAATTAAATATACTCCTAGCCTAGAACAATATGTTGTTGCTAATATATTAACTAAGTGCGGCAGACCACAAGACTATGATGGCAAATACAAATTCATTCTCTACAAAGGATGGGTAAAAGGAGACAGACAGTACGGTAGAGTAAACTTCTATCATAAACGCTTCTGTAAGATCAATCAGACCAAAGTTGTGACTATTACCAGCTACTTTATTGTAGTAAGCATAAGAGAAATAGCAATTCACCTACCAGATAACTCAGGAAAAACACCAGATATAACCATTGACTTTCCAACAAAAGGGTAAATATCCCCACTTTGCGCCCTTAAATAATATACTTGTGGGCAAAAATCCCAGTATATATACTTGTTGCGTGTAGAGGACATTCAGATTAGATTTTACATTTCCGTTACTATGTTTCCTTTAGGAGTATTATTACTATGGTATATGATATGATTACTGACTTTACCCCTATTTTTCTAGGGTCTATAATTGTCTTTGCATTAGGTCACTATATTGGCTATAATGTATGTAAGGCTGTGTCCACACGTTAAACAACCATGACTTTTCTCAAGGGCTAGATATTTTATAGATTAAAAACAATATTTAATTCATATTTTAGAAAGTTTTATATCCATGCGTAGCTATGGCGACAAGAAGAAGCAAGATTTCAAGAAGCAGAAACTATATTCTGAGCTTTGTGTGTATTTTCTTATAGCGTCTATTATAGGATGCTTTGCATTAGTTATCAGCAGATAGAGAGAAGATTATGGGCGGTTTTGTACATAATGGCTATAGAGGTAAAATAGTAAGAGTAGTAGATGGCGATACTGTAGATTTAGACATTGATCTAGGTTTTTATATGCACGCCAAGATTAGATGTAGGCTAAAGGGAGTTAATACTCCAGAAAGAGGTCATGAAGACTTCGATAAAGCTACATGGGCTTTTGCTAACCTTATGCAAGAAAACCTAGATGATGAAGGGTATTTGTATTTCACTACACATAAGACTGGCAAGTATGGTAGATGGATAATAGATATACCTGTAGTTAATTCGGCGTTAGCTGAAATATGGCCTTACGATGGATAAGTTTGACCTAACTTACGAGCTACAGAAAATGGCGGCAGA
>LUMU01000192.1_pt1 | contig 10376 bp, 9 predicted proteins | sample 729751 | NCBI WGS metagenome assembly LUMU01 (sample SAMN03860300, study PRJNA289734) | marine metagenome | biome: seawater column; feature: ocean; material: water; isolation source: Red Sea water column Station 192 - depth 100m | place: Saudi Arabia: Red Sea | collected 2011-10-15 | depth 100 m
GAATATGTATTTATTTTAAAAACTAAGAATGCTAAATAGAACACTTACATCAAATTATTAGAAAATAAAATATGAAAAGTATGACGGATATGCTTGGGAAGGAAAAATCAATGTCATGATTTTTGCTCCAGGATGGAATGAGGATTCAAACAAAGTTGATGTAATTGGAACTTCTGACGCAACACCAATAGGTGTAATTGTACGAAATAGTCCAGAAGGAAATTCTGGTGCTGTAAAGTCTCTTAGTCCATGTGGATTTGCAGAAACCGGTCCAGATACAGGATTATTTTATGGAAGAGTAAAACTTTCAGGTACTGATTTGGATGTAAATGGTGATGGAATTGGTGAAATGGGATTTGGTAAATCTTCTTGTGCAAATATGGCCGAGGGAACAAGTAAACCATCTCATAGAGAAGCCGCTAAATTAGAATCCAGTCAATCAGGCGCACTTACTGTCTGGTGGCAATACAATGACGATCCTGACCAAGTTATATCTAAAACTGCATACTACAGTATGTCCGAAGCTAAAATTGAATTCAATCAAGAATACTACGACCATGACGAACGAATTCTAATTAAGTTAACAGATAAGGATCTAAAAGGCAAGCCAAAGGATAAAGCAAAAGTGATTACTAGAGTGTATTCTGATTCTGATCAAGCTGGAATATACATCGAGTTTGGAAAGAAGTTACCTCCTGCAATCCTCTATCTTACAGATGAAAACGAATCTAATGGAAGAGATTTGTATGCAAAGCCAGGGGACAGAATCTATGCAGAATATAACGACTATCTAATGCCTCCTAAAGACGCCGATGGCGTACAATATGATATAGGGACTTGTAGAAGTAGTACCGATTGTGATCCTAGTGATCATAAAACAATTCTAGCAGTAGCTACAATTCTACGCTAGTTTTTCTTCTTTTATTTTTACAGAATATACGTTATTCTTGATTTGACATCGATGCCAAGAGTCTTTTGTCTTTGTATTTTATGACATGAGATACGCCATGCTTTGGGAAAACACCATAAATCAAACGTGCCTTTTCAACAACAGAGTCTTTGAGTGATACCATTAGGAATTGACTGCCTTCTGAGCGTTCTTTGATAATGTTAGATAGTTTTTCGGCGTTTGGTGCATCAAGGTGTGCATCAACTTCATCGAACATGTAAAATGGAGAAGGGTTTAGTTTTTGTAATGCAAGTACAAATACGGTTGCTGCAAGTGTTTTCTCACCACCACTAATTGATGTAGATTCTCTTTTTGGTTTTCCAGGGAATTGAATTAGATAGTTTAGTCCAGAATTGAAAATATCATCTTCATTTTCAATTTCAAGCCAAGCAGTTCCACCTGTCATCTTTGAGAATGCATCTTTAACTTGAGAATCAACTATGTCAAATGCATCCAAGAATGTTTGTCGTTTGTCTTTTTCAACAGATTCAATGAATGCAACAATTGTGTTACGTTCTTTTTCAAGCATGTTCTTTTTAGACGAAGATGACTTGTAGCCGTTTGAAATTTCTACATATTGTTGAGGTGCACCGGCATTTAGTGAGTTACGAATACGATTCTGTTCAGATTCAAGTGAGGATATTGTAGATTCTACATCAAATACTTCAATAGTTATATCAAAACCAAATGTGGCAAGAAGTGAGGTAATTTTTGATTCTTTCTGACGCAAGTCAGTAAGATCACGATTTAATGAGTCAGTATTACGTTCACGAGATGAGATTTCTTTTGTTTGTTCACGATCTTTGGAATTGAGGTTTTCAAGACTAGTATCAAACTCCTGCATTCTATCCACAGATGTACCTGACGTTTCAATTAATTTCTGTTCTTCATCACGGAGTTTTTCAAGTTCAGTTTGAGAAGTTTCCATGTCTTTGGTTGCACGACGTATATCAACTTCTAAATGATATTTTTCTTGATTCATAGATGAACAGGTCTGTTGTAGATTTTTCTTTTCACCAGTAATTTTTGTGTCATATGCCATTAATTCAGCAAGATAGGATTGTTTTGTTTTTAATTTGCTTTGAATAGGCTCTAGTTTCTTGTCTTGTTCTTCCATTTGCTGATTTACAAGTGTAATCTCATTTGCGATAGCGTCCATTTGAGGTTCAGCATAGTTTTCACGAACAAGTTTTTTCTGAGATTCAAGAGATTCAAGATGAGATTTATGATTGATCAATTCTCGAGAAATTCGTTCCTGGGTTCGTTGTAATTGGTTAATTCTAGTCTCAAATTGTTTCTTACTTTGAGAAATTTGTGAAATCCTTGATTTGAGTTCAGAAAGACTGTTTGTAGTAGTGGTCATTCCAACTTCAGAGAGAGATAGACGTTTTTCATAATTTTTTACGAGAGAATCGAGTTTTTTGACACGATTTTTCTTTTTTAGAACGGTTTGTCTTAATGCAGAAATCATCTGTTGAAGACCCTCAACAGAATCACTCATGTTGATAATTTTTGTTAATTTTGAGATTTTAGAATTATTATCAATAACAACAGAAGTCGTTTTTGCTTCAAAAAATTCACCAGATAAAGTGATTGCCTTGAAACCTGATTTAGATAAGGTGATTGCAACATTTCTTGATTCTACTAAAACAACATTTCCAAAGAGGAATTTTTTCAAAGGCATGAATTTTTTATCACAATTTACATAATCAGAAAGCATTCCTAAAACTCCGTTTTGTTTTGGAGATTCAATATTGATTTCAGGAATTGCCTGGAGAGGTATTATTTTTAATTTTGGTAATTTTTTATCAGTTACAAATTCTGCAAGAGAGATTAATGATTCAAAGTCTTTAACAACTACAGCTTTAATCCAATCAGAACATACTGCAAGAGATGCACGTTCATATTTTTTATCCCATGAAAGAATTTCATATACAAGACCTTCAATTCCAAAGTCTTGTGTACTATGCTTTAACTTTGAAATAGAATAATCCTCATGCATTATTCCTTTTGCAAATTTAATTTTTGTTTCATATCTGTTTGCACCTTTTGATGATGCGTCAATTAGTTCAGAGAGTTCATGTACATCTTTTTCAGATTTTATTTTTTCATCAGAGAATTTTTTTATTCTTGAATTGATTTCTGAAACAGAATGCTTATGGTTTTGAATTATACGTTCAAGTTTAATTTTTTGGCGTTCAAGTGTTTCAAGACTTTGTATTATTGCATTTAGTTTTTCTTGATTTGAATTTATTTTTTCATTTCCATTAGAAGATTGTGATTCAAATTCTCCAACAGATAGTTTTGCGGCAGTTATTTTGTTTGTCAGTTTTTCAATTTTTCCATCTACATCTTTTTTTTGCGTGATTATGTGAGATTGTTTTCGTAACGCTTCATTTTTTTGTACCCGTAAAGATTTTGTTCTTTCATCAAATGAATTAACTGTCTCACGGAGTTTTCTTATTTCATCTTTAAAGTATGAGATTTGAGATTCAGAAAATGATTTTTGAATTTTCATGTTTTCTAAATTAACAGTGTGATTTGGAAGGTTTTTGTCAATTTCAGTAAGACGATTTGTGCTAGTCTTTATCAAACTGTCAGATTCATCAAATTTTCTTCGTTCATAACTAAGCTTGGTTTCTATTTCAGATTTTGATTTGTTAAAGGCGTTAACTTCATCCATGAATTTGGTTTTTTGAGTTCTTATTTCAGAAGCATCTTTTCGTACAGATGCACGTTCTTCTTCAAGATGTTTAATTTCAGAATTCAAGGAATTGAGAGTTTTTTCTTTGGATGATTTTTCAGATTGAATTGTTTTCAGATTTGATGCAGCAGATATTGCCCTATAACGATTCAATTCACGTTCAAGCAAGTCATATCGAAGTTTTTTGTTACGTTCTTCTTCTAATTCATCAATTCTTTTCTTAACCTCACCCATTTTGGCCATGGCAATCTCAAGTTTATGATCAGCATCGGTTAGTTGTTTTTCAGCCTCTTTTTTCTTCTCATCAAATGCAGAAAGACCAATCAAATCCTCTATGACGATTCGTTTTTCCTCAGATGTCATCTCAGAGATTCGAGTTACAGTTCCCTGTTGAACGTTATTAATTTGATTTAGACCCGCATTTGCAATTTCCATCAAGTCAAGGACTTTTGAACGAATAACCTTCTTTTTGTTAAGATAGTAGATATTGTCACCTTTGTCATTCATTTCTCTAGTAATTGTAACAATATCAGAGTCAACAGGTATTTTTCTATCAGTGTTATCAAAATGAACACTTGTTCGTGCCATTTTTGGTCCACGTCTAGTTGAACCTTCTACATCATGCATTAATGCACGTAAGTTTGGTGCACGCATTACCTTAGGCCTGTTTTCACCTAAAGCAAAAGTAATTGCATCTAAAATGTTACTTTTACCTGATCCATTTGGTCCAGATATAGATACAAGACCAGGTTCAAAATCTACAATAGTATTCTTAAATCCAAATGATTTGAAACCAAAGATCTCTACTTTTTTTACATGTACCAATATGGATCATATAATTTTGAATTGCATAATTAATGCGAACAAGTAATGTTGACTTTGGAAACAAACTTTGTAATGCTACGAAGAGAATTGTAGGGGTTATTCGCCTTTCACAAAGGCTTCGATTTTACTTTTTGCGACTGGATCGGTCATTTGTTCTATTGGATGCTTCATCAGATAAGCTGATGCAGGAATAATTGGACCACCCATACCACGATCGAGTGCTATTTTTGCAAGTCTTATGGCATCAATAACGATTCCAGCAGAGTTTGCCTTATCATCTACTTCAAGTCTAACTTCCATATTATATGGAATATTTGCCCATTGTCTACCTTCAATTCTCATAAACATGAGTTTGGTGTTGCCCAAGAAAGGAATGAAGTCAGATGGACCTACGTAGATGTTATCATCGTCTAATCTATCGGTAAGTTGACTTTGAACACTTTCAGTTTTAGAGATTTTTTTACTGACAAGACGTTCTTGTTCTTTCATATTTAGAAAATCAGTATTTCCACCAACGTTAATTTGATAGGTTTTTTCTATTTTTGTTCCTCGTTCATCACATAATCGTGCAAGAGTTCTGTGTACAATGGTGGCGCCAACTTGTCCTTTAATGTCATCACCAATTATTGGAATGTTTTTATCAGTAAACTTTTGTGCCCATTCTTTATCAGATGCGATGAATGCAGGCATGCAATTAACAAATGCAGTGTTTGTATCCAAACAAACTTGAGCCCAAAATTGAGTTGCTTTTTCAGATCCCACAGGCAAATATGAAACAATAATTTCAGTTCCTGTTTCTTCTAAAACTTTGATAATTTCTTCTCTTAGTTCAGATTCAGATTTTCCACTTTCAATTGGTTTTACTTTGTTTTCAACCCAAATTCCAACTCCATCTAATGCAGGGCTTTCATAGACATTTCCATTTGCCTTTGGCATATCATTTTTGTCTATCCAATCCACCATGTTAGGAGATTCATAGATTGCTTCATTGATTGGTTTGCCAATTTTATTTGCTCCAACATCAAATCCAGCAACAAACTCTATGTCATGAATAGTGTAATCACGTAGATTTTCATGAATTATGCCTGTAACCTTTTGAGAAGGATTTTTTGAATAATATTCTATTCCCTGAATAAGTCCGGAAAAACAATTTCCAAGTCCAACTAGGGCAACTTTGATTTTTTCAGGCATTCGTCAACTTGTAAATTACTTAGAGTTTAAAGTTTTCCTAGAAAGACAAATTATTTTACATGTAAAATAATGAGTATAGTATGACTGGAGAAATTACGATTAATGAGATCGTTCCAATTGATTTGGAAGGAGGAGTACTTGTTAACGGATTTCCATCAACAGGAATTACAAGTGCAATTGCAACAGAATCTCTGATAAATACATCAAATTTTGAATTAGGTGCAACAATTGATTCAGATAAGTTCCCTCCAATCAGCATAATAAGAGATGGAATGCCAAACTATGCCACAAGAATATTTGTTAACAAAGATCTGAAGGTGGGAATATTTTCATCATATCTTACATTAGATGTAACAATGCATAGATCCGCTGCAAGATTGATGTTAGATTGGGCAAAAGAAAAAAAATGTTCAACAATTGTTAGCAGTATAACAGTAAAAGGTTCAAGTGAATTAGAAGTTTTTGGAGTTGCATCAACAGGAAAAGCTAGAGGAAAACTTGTTGAAAAAGGAATTACTATGGTAGATCATGCAACAATTCCAGGGATATCAGGAATTTTGTTAAATGAAGGAGCAACAAGAGGGCAGGATGTTATCGTGTTACTAGTAAGTTCTAACAAAGAGATTCCAGACTTTCAGGCAACTGCAAATTTGTGTGATACATTTTCAAAAATTATTCCAGGTGTATCATGTAATCTGACAAAGCTTGAAAATGAATCAAAGATTATTGAAGAGCAATTGCAACAAGCTACACAAAATACAAAAGATTTAGGCGACCACATCTATCGTTAATATCTACATCAGACAAAATACATTATGGAAGAATTATTTGGTTTTCTAGGATTAGTTATAATTATTTCTGCATCAGGGGTGATGTCACCAGGACCATTATTTGCTGCAAATGTAATGTATGGTTTACGCGAAGGAAAAATTTCTGGTTTGAAAATGGCAGTAGGTCACACCATAGTCGAATTTCCATTGATATTACTTTTAGGGATAGGATTTTTTTCAATTGAAAGTATACCAGAAATTAGAACAACAATCACAGTTTTAGGAGCAATAGGTCTATTTGGATTTGCAATTATACAGATAAGAGCAGTAACAAAAAAAGAGTTCAGTGTAGAAACAAAATCAAAACAAGGGCCATTAGTTGCAGGAGTTCTTCTTAGTGCGTTAAATCCATTTTTTATTATTTGGTGGTTAACAATTGGTCTTGTATTAATCTCAGAATCAATTGAAAGTTTTGGATTAATTGGAATAGTTATTTTATTTTTGTTTCACATATGGATGGACTACGTGTGGTTGTTCACAATTGCGGCATTTTCTTCAAAGGCCAAAAATTATCTCTCAAAAAGAAATTTCAAGATAATTATTGTAGGATTGAGCCTGATTTTGGTATATTTCGGCATTGATTTTTTGTTAAAACTCTAGTTAATTATGAGAAATATCAATCTCTATTGTAGAAACATTTCGTGTTTTACCATCTTTTGATTCTAAAGCATCTGAAGAGATTCTAACATCAGATATTGAGTAGCCAATTGAATGCATTCGTTTTAGAATGAATTGTGATACATCAACTGCCTGCGTTATTCTTTTTCCACGTGCCTTTATGGTAACAGTTGGCAAAGTAGACAATTGTGTCAATGTAGAATTAACATAAGTAACTAGAGGTTTGACGCCAATCAAAATTAGATTTCTTGTTGGCTTTTCTTTAGGGCTAAATGGTTTTTTTTCTGGTTCAGGTGCACTTTGTGGTTCTGGTTCAGGTGCACTTTGTGGTTCTGGTTCAGGTGCACTTTGTGGTTCTGGTTCTGATTTTTTTGAATCCTCCAGAATTTCATTAAGTATGTCGTCTGCATCGGAATTTGAACTCATCAAACTGTAAAACTAGTTTATTGTTTTTTAAGCTTCTCTTTTTCAATGTAAGATTCTAGTACTGAATGAATATCTTCATCCTTCGATGATTTGATTTTTTCAACAATGTCTGATTCTTCAATTTCAAAGCAATTCAAGAATTCCTGATGATCCTTGAAAACTAAAATGACTTTTTCTTTGAATATACAGTGATAGAATTTTTCAGGCTCCATTATTTCAGGTTTTAATTTAACACCATCATCATTTACTTCAATTGGAGATTCCATTATACATGAATAATATAATTCAGATATAAAATTACGTAATTGTAATAAGAATTGAATTTTAAAACTAATCATGGAAAGACGAGTTGTATTTCATATTGATTTTGATTATTTTTATGCACAATGTGAAGAGATTAGAAATTCCAAAATTAAAGGAAAATGTGTAGCAGTGTGTATATTTTCAGAGAGAGGAGGAGATAGTGGAGCAATTGCAACTGCAAATTATAACGCAAGAAAATTTGGTGTAAAGTCAGGCATACCAATTATTTTAGCAAAAAATAAACTAAAAGAACAAGATGCAGTTTTCTTACCAGCTGATTTTGATTATTATTCAGAAATTTCATCTAAAGCAATGGAAATAATTGAAAAATATGCAGATGTGTTTGAGTATGTTGGTAGAGATGAAGCATACCTAGATGTGACAAAAAAAATAGAAGGTGACTTTGATAAAGCTCAACACTTAGCACAGCAATTAAAAAATGAAATAAGAAATAATCTAAAATTAACATGTTCAATTGGAATAACTCCAAATAAGTTACTTTCAAAAATTGCATCTGATTTTAAAAAACCAGATGGACTTACAACTGTCAAACCAGAACAAATTGAACAATTTTTATCGTCATTGAAAATAAGAGAGATTCCTGGAATAGGTAAAAAAACTGAAGATGTTTTTTCACAGATGAATGTGAATACGATTGAAGAGTTAACAATGATAGATGTATTTGATTTGAATAAAATATTTGGAAGAAAAACTGGAGGATATATTTTCAATTCTGCAAGAGGGATAGATAATGAAGCAGTGAAGCCAAGACCACCAACAATTCAATTTAGTAAGATTACAACTTTGAAGAAGAATTCTAAAGAACTGGAATTTTTACAAGAAAATGTACAAGAATTATGCATTCAATTGAATAAACTTGCAATGGAAAATAACAAAATGTATCGCTCAATTGGAATTCAGTTTGTTAATGAAGATTTGTCTACAAAAACAAAGTCAAGAATGTTAAGAAATCCAGGAAATAATCTTGAAGAATTAAAAAAAATTGTAAATCAGTTATTAGAAGAAGCGTTAGTAGAGCAAGAAATGTTAGTAAGAAGAATAGGAGTTAGGATTTCAGAATTTTCTGATGTTGAAGGTCAGAGTAACATTACGAGTTATTTTTAGATTCTTTTTGAGATTCTATCTTTTTGAGACGTTTTGTCTCAATTGCAGTTACAACCAATAAGAAAATAAACAGCCACGGAAGGAACATAATTTCTCCAGCTACAGAATGAAATTCTTCCCAAGCTTCAGGATCAGTTGTTACTTTCAATGCATAAACAGATAGTGAAAATATTCGGATCATGTTTACAAATATTGTTCCAAAAATTCCTATAGCAAAGTATACTATTTTTCTATTACGTGGAATTCTCATTTTGATTAAAAATGCCATCATGACAAGAGAATAGATGATAATACTGTGAACACCAGCAGAAGGCCAGAATACCTGTAAAGCAAATGGTCCAAAATCACCATTCAAGAACATTAGATTATCACGAGCTGTTGCAACGCCAAGATCAAGTGCAGTTATGACCCAAACGTTGGCTTGTACAAAGTATGGAACAATGTATTGTAAAGGACCAAGTGTATCATATGGGAAAAATGAATCAAGTGCGAGAATTATTGCATTACCTGAAAGAAATATTGGACCTGCCGGACCAATTCTAATCCATTTTCTGCCAAACAGTATTGCAAGTGATGCAGTAACAAAAATTGCCATTACAGCAAAATCAAACAACCAAGGCCAAGAATATTCTAAGACACCAAAGACATCAACTAAACTCATGATGTAATCATGTACACCAAATTCAAGTGAGATGTAGTAAGCGATTGTTAGTGCTGCTAATGGTATGCAATAAAAAAAGCGCTTTTTTGGTATGGCAAATTTTAGACCAATTAGTTCTGCTGCAAGAAATGCACCTGCAAATAAGAATCCACCACGGCCTTGATTCCAGCTAAGACTGAAACTATCAGGATAAATTACAATTGTAAAGAAGATTGGAGATAACACAAGCAAAATTGCTATCATAACGCTCTTGTTTTCCATTGAGTGTTTTTTGGAGACTCTCAATAAATATGCAAATATTAGAAGAAATCAGACATACTAGTCTGTTCTATGAGTTTGAGCATTTTTCCGTGAGATAACCACTCGTTTTTACTTATACTCATACGTTTTGTAGCAAGATCAATTGCATCATTTAATGAAAATACTTCTTGAGGGGAACTCTTCATAGCTTCACGTATACCTTCACGAACTTGCCATACACCAACAGGTACCGCATATTCAGGTTGAATTTCTCTAAAGATCATAACACCAGATTGTTTTTGGATTTTTTCAAGGTATTCAGCAACGGCTAGCTTTCCTGCAAAATATGCACCTGCAATAGTAGGAGGATGATCTATACCTTTTGCGTTTTCATAATCACTTCCAAATCCAATAGAGTTTTTGTCATGCCATGCCTCTTGCATTTCAAATAACCATCTATGTGGAAATAAAATCACAGAGAATATGTTTCCCAGATGATCAAAA
>LUMU01000150.1_pt1 | contig 10335 bp, 9 predicted proteins | sample 729751 | NCBI WGS metagenome assembly LUMU01 (sample SAMN03860300, study PRJNA289734) | marine metagenome | biome: seawater column; feature: ocean; material: water; isolation source: Red Sea water column Station 192 - depth 100m | place: Saudi Arabia: Red Sea | collected 2011-10-15 | depth 100 m
GTCCACAGCAGACCCCACAGCAGACCCCACAGCAGACCCCACAGCAGACCCCGAGTCCGACGAGACCCTCCCACCCGTCCGTGACCCTCAGAGCCTCCCGGCGCTCATGCGTGAGGACGTGCGCGGCGGCGGCCTGCGCACGACCGCGCAGCTGGCCGAGACCGACCGGTGGACCGGCTACGCGGCGGCGTACCGCGTCAACGGGGCCACCGTCACCGGCGAGCTGCTGGTGCCCAAGGGCGAGGGGCCGTTCCCCGCGCTGGTGCTCAACCACGGCTACATCGACCCCGCGATCTACACCCTCGGCCGGGGGATGAGCCGCGAGCAGGAGTGGTTCGCGGCGGCTGGGTTCGTGGTGCTGCACACCGACTACCGCGGCCACGCCGGCTCGGACCCGGTCAGCCCGATGGGCCGGGAGACCCGGCTGGTCTACACCCGTGACGCGATCGGGGCGGTCAAGGCCCTGAAGCGGATGGACTACGTCGACGCCGACCGCACCGCCTTCGTCGGCCGCTCGATGGGCGGCGGCGTCACGCTCAACGCCATCGTGGCCGAGCCGGACCTGGTCGACGCGGCGGTCGTCTTCGCGTCGGTGAGCAGCCGCTTCGTCGACAACCTGCGCCAGTTCACCGAGCCCAACCGCCCCGAGGGGGCACGCGCGTTCTACGACGAGCACGGCACGCCCGAGGAGTCGCCGCGCTTCTACCGCGACCTGTCCAGCCGGACATTCTTCGACCGCGTCGAGGTGCCGGTGATGCTCCACCACGGCACCTCCGACGACGTCTGCCCACCGGCCTGGTCCCGGCAGACCGACCGGCTGCTGCGGGAGGCGGGTGCTCGCAGCACGCTGGTGGAGTGGCCGGGGGAGCAGCACGCCTTCGGCCCGCGCTTCGCCGACTCGATGCGCCGCACCGTCGCGTTCCTGAGGCGCCACCTCGAGGTGTGACCCACGTCACCAGGACGGTGCTAGGTTCGCGGCATGGAAGCGGACCTGCGGGCTCGCCGGGTCGACGCGGTGCGCGCGTGGACCTCGTTCGTCGAGCACGGTGACGGCGCCGAGCAGCTCGTGCGCCCCGAGATCTGGTCGAGCTGGGCGCGCTCGGAGCAGACGATCTCCCCGGAGGTCGCCTACGCCCCCCTCGACGACGAGCAGGAGACCGCGGCCTACTTCCGCGACTCCCCGCTGCAGACCGCGGTCGAGCGGGTCGAGGAGGACCTGCGCCGCACCGCCGAGGACGGCGACCTCGTGGTCGCGGTGACCGACCCGCAGACCCGCATCCTGTGGACGTACGGCGGTCGCACCATGCGCCGCAAGGCCGAGAGCGTGAACTTCGTGGCCGGCGGCCGGTGGGACGACCGGTCCGCCGGCACCAACGCCCTGGACCTCGCCAACCGCCACGACCGCGCGGCGATGGTCTTCAGCGCCGAGCACTACGCCTCGATGGTGCACAACTGGGTCTGCTGGGCCGCGCCCGTGCACGACCCGGTGACCGGCGTGCAGCTCGGCGTGCTCGACCTCTCCACCACCTGGGACCGCACCCACCCGATCGGCCTCGCCACCGCGCAGGTGATGGCGCGCCTCATCGAGCAGGCGATGCCGGCCAGCGCCACCCCGCTGGGTCACGCCCCCGGGCCCGACGACACCCAGCCCGGCCTGGTGCTCTCGGTCCTCGGCACAGCCGAGGCCCACCTCGACGGCCAGCGGCTGCTGCTCAACCGGCGCCAGACCGAGATCCTCGCCCTGCTCGCCCTGCACCCCGAGGGGCTCTCGCTGGACCGGCTCCACGCGGCGGTCTACGGCGACCACGCCGTCACCTTCTCCACCCTCAAGGCCGAGGTCTCCCACCTGCGCCACGCGCTCGGCGGGCAGCTCTCCTCGCGGCCCTACCGGCTGACCATGCCGGTGGCCACCGACGTCGACCACGTGCTGTCGATGCTGCGCCGCGGGCGGGTGGCCCGCGCGGTCGAGGCGTACGGCGGCGACCTGCTCCCCGGCACCGACAGCCCCGCGCTCCAGGAGCTCGGGGAGTACGTCGCCGTCGCGGTCCGGGAGGCGCTGCTGGCCGACCCCGACCCCGAGGCGGTCGCGACCTACGGCGAGCGGGCGCCCTACGACACCGAGGTGGTCGAGGCTGCGCTGGCCCGGCTGGGTGGACGCGCCCACCCGCTGGCGCCGCTGCTCAAGGCCCGTCTGGCGGCTGCGCGCGGCTGAGGACGGGGAGGCGCCGGCCCTCGTTCAGCGCTCCTCCAACCCTCCTCCAACCCTCCTCCAACCTGGCGCTCATAGCGTGAGCCGGGTCACACGACCCGCCACCCACGCGAACCCCCGCGTGATCCACCCAGGGAGAGTCCATGACCCGGATCAGCCTCACCGTCGACGGCGCCAGGGTCGCCGACGACGTCGAGCCGCGGATGCTGCTGGTGCAGTACCTGCGCGAGCGCCTCGGCAAGACCGGCACCGTCATCGGGTGCGACACCAGCAACTGCGGAGCCTGCACCGTCCACCTCGACGGTGAGTCCGTGAAGTCCTGCAACGTCCTGGCCGTCCAGGCCGACGGATGCGAGGTCACCACCATCGAGGGGCTCGCGCAGGACGGCGAGCTGCACCCGGTGCAGGAGGCCTTCCGCGAGTGCCACGGCCTCCAGTGCGGCTTCTGCACGCCGGGCATGGTCATGCAGAGCGTGGCGCTGCTGAAGGAGAACCCGCAGCCCAGCGAGGAGGAGATCCGGCTCGGCCTCGAGGGCAACCTGTGCCGCTGCACCGGCTACCACAACATCGTCAGGGCGGTGCAGCACGCCGCCGGGGTCTCGACGGGCTCGACCAGCGAGGAGCAGGAGCAGGGGGTGACGGCATGACCGCCGTCCAGGAGCCAGCTGCCGAGCGGGAGATCGGGCGCGAGCGGCGCCGCAAGGAGGACCAGCGGCTGATCACCGGCCGCACCCGGTGGACCGACAACCTCGCGCTGCCCGGGATGCTGCACCTCGCGATGGTCCGCAGCCCCTTCGCGCACGCGAAGATCGTCTCGATCGACACCACCGAGGCCAAGAACGCCACCAACGTCGTCGACGTGGTCACCGGCGCCGACCTCGGCGAGGCGCAGGGCGCCTGCATCAACGCCTGGGCGATCACCGAGGACCAGGTGACCCCGCCGCACCTGCCGATGCCGGTCGACCGGGTCGCGTTCGCCGGCGAGGTCGTCGCGGTCGTGGTGGCGCGGACCGCGGCGGAGGCGCGGGACGCCGCCGAGCTCGTCGACGTCGAGTACGACGAGCTGCCGGCCGCCCTGGACCTCAAGCACGCCGCCACCGACGAGGTCCTGGCCCACCCCGACCTCGGCACCAACAAGTCGGCGTTCTGGAAGTTCGACTCCGCCGAGGCCGGCACCGGCGGCGACGTCGACGCGGCCATCGAGAAGGCACGGACCGACGGCATCGTGATCGAGCGGGAGTACCGCCAGCAGCGGCTGATCCCCGCCTTCATGGAGCCGCGCTCGGTCGTCGTCGACCCGACCGGCGAGCAGATCACCGTCTGGTCGGCGACCCAGGTGCCGCTCATCCTGCGCTTCGCGATCGCGGCGACGACCGGTGTGCCGGAGTCGAAGATCCGGGTCATCGCCCCCGACGTGGGCGGTGGCTTCGGCGGCAAGCTCCAGCAGACCCCGGAGGAGATGATCGCCTTCGCCGTCGCCCGGCGGCTGGGGCGGCCGGTGAAGTTCACCGAGACCCGTTCGGAGTCGCTGATGACCGCCCACCACGGGCGCGACCAGTGGCAGAAGCTCACGATGAGCGCCGAGAAGGACGGCACCGTCACCGGCCTCAAGGTCGAGCTGCTCGCCGACCTCGGGGCCTACGTCGCGATCGTCGGCGGCGGCGTCCCGGTGCTCGGCGCCTTCATGTTCAACTCGATCTACAAGTTCCCCGCCTACCAGTTCAACTGCCAGACGGTGCTGACCAACAAGACCTGGACCGACGCCTACCGCGGCGCCGGCCGGCCCGAGGCCACCTTCGCGATCGAGCGGCTGATGGACGAGCTGGCCGCCGAGCTCGGCGAGGACCCGATCGAGGTCCGTCGCCGCAACTGGATCGACGCCGACGAGTTCCCCTTCACCACCGTCGCCGGGCTGGAGTACGACTCCGGCGACTACGAGAAGGCCACGCAGCGGGCGATGGAGATGCTCGGCTACGACGAGCTGCGCGCCGAGCAGAAGCGGCGCCGCGAGTCCGGCGACCGGGTCCAGCTCGGCATCGGAGTCTCGACCTTCACCGAGATGTGCGGGCTCGCGCCGAGCCGGGTGCTCGGTCAGCTCAACTACGGCGCCGGCGGGTGGGAGCACGCCAGCGTGCGCATGCTCGCCACCGGCAAGGTCGAGGTCGTCACCGGCGCCTCCGCGCACGGCCAGGGCCACGAGACGGCGTTCAGCCAGATCGTCGCCGACCGGCTCGGGGTCCCCTTCGAGGACGTCGAGGTGCTGCACGGCGACACCCAGGTCGCGCCCAAGGGCCTGGACACCTACGGCTCACGGTCGCTGGTGGTCGGCGGCGAGGCGCTGGTCAAGGCCGTCGACAAGGTCATCGACAAGGCCCGACCGCTGGCCGCCCACCTGCTCGAGGCCTCCGCCGACGACCTGGAGTACGCCGGTGGCCGGTTCGGTGTCCGCGGCACCGACCAGGGCATCACCATCCAGGAGCTGGCCACCGCCGCGTTCGCGGCGCACTCCTACCCCGAGGACATGGAGCCCTCGCTTGACGCCGACGCGACCTACGACCCGGTGAACTTCAACTACCCACACGGGACCCACCTGTGCGCGGTCGAGGTCGACACCGAGACCGGGCAGGTGTCGATGCGCAAGTACGCCTGCTGCGACGACATCGGCAACATCATCAACCCCCTCATCGTCGCCGGGCAGGTGCACGGGGGGCTGGTGCAGGGCATCGCCCAGGCGCTGTGGGAGGAGGCGGTCTACGACGACGCGGGCACGCTGGTGTCGGGGTCGTTCACCGACTACCTGCTGCCCACCGCTGCCGACACGATCTCCTTCGACATCGACCACACGACCTCGCCGTCGCTGACCAACACCCTCGGCACCAAGGGCGTGGGCGAGGCCGGGACGATCGCCTCGACCCCGGCCGTCGTGAACGCGGTCGTCGACGCCGTACGCCATCTCGGCATCGACGACATCACCATGCCCTGCACGCCCGAGCGCGTGTGGCGGGCCATCCAGGGCGTCGCCGGGGGCGGCGCCACCGAGGGTGCGGCGATGCCGCACTTCGACTCCTCGACGGGCATGGAAGGCACCGTCGACCGGACCACCGGAGGTGCACAGTGATCCCCGCGCAGTTCGACTACCTCGCCCCGACCACGGTCGAGGAGGCGCTCGCCGCGCTCGCCGAGCACGGCGACGACGCCAAGATCCTCGCCGGAGGCCAGTCGCTGCTGCCGGTGCTGCGGATGCGGCTCAACGCACCCGAGGTCGTCATCGACCTCGGGAAGATCCCCGAGCTGCGGGGTGTCCGCGACGACGGCGACCACCTCGTCATCGGCGCGATGACCCGGCACGCCGACGTCCTGCGGGACCCGATGGTCGCCGAGCACGCAGCGCTGCTGCAGCGAGCCGTCACCCACCTCGCCGACGAGCAGATCCGGCACCGCGGGACCTTCGGTGGGGCGCTCGCCCACGCCGACCCCGCCGGTGACGTGGGAGCGCCCGCGCTGGCGCTGGGCTGCGAGATGGTGATCGCCGGTCGCGACGGCACCCGCACGGTCGGGGCCGACGACTTCTTCGTCGACCTCTTCGAGACCGCCGTCGGCGAGGACGAGATCCTCACCGCGGTCCGGGTGCCCAAGCACACCGGCTGGGGCGCGCACTACGAGAAGTTCGTGCGCGTCGCCCACCAGTGGCCGATCGTCGCGGTCGCCGCGGCGGTCCGGGTCGAGGGCGGCACGATCGCGGAGGCACGCGTCGGGCTGACCAACATGGGGTCGACCCCGCTGCGTGCCCGCGCGGTCGAGGACGCGCTGCGCGGTCAGCCGGCCACCGAGGACGCCGTGCGCGAGGCCGCCTCGCGCGCCACGGAGGGCACCAACCCGCCCTCGGACCTCAACGGCGACTCCGACTACCGCAGCCACCTCGCGACGGTGCTGACCCGGCGCGCGGTCCTCGCGGCCGCAGGGGGCTGAGGCAGGCGTGGAGCTCAGGCACAACTTCACCGTCCCCCTCGACGTCGAGTCGACGTGGGCGCACTTCGGGGACATCGCGGCGCTCGCCGAGTGCTTCCCCGGCGCCGTCGTCACCGACGTCGAGGGGGACACCTTCCGCGGCACCGTGAAGGTCAAGCTCGGCCCGATCGCCCTGCAGTACGCCGGGTCGGGCACCTTCGTGGAGAAGGACGACGCGGCGCACCGGTTCGTCGTGGAGGCCAAGGGCAAGGACAAGCGGGGCAACGGCACGGCCGGCGCGACGGTCACCCTGGCCATGACCGGGGCGGGGGAGTCGACCGAGGTGCAGGTCGACACCGACCTGGCGATCACCGGCAAGCCGGCGCAGTTCGGTCGCGGGGTGATGCAGGACGTCTCCGACAAGCTGCTGGGCCAGTTCGTGGCGTGCCTCGAGCAACGGCTCGGGGCGCCCGCACCGGTCGACGGTCCCGTCGCGACCGACGAGCCTGGGGAGACCCCCACCCCGACGCCGGCGGCGGCGGGCCAGGCCCCCCCGACGCCGTCGCCGGCCCCCCGTCCGACACCGGCTGCGGGCCAGTCCACCAGCAGGGCCCCGAGCGGGACGGGCGACGACTCGCTGGACCTGGGGGCGACCGTGCTCCCGGTGCTGCTGCGGACCTACGGCCCGCGACTGGCCGCGGTCCTGGGACTGGTGGCACTGCTCGTCGTCGTACGCCGGGTGCTGCGGTAGCCGCTGCCGCACCGCCCCTAGTGCCGCGTCCCACACGTTCTTGGGCGCTTCGCGCCCCCATGGCACGCACCTCGCTGCGTTGCCGTCGCTTGCGAGAGGAACGGCTATGGCTGCGCGCCGGCGCCTTGCGTTGCGCACACCCTGAGAACGCCAACCGTGCAACAACGTCTGAGACGCGACACTAGGCTGCGGGGCGTGACCCGACTCCTCGTCCGGCTGCTCGGTCTCGTCCTCCTCCTCGCGCTCGTGGCCGCCCCCGCCGCCTTCTACGGGCTGGAGGAGGACGGGGGCGGCAGCGAGCCCACCTCGATCAGCCGGTACGACGTGGAGATGACCGTCCGCGAGGACGGCACCGCGCGGGTCCGCGAGACGATCGTGCTGGAGGTCACGACCTCCGACCGGCACGGGATCTTCCGCTTCTTCGACCGCGCCGACTCCCCCGTCGAGGGCGGACGGGTCCGGCCCCGCGACGTCGAGGTGCTCCGCGACGGTGCGCGGGAGGACTGGGTGACGGAGTCCTCGGGCGCCGGGCGCTACCTCGTGTGGCGCATCGGCGACGCCGACGTCACGCTCACGCCCGGCTCGCACACCTACCGCCTGACCTACGAGCTGGCCGACGTGCTGGGCGAGGACGAGGACGGCCGGGCCGAGCTGCGCTGGGACGTCGTGCCCGGCGGCTGGGCCCAGCGCATCGACGAGGCCGAGGTCGCCATCCTGCTCCCGGCCACGACGGTGGGGGAGGTCGCCTGCGACCAGGGGGACGGGGTGCGTGGCGGCTGCACCGCGGTCGGCGGTGGCAGCGACCGGGTGGTCGTGGTGACCGGACCGCTGGCCCCCCGCACCCCGGTCACCGTGACCGCGACGCTCGACCTGCCCGCGCCCGACGCCCAGGAGACGCTGCCCTGGGCGCCGCGCTTCGACCCGGTGCTCGGGACCCGGGTGTGGCTGCTGGTCCTGGTCGTCGTGGGTGCGCTCCTGGCGCTCGGCCTCGGTGCGCTGCTGGCCGCTCGGGCCCGGGAGCGGGCGCCCGGGTTCCCGCTCACCTACACCCCGCCCACCGGCATCGGCCCGGCCCAGGGCTATTACGTCGCCCGTGAGCGGGTGGGGCGACCGCGGTACGTCGCCACGCTCCTGCACGCGGCCGAGCAGGGTGCGCTGACGCTGACGCCGCACGGTGAGGGCTGGACGATCGAGCGACCCGGGGACCGCGACGTCGAGGACCGTCTCGACCCGGTGACCCGCGACGCCATCCGCATCGTCCCCCGTGGGGACCGCTTCACCTTCACCAAGGGGAGCGTGGAGGCGGGCAAGAAGCTCACGGCCCGCATCGACCGCTTCGAGAAGGACGTCGCGCAGTGGGGCCGTGACTCGGGCACCGTCGTCCGGCACGGCCTCGGCGGCTTCGGTGCCCTGCTGGTGCTGCTGATGATCGGGCTGAGCGTGGTGACGGTCGTGGTGAACCCGGTCGACCTGGCCGCGCTGGCGCTCGTGCCCGGGGGGCTCGCCGTCGGCGCCGCCCCGCTGCTCACCCCCGGAGCCGGGACCCGGCGCACCGCGCTGGGACGCCGGCTGTGGTCGGAGGTGGGTGGCTTCGAGCGGGTGCTCTCGACACCCTCGAGCAAGCAGCGCTTCGACTTCGCCGGGCGCCGCGACCTCTACGCCGCCTTCGTGCCCTGGGCGGTCGCCTTCGGCTGCGCCAAGGAGTGGGCCGACAAGTACCGCTTCGAGATCGGCGAGGACCCGCCCGCGCCCCTGTGGGCCACCTGGTACGCCGGCTCGTCCGGGTCGGCCTGGACCGACCGCATCACCCACGACCTCGAGGCCAGCATGAGCTCGGCCATCTCGGCGTACGCAGCGACCCAGTCCTCGTCCTCCTCCGGCGGCGGCGGAGGCGGTGGCGGTGGCGGCGGAGGCGGCGGGTCCTGGTGACAGCCGGGGACGGTGCCGACAGGATGGAGCCATGGTCCCGCTCCTGATCGTCCTGGCCGTCGTCGTGCTCGTCGTCGGCTTCGTCGTGGTCGGCTTCAACAAGCTGCGCACCGCCGACATCGGCGCCCAGGAGGCGCTGGGCGGGATCGACGTCCAGCTCACGCGTCGCGCCGAGCTGGTGCCGAACCTCGTCGAGACCGTCAAGGGCTACGCCGCCCACGAGCGCGAGGTCTTCGAGGAGGTCACCCGCGCCCGCGCCGGCGTCGCGGCTGCCGCCGGCGGGGACGACGTGGCGGCCCGGGCCGCGGCGGACGCTGCCCTGCAGCAGGCGCTGGTGCGGTTGAACGCGGTGGCCGAGGCCTACCCCGACCTCAAGGCCGACCAGAACTTCGCCGAGCTGCAGCGCCAGCTGGCGCAGACCGAGGACCAGATCGCCTTCTCGCGGCAGTACTACAATGACGCCACCCGGACCCTCAACACGTTGGTGGCGACGATCCCGTGGATGTTCCTGTCCGGGGTCGCCGGCGTGGGGCGACGGGAGTTCTACGACGCCCCGCAGGGGCACCAGGCCCCGCCGCAGGTGTCCTTCTGATCCCCGGCCAGACCGTCCTGGCCTGACCGTCCTGGCCTGACCGTCCTGTCCCGCCTGGTCGATCCGACCGGTCAGTCGCCGATCATCGCCATCAGCACGACGACCAGGACCGCGATGGCGATGGCGACGATGCCGACCAGGAAGAGCTGACCCCGCCCCTCGGCACGACGCGGTGTGACCACCTGGGGCGGTGTCATCGTGACCTGCTCCTCCCGGGGCTCGTCCATGCTCCGCCTCCTGTGGGGTGCTGGCGGATCGTCGCCCGCGACATCCTTTACCTACGGCTTTACCTTGCGCTACCCCTGCGGGGGATCTGGAGCGGCCACCCTGTCAGATTCCCGCCGCGCCGACGCGGCGTCCCACGCGTCGGGCGGTGCGAGGAGTCGGCGGTGGTCAGAAGACGCCGAAGGGTCGGAACTGCACGGAGAGGCGCGGCCCGGCGGAGGCGACCTTGGGGACCGCGTGCTCCCACGTGCGCTGGCAGCTGCCGCCCATCACGAGCAGGTCGCCGTGCCCCAGCTCGAAGGCCAGGCTCTCGCCGCCGCCCCGCGGCCGCAGCATGAGTCGTCGCGGATCGCCCACCGAGACGATGGCGACCATGGTGTCGTGCGTGGAGCCGCGACCGATGGTGTCGCCGTGCCAGGCCACGCTGTCACGTCCGTCGCGGTAGTAGCAGCACCCGGCCGTGCGGAACGGCTCGCCCAGCTCGCCGGCGTAGTGCTCGCTGAGGGCCTCGCGGGCCTCGGTGAGCGAGGGGTGCGGCAGCTCCTGGTCGATCATGTAGGTGTAGACCAGCCGGGGGACGTCGACGAGGCGGTCGTACATCTGCCGCCGCTCGGCGCGCCAGGGGACCCGCGAGACCAGGGCGTCGAAGACGTCGTCGGGCTCGGGCAGCCAGGTCCGGCG